>ERZ1107006.1497-NODE-1497-length-19731-cov-5.744816_pt1 | contig 19731 bp, 17 predicted proteins | sample MGYA00403696_ERZ1107006 | MGnify/ENA primary metagenome ERZ1107006 (study PRJEB35170, sample SAMEA104062441) | human gut metagenome | biome: human gut; feature: human-associated habitat; material: faeces | place: Denmark | collected 2012-08-13 ...
ACTTCCCCAACGGCGGTGCTTCCATCTTCACCTTCAACATCAAGGGCGGCCGTGAGGAAGCATTCAAGTTCATCGACAACCTGAAGGTATTCTCTCTGCTGGCAAACGTGGCCGACGTCAAGAGCCTGGTCATCCATCCGGCTTCCACCACTCACAGCCAGCTGACCGATGCGGAGCTGGCCGAGCAGCAGATCTACCAGAACACCATCCGCCTGTCCATCGGCACCGAGCACATCGACGACATCATCGCCGACCTCGAGGCTGGCTTCGCAGCCGTCCGCGGCGAGTAATTCTCCGGCACTTCTGTCCCCCGGAAGCATAAAAACGCTATTCTCTCCTCCATTCTCCTGAATTGCATAATAGAAGCAGCCAGCCGCCCCGTTACCTTGCAGGGCGGCTGGTTTGCTGTTTGCGGAATGACCGTCTAGCTCAGTGCTCTGCCGCCTCAAAGACGCTGGTCTGCTCCACGCTGGCGGCTTCCATCAGGCCGTGGTGTCGTCCAGCTCCTGCTGTACCAGCTCATCGCAGAAAACGCCGCCCAGCTCCCTGGCCGTCATGGGCTTGAGGGTGCCGGGGTTCAGCAGGGGAGCGGGCTTGTTTTTCATATCGGCCCGCACATTGTACCATAAAAATTTTGAGCGGAAAAAAGCGAAGTCGTACGACTGCCTGAAACCTGTGCGAGAGGGATGAACACCAGCCGTCCCCGGGGGCTGTACGCCGCCCCTGCCACGCAGCCGTAGAGAAAAAAGAGCATCACCGCCACTGCCGCCGCCAGAAGCAGCAGTCCCCGGTGGTGGAACGACCAAATGCGATGCCCGGGCCGCTGACGCCGCATATAAGACCCCTCCTTTTGTGGTTTGGGCCATCTTATGCCTGTCGGGGGTGCGGCTGTGCGATTGTGCCGGGCCGAAGAGTGTGGTACACTATAGCCATCGAGATTTTTTGTGATACGGAGAAACTTTATGCTGACCATTACACTGCTGGGTACAGCGGCCACCATGCCCCTGCCCGACCGCGCCCTCACGGCGGCGGTGGCCGAATGCGGAGGACACAGCCTCCTGTTCGACTGCGGCGAGGGGACCCAGACTGCCGCCCGCCGGGCCGGAGTCAACCTGATGAAGATGGACGCCGTCTGCCTGACCCATTACCACGGCGACCACATCTTCGGCCTGCCGGGGCTGCTGCAGACGCTGGGCTGTCAGGGCCGCACCCGCCCGCTGGCGCTGTACGGGCCGAAGGGGCTCGGCGAAGTCTGGGCGGCACTGCGGGTGCTGACGGGGCCTCTGCCGTACCCGGTTTATGCTGAGGTGCTGGACGCCCCGGCGGCGCTCTGCAAAAAATTCGGCGGCTGGCCCCAGGGCGCGAAACTCACGCCGGTGCCGACCCGCCACCGTGTCATCAGTCAGGGTTACCGGCTCGATCTGCCCCGGGCCGGACGGTTCTCGCCCGAACAGGCGCGGGCGTTGGGCGTACCGGTAAAGCAGTGGAAGACGCTCCAGCACGGCGAGAGCATCACGCTGGACGGTGGACGTGTCATCCGACCGGAAGCCGTCCTCGGCCCGGCCCGGCAGGGGCTGAGATTTGTCTTCTCAGGCGACACCGCCCCCTGTCCGGCGCTGGAAAAGGCCGCAGCGGGTGCGGACCTTCTGCTCTGCGATTCCACCTATGCTCTGCCGGAGCAGGCCGCGCAGGCCAAACAGTACGGCCACAGCACCTTCGGGCAGAGCGCGGCCCTCGCCGCCAAGGCGGGCGCGAAGCGGCTCTGGCTCGTCCACTATTCGCCCATGATCACCGACCCGGAAGAAGAGCTGGCCCAGGCGCAGAGCCTCTTCCCGGCGGCGGAGTGCGGCTATGACGGCAAGAGCATCACCCTGCAATATGAGGAGGCCGAAGAATGAACATCACCATAGAACCCGGCGCCTCCGCCCTGCTGGACGCGCTGCACCGGGCAGGTTTTGCGGCCTACGCCGTGGGCGGCTGTGTCCGGGACAGTCTGCTGGGCCTTGCGCCCCACGACTGGGACCTCTGTACCGCCGCCCGCCCGGAGCAGGTGATGGAGCTGTTCGGAGAAAAGCAGTGCATCCCCACCGGATTGCAGCATGGTACCGTGACCGTGAAGCGGGACGGCAGGCTCTACGAAATCACCACCTTTCGCACCGAGGGCAGCTATTCCGATGGCCGCCACCCCGACAGCGTGGCCTTTGTACCCGACGTCCGGGAGGACCTGGCCCGGCGGGACTTCACCATCAACGCCATGGCCTACAGCGCCGAAGAGGGCTTGTGCGACCTCTTTGGCGGGCAGGAAGATCTGGCCCGGGGCGTGGTGCGGGCCGTCGGTGAGCCGCTGCGCCGCTTTGAAGAAGACGCTCTGCGCATCCTGCGTCTCTACCGCTTTGCGGCCCGGTTCGGTTTTGTTATCGACGAGGCCACCGAAGCGGCGGCGAAGCAGTTGGCCGCCCACCTCGACTGCGTGTCGGTGGAGCGCATCGAAGAAGAGCTGGACAAGCTTCTGTCTGCCCCGAAGCCGGGGGCGTATCTGGAGCCGGAAGTGCTGGCCTTCGTCCTGCCGGAACTGCCGCTCGACGATCTGTCGGAAGCCCGTGAGATCATAGATGCCCTTCCGGCAGGAGCAGAGGAAGTGATCACCCGTTGGGCGGCGCTGCTTCTGCCGCTGGGGGAGGATGAAACACGAAAGGCGCTGAAACGCTTGAAATGCTCCAATGCTGTGATAGATGGAGTATCAACACTTGTGAAGGAGAAAGCTCCCCGCACTCCTGCGCTGTCGCTTCAAGCCAAACGACTTCTTGGCAAATACGACCTCCACACCGTGCAGCAGTTGACTGCCCTTTGGAGCGTTCTTCAACCGGAAAGAAAAGATGAATTTACCGCCCTGCAAAAAGAGGCCGGGACGCTGACCGCCCAAAGCGCCTGCTGCCGCGTCTCCCAGCTTGCCGTGAATGGCCGCGATCTGATGGCGGCGGGCGTCGCGCCCGGGCCGGGCCTGCGCCGCGCACTGGAAGCGCTGCTGGAAGAGGTCATCACCGGGCGGCTGCCCAACAAAAAAGCAGAACTTCTGGCTTTTGCGGCCAAATTTTCTGCGTCTTGACAAGAGAAAGAAGCTGCGGTAGTATTATACTACTGTTTTAGTGTGTTATTGAATGAGGGACGATATGACAGAAGCACAGAACACGAAGCGCCCTGGGGCACTCATCGCCATGAGCGGCGGTGTGGACAGCTCGGTGGCGGCATGGCTCATGCAGAGGGACGGTTTCGACTGCACCGGCGTCACCATGCGCCTCACCCGCAACGAGGCCGTGAACACCGAGGGTCTGCACACCTGCTGCTCGGAGCGGGACATTGAGGACGCCGCCGAGGTGGCCTATGCGATGGATATTCCCTACGAGGTGCTGGATTTTACGGCAGACTTTCAGGAAAAGATCATCGACAAATTCATCCGGGTCTACGAGGCCGGCGGTACGCCCAATCCCTGCATCGACTGCAACAGATATATGAAGTTCGATCACCTGCTTCGCTGGGCGGAAGCACACGGACTGGATTATGTGGTCACGGGCCATTATGCCCGGGTGGAGCAGGACGAGGCCACGGGCCGCTGGCTGCTCAAAAAGGGTCTGGACGAGAACAAAGACCAGAGCTATGTGCTCTACAACCTCACGCAGGAGCAGCTGGCTCATGTCCGCCTGCCGCTGGGTGGTCTGCACAAGAGCGAAGTGCGCGCCATCGCCGAGCAGCAGCACTTCGTGAACGCCCGCAAGCACGACAGTCAGGACATCTGCTTCGTGCCGGACGGCGACTACGCCCGCTTTATGGAGGATTTCACCGGCAAGCACTACCCGGCGGGCGATTTCCTCGACGTCGGCGGCAAAAAGGTAGGCACCCACAGCGGCGCTGTGCGGTACACCATCGGCCAGCGGAAGGGCCTGGGCCTCGCCATGGGCGCACCGGTCTACGTCTGTGCCAAGGATATGCAGGCCAACACTGTCACGGTCGGCCCGGAGTCGGAGCTGTTCGATACCATCGTCTATGCGAACGAAGTGAACTGGATCGCCATCCCGGAGCTGAAAGGCCCCCTGCGGGTGACGGCCCGCACCCGTTATCATCAGACCGAACAGCCTGCCACCGTCTACCCGGCAGGGCCGGACAGCTTCCGTCTGGAATTTGACCAGCCTCAGCGCGCCCCCACCCCGGGGCAGGCCGTCGTGCTGTATCAGGGCGATGTCGTCCTCGGAGGCGGCACCATTACACAGGTGGCGAAGGGATAAGGGCAAGCCCGTGAATGCAAAAAGCAGAACCTAAAGGAGAAATGATATGCAAGACCAGTATTCCCGCACCCAGCTGCTGCTGGGCGCGGAAGCAATGACCAAACTGCACGATTCCCGCGTAGCCGTGTTCGGCGTGGGCGGCGTGGGCGGCTACACCGTCGAGGCGCTGGCCCGCAGCGGTGTGGGGGCTCTCGACCTGATCGACGACGACAAAGTCTGCCTCACCAACCTGAACCGCCAGATCATCGCCACCCACAAGACGGTGGGCAGGTTCAAGGTGGATGTGGCCGAAGAGCGTGTCCACGACATCGACCCCAACATCAAGGTCATCACCTACAAGACCTTCTTTGGCCCCGAGACGCAGGACAGCTTCGATTTCAGCCAGTTCGACTACGTGGTGGACGCCATCGACACTGTCACCGGTAAAATTGCGCTGGTCATGAAGTGCAAGGAGGCGGGCGTCCCCATCATCTGCTCCATGGGTGCAGGCAACAAGATGGACCCTACCCGCTTCGAGGTCACGGATATTTATAAGACTTCCGTCTGCCCGCTGGCCAAGGTCATGCGCACCGAGTGCCGCAAGCGCCGCATCAAGCACCTGAAAGTCGTTTATTCCAGGGAGCCTGTCATGACTCCCATCGAGGATGACTCCATCAGCTGCAAACACCACTGCATCTGCCCTCCGGGTACCCAGCGCAAGTGTACCATCCGCCGCTCTGTTCCCGGCTCGAATGCCTTTGTCCCGTCGGTCGTGGGCCTCATCATCGGCGGCGAGGTCGTGAAGGACCTCGTGGGCTTTGTCCCCATGAAGGGCTGAATTTGATAGAATAAGAAAACGGCAGGTTCAATGAACCTGCCGTTTTCTTCGTTATGAGCTGATTTTTACTGCTCAGGAGCATCGAATGCGATGGGGGTAGCGCCAGCAGCTGCGTCCACGCTCTTCAGAGAGATGGGAGTGGTCTCGTAGTGCAGGGTCTCGAAGCTCTGGGTGCTGCCGTCCTCGGTGGTGAACTCGAGAACATAGGTCATGTCGCCCTGCTTGTCGGCCTCGACATCGCGGGTGATGACGACATTCTCGCCGTCGGCCAGACCGGCCTCGCCAGCCAGGTTCTCGCCCTTGTCCTCAGAGCCTGCCTCGTACAGGTACAGCTCGGAGACGGTAGAACCGGTGGTGTTGTAAACGGTGTACTCTGCGCTCTCAGCAGCAGCCTCAGAAGATGCTGCCTCAGAAGATGCTGCCTCGGAAGATGCAGCAACGGAGGAAGCGGCCTCAGAAGAGGCAGTGCTGGAAGCAGCAGTGGAAGCAGAGCCGCCGCAGGCGGTCAGAGCAACAGCCAGTGCCAGAACGGCAGAGGCAGCACAGATCTTGTTCAGTTTCATGAAAAATGTACTCCTTGATTTTTGAATCGGACTGTCCGCGATGGACAGCCAACAGGGGTTTATTATACATTACTTTGCCTAAAAAATCAAGAGATTTATACGCAGAATGCACAATGAAGTAAGAACTGTTACCAAAATGAAATAAAACATTCACAAAGTCATCCGCGGTTCAGCCGCCGCTGCGCCAGCGCAAAGCCGACGGCGCTTGCCGCAAAGACGGCGTAATAGCTGGCCAGCCGGTAGAACATCAGCAGGCTCATGGACGAAGCATCGGGGAAGAAGCTGCTGTACACCAGCAGGAAGGCCGTCTCCACCGAACCCATGCCCGCCACGTTGGGCAGGGCGTTGGAGACGAAGAGGGTCAGCGACGTGAGAAGCTGCACCTGCCAGAAGGCCAGTCCGGTATCCAGCCCCATGAACCGCAGCCCCATCCAGGGCAGGCAGAAGAGCAGGAACAGCTTGACGAGATGTACGCCCAGAATGGCGGCACAGCGGGGCTTGTCCGCCAGCAGATGGCGGCTCTCGGTGCTCAGGGTGTCCAGCTGCTTGAGCCAGCTTTCCCGGCGCTCGGCCCAGCGGCCTGTGTCAGGCAGAAAATGCAGCAGCCACCGGGCCAGACGCTGCACCACCGGCAGCGCACAGAGGGCGATGAGCCCCACGATGACGCCCGCCACGACAGCGTAGGCCCCGGGCAGATACCGCAGCACGCCGTCGGAGTGGGCCGCCATCCAGGGGCGGCCCGCCAGAAGCAGCACGGTGGCGTAAAGCAGGACGGCTGTCTTGTGGAAGACGTATTGCAGGGTCATCAGCCCCACGCCGGGGCCGACGTCCAGCCCGCGCCGGTGGAGATACCACGTCTGAAACGGCACCGACCCTGCACCGAGGCCCACCACATTGCCGAAGGTCCCCATCCATGCGTTGTCGATGCCCTGCCGCAGCGGGAAATGGGGCAGACGGCTGCGGACGATGAGCCAGCTGGATACGCCCTCGAGAAGCGGGTAGCTCAGGCCCACGGCCAGTGCCAGAAGCCCCTGCCCGAGGGTGAGCCGGCTCAGCGCCTCGGAGATCTCAGCCCAGTGCTCCCGGAAGATGAACACCACGATGCCGGTCAGCAGGGCCAGAACGCCCAGCGAGAGCAGGGTCTTTCGGCGCGAAGGGGCGGGGGAGGCGGACGAACTCATGCGGGGACTCCTTTCAAATTTCAACAAAAACGGACTGGGATAAACTCTTAGGAGAGTATATCACAGTCCGGAGGTGTGTTTGTGAACAACTGCCAAATTTTTTGCCTCAGTTTCGGCAGAGTGATAAAGAACGGGGAGCTTACTCGCCGGTGAGCTCCTTTACAGCCTGTTGTAAACTGTCGGAAAACGCCTGCTTGGAGTAATGACTCTCGTAAAGCTCACGGCAGGCGGGACGCATGGCGGCCAGCTTTTCCGGGTGCTCGATGGCCCAGGCCAGCCGCTCGGCCAGCTTTTCGGGGTCGTCGTCCTCGTAGACGAAACCGTCCACGCCCTCGGTGATGAGCCCGGCGGTGCCGGTGTGCTCCGACACGATGGCGGGCTTGCCGAAGATGAGGCCCTCGGTGACGAAAGTAGGCATGGGGTCGTCGCGGGAGGCGCAGACGAGGCAGGTACACTGGGCCATCAGGCTCTTGATCTCGTCGCGGGTGAGCCGCTTGACATAAAAGACGTTGTCGGGGCAGTCAGCGGTCAGGCTCCGCACGGCGTCCATCATCTCAGCCTCTGCGGCCTTGCCCACGAAGAGGAAGGATGCCTTCTTCATGGTCTCAGGCGGCAGCAGCCGGATGGCCTTGCAGAAGATGTCCTGGCCTTTCCGGTTCTCGAAGGAACCCACGGTGGCGAACAGAGGCCGCCCGCCCGCATAGCTCAAATCGTAGTGGGAGAACTTCTCGGCGGCGTAGTCCGGCAGGCCGTAGATGAGGGGCCGGATGTTGAACTCCGGCCGCACCGAGTGCATGGCGTTGGCGGCGTGGCTGCCGACGGAGTAGAGCCGGATATTTTCGCCCAGCTCTCTGGGGATCTGGTGGGCGATGTGGGGGTAGCCTGAAAAGGCATCGTGGAGCCACCAGAGCACCGGCACCCGCGCACCGCTCAGGGCGCGGACGGCCCGGGCCTCCACGACGGTGTTGGCCAGAACGAGGTCGGCGCAGAGGGCCAGCCCCCAGAGCAGGGGCGACTGGACACAGCCCTTGCGGGTGATGACGGTAGCTCCCGCCTCGAGGAAAAGCGGCATGGAGCCGCCGTCCTCAGGGCCGAGGACGACCACTTCGTAGCCCATGCTGCGCAGCACCGGCACGGCGCTCACCAGCACGATGGGCGCACCGGTCATGTCCAGCAGGTGGCTCATGATAAAGACACGCTTCCCCTTTACAGACCAGACGTCTTCGGCGCAGATGTCCCGCTCATAGTGGGCCAGCGCCAGCGGGAGGCAGACGTGGCTGCGGCGGAGCTTCGCCGCCAGCGTCAGCAGTTCGACGGGATTTTCCGGGTCGCGGGCTTCCGCCTGACAGCGGCGCAGCAGCTCCCGGGAGACGAGGGCGCAGCCCGGGCAGGCTGCAAAGCCCTGACTGTGGTAGAGGGTGGTGACGCCCGAGTAGCCGAAGACGGCGTCGCTGGTGACGTAGTCTGCGCCGCTGCGCAGTGCGTCCGCAAAGCAGGAAAGGGCCGTGGGCATCAGGAAAAGGTCTTCCCTGACCAGAAGCACACCGACGGCGCTGCCGAGGGCTTCGGGGCGGAGGCTGTCCGTCAATAAAAATTTGCGGTGGAGCTGGTCCCGCAGGGAAGCTTTCAGGGCGGCGTTCCGCCCCGGCGCATAGACGCCGAGAAAAACTTCCTGGGTGTCGAGATATTCCTGTTTGGCGAGCTGAACCCGCTGCAGAGTGGTATAACTGCTGTACATCGTATCCTCCTCTCCGCAGGCAGGCTCAATGGCTGCGATGGAACAGCCCCAGCAGGCGGCGCAGGGGCAGCGTGAGTTTCCAGCTGCTGGAAGAGAGGACGTTTTCCAGCGAGCTCTCGTAGGCTTTGCTCCGGGCGCTCAGCTCGGCGTTGGCCTGATGCAGCTCGGAGAGATTCTTCTGCAGGGCCTCGATGGTCTGCTTCTGGTCAGCGGTAGTCCTTTCCAGCTGGTCGAGGTGCTTCTGCTCGCAGACGCGGGTCTTCTGGAAATACTGTACGCCCTCGAGAACGGCGGCGAACAATGGGTCGTCCGCCAGCGGCTCCAGCGGGAAGTAGCAGTAGCTCACGCCCAGCTCCATCCCGGCGGGGAAACGGTTCAGACCATCCAGCATGAAATTCGGGTCGTCGTTGAGGAACAGGATGCCGTCGCCGTGGAGCGGCACACCGTTCACCGGGCGGCAGAGGATGCGGTCATCCGAGAAAACGAAATCAGTGATGCAGCAGGGCAGTTCGCCGGGGTCGAGACGGAGATTGAACGCGGTCTCCGGCAGCTCGAAGGTCGCTGTCACCATACCGTTCAGCTCGTCGTATTCGTAGTCCGGGGCCTTGACGGTGTCTTTCTGGGAAAAGCCGAACCCGGCATCATAGTAAAGCAGCGGCTGCACCAGAGCAGGCGAGTCGGTCTGCCTCTCTTTCTGGGGGTGGGCAGCATAGAAGGTCTGCAGCTGTTTTTCCAGCTCAAGGCAGCGCTGGGCCAGCCGCGAAGTGCCTTCGTCTGCAAGTTTGAGCTGTTGTTCAAGGTCCGCAATGCGGCTGCGCAGAGCCGCTTCAGGAGTTTCGTTCATCATTACCGGGGCCTCCTCCGATTTATCGCAAGGCGTACAACCCGCGCTGCAAGCCCATGCATCAAAAGTAACTATAGTCTGCCCTCAAAATGGCTGGATACCAAAGCGCGGGAATTTCAGTGTTTTGCCGCATAGCGGCGGGTCTTGCTCCGCTGCCGGGGCTTGTCCGCAGGCTTGCCGCCCCGAAGCTTCCGGCCAAGCTCTTTGCGGCGCATCAGAAGTTCGGTGACGGCGAAAATGGACACAAGCGAGAACACGAACTGCAGCAGCATCCCCTGCACCGGATGGTCAGCATACTTTGCAGCCATCAGATACCACGGGATGGCCGTCAGCTCCACAGTGTGGATGCAGAAGATGAAGAGCGAGCGCCGGCCCACCCACTCGATGGCATGGGAGATGGGGCCGTCCACTCGGCGCTGCCATTTCAAAAAGAGCCGGATGATGCCGTAGCCCACTGCGCCATCCAGCAGGATGCTCAGCGGCCCCATCGTCCACTCACCCATCGAAACGCAGTCGGTGCTCTGGGTCAGCAAAACGCCCGCGACGACGCCCAGCGCGGACGCGATAAGTCCGGCTTTGGCTCTGCCGGAAAGGGGAGTTTCGAAAAGGCGGCGCTTCTTGGCCAGATAGCCGATGTAAAGGTAGGGCAGCGACACCATGCCCTGTGCGATGCAGAAAGGAGCCTCCCACACCAGCGTGACGCCCCAGCCAAGCAGGGTGACGCCGACGACTGCGGGGGTTATGTACCGCTCGGGGAAGATCTCGAGCAGCACGTCCAGCAGCACCCACGCCAGCATCAGAGCTACTAAGTACCACATGGGTCCGCAGGAGAAAAACTGCTGCCCGAAGTAAGTGGCCGTGTGGGGCAGGCCTAACAGGAAACCGCCTAAGACCTTGGCCGATTCTGAGATGGCGGCATCCCACGAGCCGAAAGCTGCGTGGTGAATGAAAGCGTGGAGCACCGTGGTGGCCAGTGCAGTATAAAGGTAAGGCTTGAGCAGGGTCTTGAGCTGCTGCTCGATGCATTTGTGGATGGAGCGCTTGCGGAAGCCGTAGCCGCTGGCAATAAAAAAGGCGGCCATCAGCGCTTCGCGGTAAGCGAACAGCGCGAACGCGAAAGGGGTGACGTCGTTGGTGCCGAGGGGGTAAAGCTCTGCCGTGTGGGCAAAGACAATGGCCAGCATTCCGATGCCTTTCAGCAGGTCGAACATGCCAAGGCTGCTTACAGTGCGGGGCTTGGTGCCTTCCATGAAAAGGGTCCTCCTTGTGCGCCATTCGTCCCGGAGGCCCCGGAAGGCCGTGTTTTAGGCGCGATAAATAAAAATATGAAGCTCAGCGGGGAGCTTTTTTGCCAAATGATATAAACAGTATAATGCTTTTTGGGCTTGCTGTCAATTTGATAAGGACTCGACCTCCGGGTGAAGTTTCGTCCTGACGAAAAAAAGTGTATCACAGCTTTTCGCACATCGCAACAAAAGGAAAGAATTACATCTGCCTGCACAAATCGAATGCAAGCTCAAGTTGCATATTTGTGCAATTAAATCTTGCGTTTGCGCTCTGCTTGCGGTATACTGTTGCCATGAGGAGCCGTGCCAAAGTTTTCCTCGAAATGCCAGAGATTCGGAATGACTCTGGAAGGTAAATAAAAAAGTGCAGAGCTGAAAATTTGACAAAAAAGGAGAAAGACCGATGGCTGAATACATCAAAGTACCCGCAGGCGTATACGACATGGTGACCCGCTGCATGGAGCAGGAGTTCCCCGATCATGTGGCCATCCGCTATGTGGCCGAGGATGGCAAGACTGTCGTGGAGAAGAAGTACCGCGAGTATGCGCAGGACATCCGCCGGATGACGGCCTATCTCAAGGCCGAAGTGCCGGACATCAAGGGCCGACGCATCGTTCTGCTGAGCCGGAACTGCTATGAATTCTGCGTGGCGTCCTACGGCATCATCCTGGCCGGCGGCGTCCTCGTGACTCTGAACCAGAAAAAGACCTGGGAGGAGCTGGAATATGAGCTGGGCCTCGTGGAGCCTGCCCTCATCCTGAACGACGGCATCGACTACGGCTGCCGCGCCGAGCTGGAAGCCGCCTACGGCCCGAAGCTCCGCCCCATGGACTGTTATAAGGATACTGCCCCCGGCGAGCTGACCAACTGCGTGGGCCACGATGATTTGATGATGCTGATGTTCACCTCCGGCACCACCGGACGCAGCAAGGGCGTCATGCTCTCGGAGCGGAATATGTGCGCCAGCCTGCACACCTATTCGGAGGTGGCAGAGAACTGGATCACCAACCGCCTCCCGGCAGGCCAGAAGCTGCCGCTGAGCCATATGACCCTGCTGCCCCTCTTCCACATGGCCTGCTTCGTCTGCGTTATGTCCTACCCGCCTGCCGGATGGGCTCTGAACCTCTGCGGCGACATCCGCGACTTCTACCGCGACCTGGGCCTGATGCACAGCGACGTCATGGCCTCGGCCCCCATGCTGGTGGAGACCATCTACAATGACATGAAGCGTGGCCGCGTCAGCCGTCTGAACGGCCTGTGGGACCTGTGCTGCTCTTCCGCTGCCCTCGACCCCAAGATGCTGCTGGAGCTGGCCCAGAACGGCTTCGTCGTCAACCAGTGCTACGGTATGACCGAGACCTTCGGCGACGGCATCCTGAACTTTACGCAGGTCGAAAAGCAGATGAGTGCCGTGGGCAAGCCCGACGACCACGTTCAGTATAAGCTGGACGAGACCGGAGAAATTTGCATCAAGGGCGACTGCGTGATGCTGGGCTACTACAAGGACCCCGAGGCCACGGCAGAGGTCATCGACGCCGACGGCTGGTTCCACACCGGCGACCTTGCCCGGATGGATGAGGAAGGCTTCTATTACATCACCGGCCGCAAGAAGAACCTTATCATCCTCGCCAGCGGCGAGAACGTCAGCCCCGAAGAGCTGGAAAAGAAGCTGGCCCTCTGCCCGGCCATCACCGAGTGCATCGTGAAGGAGAAGGGCCAGAAAATTTGTGCTGCCATCTACTGCCCTGAGGATAAGCAGGAAGAGGTCAGAGCCTTCGTCATCGAGGTGAACCGCAGCCTGCCGCTGTATAAGCGTATCAGTGCCGTGGAGTTCACCGTTGAGCCCCTGCCCCGCAACGCTCTGGGTAAGCTGCTGCGCAAGTAACAAGTAAGAAGAAACAGTAAAAAGGATACGCCGCGTAGTTGCATTTCTCTGCCGAAACAGGTATTATTACTCTGAGGCAGAATATGTCAGATGCCGGCGTTTCGCTGCAATAAAGAAAAACAGCAAGGAGCGACAAAAATGATAAATACTGTATATGAGCTCATCACGGACGTCATGGCGAAGCAGTACCCCGACCGGGTGGCTTTCCGCTATGTGGCCGCCGATGGCAAGACTGTGGTGGAAAAGACCTACGCCCAGTATGTGCAGGACATCCGCAGGGCCGTTACTTATTTTAAGGAGAATATCCCGGACATCAAGGGCAAGCGTGTCGGCATCATGAGCCGCAACTGCTATGAGTACGGTGTCAACAGCTTCGGCGCGATCCTCGCCGGGGCCGTCGTCGTGACCATCAACCAGAAAAAGACCTGGCCCGAGCTGGAATATGAGCTGGGCCTTGTCGAGCCTTCCCTCATCGTCAACGACGGCATCGACTATGGCTGCCGCCCCGACATCGAGGCCGCCTACGGCGATAAACTCCGCCCGATGGACGCCTTCAAGGACAGCGCGCCTGCAGAGCTTGTTGACTGCGTGGGCCATGATGATTTGATGGTGCTGATGTTCACTTCCGGCACCACCGGCCGCAGCAAGGCCGTCATGCTCTCGGAGCACAACTTTTTTACCACTGTGGAGTGCCAGGTCAAATTCGGCGGCGCCATGCTGGACTATAAGCACGAGCATATGCCCGAGGACAAAAACGACGTCCTGAGCAACTTCGCCATCCTGCCCCTGTTCCATCTGGGTACGTTCATCTGCCTCTTCGTTTGGGCCTGCAAGGGCTGGGCGCTGAACCTCTCCGCCGACATCCGCGACTTCTACCGCGACCTCGGCCTGATGCACAGCGATGCCATCGCTGTGGCTCCCATGCTGATGGAGGCCATCTACAAAGACGTCAAGCGGGGCCGCCGCGCCCGCCTGAACGGCATCTGGAACCCCTGCGGCTCCTCTGCCATGTTTGACGGCGCCATGCTGGCCGAGCTGGCACGGCAGGGCATGATGATCACTCAGGTGTACGGCATGACCGAGACCTGCGGCGACGGCATCATCAACTACGAGCAGGACGAAAAGCACATCCGCGCCGTGGGCAAGCCCGACGACCACGCCGAGTACAAGCTGGACGAGACGGGCGAAATCTGCATCCGCGGCGGCTGCGTCATGCTGGGCTATTACAAGGACCCCGAGGCCACCGCAGAAGTCCTCGACGCCGACGGCTGGTTCCACACCGGAGACCTGGCCCGTGTGGACGAGGACGGCTTCTATTACATCACCGGACGCAAGAAGAATATCATCATCCTCGACAACGGTGAGAACGTCAGCCCCGAAGAACTGGAAAATCTGCTGTCCAAGTGCGAGGCCGTCAAGGAATGCATCGTCAGGGAGAAGGGCAAGAAGATCTGTGCCGTCATCTACTGCGAGGAAGCAAAGCAGGAGGAAGTACGGGAGCACATCACCGCCACCAACCGCACCCTGCCGCTGTATCAGCGGATGAGCGCCGTGGAGTTCAGCACCGAGCCTCTACCCCGCACCGGCACCGGCAAGCTGCTGCGCAAGTAAGAATAAACCGGGCAGGCTGCGGAATACTGGAAAAGAGCCGCAGCCGCCTTGAATGGAACTACGAAAGGAAGATTCAAACTATGGAAAGAACCGAGATCGTGTCCCAGATCCTTGCAATTCTGGAAGATGTTGCAGAGATTTCCCCTGAGGATGTCAACGAGAACAGCGTCCTGATGGACGACCTGGACCTGTCGTCCATGGAGATCCTGACCGTCGTCGCCGATCTGGAGGAGACTTTCGGCCTGCGCATCCCCGAAAAGGAGCTGCGCAACTTCGTCACCGTCAGCGATCTGGCCGACTATCTGGCCGCACACGCGGGGGAATAAGGAATGGATGCCGAACAGCGCTCTGTTTTTCAGGGTATTGTTTACTATTACCGCGAAAACATGGTCAACTGCCGCTATCAGGTCACGCTGAAAGATGCCGTGGACGGTGCGCTTTTGCAGCAGGCTCTGGATGCGGCCCGGGCAAAGGCACCCTACTATTTCCAGAAGCCGGTGTGGGAGAAAAAGCTGCTCCACCTCGAGCCGTCGGACGCCCCCTGCCCGGTGCGGCAGGGCAGCGCAAAGCCCGAATTTCCGGACGAGAACGGCTTTACGGTTGCCCTGAGCTATGAGGGGAAAGTCGTCTATTTCGACTGGTTCCACTTCCTGGCTGATGGCCGGGGCATAGCACCCTTCATGACCATGGTGCTGCAGTTCTACTGCAACCTGCGGTACGGCACGGCTTTCGAGGGCCGGACCCTTGAGACGGACCCTGCCTACGACATCGAGGACATCCTTGCAAAGTACCCCGAGAGTCAGGTGGCCAACGATATGCAGCGCCCCGTGGTGCAGACCTTTGAAGAGACGCCCACCTGCTGCCGCATCCGGCTGGAAAAGGCGGGGCTTGTGGACGCCGCCCTCCGCTGCGGCGTCAAGCCCTTCAGTACCCTCACGGCCCTGCTCTGTAAGGCGGTGCGGGCGTATCTGGACAAGGACGAGGTGCTCTACAGCTACTCGACAGACGCCCGCGACGCGCTGGGTGCGCCGAACGCCCTCTACAACTGCGTGGCCTCTTTCCAGCGCAAGCTGCCGCTGACGGCAGATGCCCCGCTGGCCGAAGTGGCCGTGGGCGTGGACGCTGACCTGAAAGAGAACCTTTCCGCTGAGCGAAAACTGTTCCGTATCGCGGAGCAGATGGGCTGGGTCTACCGGGTCTACCAGCAGAAAGCCAGCCTCAGCATCAAAAAGCGCATCTTCCAGATGGGCGAGTACATCAGCGGCTTCCCGGCGGACTTCTGGGTGAGCTATCTGGGCGACCCCTTCGCCCCGTCCAGCCCGGAGCTGACCCGGTACATCGAGGACTTCCAGACCTGGGTGCCGGCGGACGGCGCTTCCATCGGTCTGGAATGCACCAGCCTGCATGGCATCATTACCATCTGCGTCAAGAACAAGGTGCCGCGCCCCGGCTTTGCCGAGACTCTGCGCGCCGCGTTCGAGGCCGAAGGCATCAAGGTGCTGGAAGCCGCAGAGCTGGGCACAGACAATACATAAAAAGAAGCCTCTCCGTCACGCTGTAGACGTGACGGAGAGGTTTCTTTTTTATCCAAAACGTAATTTTTACATCAAATTTTCATGCGTCATACTTTTGCGAAAAAATCGCCTGAAAAGCCGATTTTTCCCTTGCGTCCAATAGTTTGCCGTGGTAGGATAGGTCGAATGTGACCGAAACACACTGGGAAATGGACAAAAGTGAGGAAAATCGTATGGAAAAAAATAAGAACAGCGGCGCGGCACTGGCAAGAAAGATGGCAGTGTCTCTGGTTTGCGGTCTGGCGGCAGGCTTTGCCTTTATGATGCTGCGCGAAAAGCTCGTGGCTTCCGGCAACAGCGGCATCTGGCAGACCATCAACGACCTGCTCTTCCAGGACATCACCACAGAGGGCGCGGAACGTGCGCTCGGCCTCTTCTACATCATCGGACAGCTCTTTATCAAAGCACTGCAGCTGGTCATCATCCCGATGGTCTTCACCTCCATCGCGCTGGCCATCGGCAGCATCGCCGATACCCGCACCATGGGCCGCATCTCGGCCAAGACCCTCTTCTGGTTCCTGCTCTGCTCCTTTATGGCGCTGGCACTGGCCGGATGCGTGGGCTACGCCACCTATTCCATGGGCCTCTTCAACGCTCACATCGAGGGCCTGACGGAAGCCGCCGGCTCCACCGGTTCCAACCCCCTGAATGTGGTGCTGAATGTCATCCCCTCCAACATCGTCACGGCCTTCGGCAGCAACAACGCTGTTCTTTCCTCCGTCTTCCTCGCGGTGGCTGTGGGCCTGAGCATGAATGTGCTGGGTGAGAGCCGTACTTCCACCCTCCGCCGCATGCTGGGCGAGGTGAACGACGTGGTGGTGGTCTTCCTGAACTTCGTCGTCACAAACTTCGCGCCCTTTGCAGTTTTCGTGCTGCTGACCCGTACCTTCGCCATCTACGGCATTGATTACCTCAAGCCCGCTCTGGTGTATGTGGTGGTCACGGTGGTCCTGCTCTTCGTCTTCCTGCTGGTGGCCTATCCTCTGGTGGTGGCGCTGGGCGCAAAGCAGAACCCCATCACCTTTATTAAGAAGATCGCCAACGTGGCCGTCTTCGGCTTCTCCACCTCTTCCAGCGCAGCCACTCTCCCCCTGAACATCAGGGTCAGCACCGAGGATTTCGGCGTCGATGAGTCCATCGCCTCCTTCGTCCTGCCTCTGGGCATGACCATCAACATGGACGGCACCGCCATCATGCAGGTGGTGGCCACCGTCTTCATCGCAGGCTGTGCCGGTTATACTGTCACCCCGGCCCAGCTGGTCGTGGTCGCTCTGCTGGCTCTGCTGGCCTCGGTGGGGACGCCTGCCGCCCCCGGTGCAGGGGCCGTCATCCTCTTCACCATCCTGTCCGGCGCGGGCTTCGTGAATGACAGCGCCCTGCTGGCCTACTCCCTCATCCTCGCCATCAACCGCCCCATCGAGATGCTCGTCACCTCCCTGAACGTGGTGGGTGACGCTGTGGCCAGCATCTGCGTGGCCAAGAGCGAGGGTCTGCTGGACGAGGAAAAGTTCAACGCATAATTGACCTGCAACATACAAAAGCGCCCCTCCGTTTTACCGGAGGGGCGCTTTTGCACAGCAGAAGTCTTCTTTTTTACAGACGGCCCAAAGCCGCCGCCGGGGTTTTACGCCGATTTTGCGTCCGCATGGTTTCGGGCCGGGCGGCTGCGGCGGTAGAATAAGGCCGTTCCCGATAAATCGAAAAAGAGAGAAGGAGCCATGAGGCTCATGGAAAGAGAGGACTTTCGCATGAAAGAGAATAAAATGTCCCGCCGCAGCTTTTTGAAGGCCGGTGCCTTTGCATCCGCCGCCGGTATGCTGGCCGCAGCGCCTGCCGCTGCCAACGCCGCTGCCCCCAATGCCGCCAACGCAGCAGAGGAAGAGAACGGACTGCTGAGTGTGTTCGGCGGAAAACCCAAGTATGTTTTCCTCTTCATCGGCGACGGCATGGGTACGGCCCAGATACAGTCCGCCCGATTCTATAAGGGTACGGTGGAGAACAACGGCGCTGTCGTCGAGGGCGAGCTGAGCTTCACCCAGTTCCCCGAGGTGGGCAGCGTGACCACCTACGACAGCACTTCTTTCTGCCCCGACTCCGCTTCCACTGCCACTTCCATCGCCACCGGCCACAAGACCGAGAGCGGCGTCATCAATATGTGTCCGTGGACCCGCGATGTGCCCTATGAGACCATCGCCGAGAAGCTCCACGCCCAGAAGAACTACAAGGTGGGCGTCGTCTCCACCGTCAACATCGACCACGCCACCCCCGCCGCCTTCTATGCACATCAGAAGACCCGCAAGAACTACTACGCCATCGGCAAGGAGCTGGCGGTCTCCGGCTTCGAGTACTTCGCAGGCGGCGAGTTCCAGAAGGTGAACGGCGACGGCACCGGCCCCAACAACCACGAGATCGCCGCCCAGAACGGCTACAACGTCGTTACCCGTCAGGCAGACGCCGCCGCCCTCAAGGCCGGTGCAGGCAAGACCCTCATCATCGCCGAGGCTCTGGCCGACGGCAAGTCCATGAACTACGCCATGGACGCCGCCGCAGGCGAGTGGCAGCTGACCGACTACGTCAGGAAGGGCATCGAGCTGCTGGACAACAAGAAGGGCTTCTTCCTGATGACCGAGTCCGGCAAGATCGACTGGGCCTGCCACGCCAACGATGCCGCCGCTTCCATCCACGATGTGCTGGAGATGAGCAACGCCGTGCAGACCGCTGTGGACTTCTACAACGCCCACCCCAACGACACCCTCATCCTCGTCACCGCCGACCACGAGACCGGCGGCATGGCCATCGGCTACAAGACCACCAACTACGACACCTTCCTGACCAACCTGACCCATCAGAAGATGTCCTACGCAAAGTTCGATTCCACCTATGTGCAGGGCTACATTGCCAATAAGACCCCCTTTGAGACGGCCATGGCTGACGTGAAGGCAAACTTCGGTCTGACCCTGCCCACCGACCCGGCCGCCGCCAGCGCAGGCAAGCTGCTGCTGACCGACTACGAGGTGGAGAACCTGCGCACCGCTTACGAGCGCACCCTGGAGGTGGGTTCCTCCAGCCAGAGCAAGATGAGCCAGCAGGATTATGAGCTGTACGGCACCTACATCCCCTTCAGCATGGCCATCTGCCACACCATCAACCACAAGTCCGGCATGGACCACACCACCTATGCCCACACCGGTGCCATGGTGAACATCTACGCAAACGGCGTGGGTGCTGAAAACTTCGGCGGTGTGTTCGACAACACCGAGATCTACCACAAGCTGGCGGACCTGACCAAGGTGCAGTAAGTCATCCACCGCTTTCCTTCGCGAATGTGCAAAAAGCTCCCCGCTCTGAAACCGCAGCGACTGCGGCAGGGTGGGGAGCTTTTGTATCTGTTATGCCGTCGGCCTTTGCGGCTCTGCGGTTGAAAAAGCAAATCGGGAAAGTCCGCAGACTTTCCCGATTTGTAATTTAAAAATTTAATTGTTGATCTCCGGGAAGCCTTCCAGCTTGCTGGTGCAGTGGGGGCAGCGCACGGCCTTGATGGCGATCTCGCTCTGGCAGAAGGGGCACACCTTGGTGGTGGGCTCTGCGGGCGCGGCGGGTGCTTCGGGCTTTTTGTGCAGGGAGTTGATAGCCTTGATGACCACGAACAGCACGAAGGCCACGATCAGGAAGTTGATGATCGAGTTGACGAACTCACCGATCTTGATGCTGGAACCGCCCAGGTCGATGACCACGCTGGAAAAGTCAGCCTTGAAGAACAGGCCGATCACCGGGTTGATGACATCCTCCACCAGTGCAGTGACGATGGCCGTGAACGCGCCGCCGATGACCACGCCGACTGCCATGTCCAGCACGTTGCCGCGCATGGCGAATGCCTTGAATTCTTCCAGGAATTTCTTGATGCCCTTGATCTCTTTTTCTGCCATAAGAAAATCCACTCCTTTACTCCCTT
>ERZ1107006.1500-NODE-1500-length-19701-cov-125.754708_pt1 | contig 19701 bp, 22 predicted proteins | sample MGYA00403696_ERZ1107006 | MGnify/ENA primary metagenome ERZ1107006 (study PRJEB35170, sample SAMEA104062441) | human gut metagenome | biome: human gut; feature: human-associated habitat; material: faeces | place: Denmark | collected 2012-08-13 ...
CAAAGGTACGAATAAACGAGAAAGCTACAATGGTATAAACGCGGAGCCGCTTACGAGGTCGCTATACTTTTGGGACTAAGCAGACAGACCATATATAATATGGTGTATAGTGGTAAGTTGCGAGCATCCAAGATTACTTCTCGTTTATCTTTAATCAGAAAGCGAGATATAGATTATCTTGTTGATAGTTTGCCATACACCACAAATAAAAGTGCTTCAAAAGAAGCAGTTCATGCAAACCGAGAGCTACCTGTTCCAGAATATTACTCTGCCAAGGAAATTGCAGAAGTCCACAACACTTACGAGACCGCCATCTATGAGATTGTCAAGAAAGTCAAGATTTCAAGAATATCCATACAAGGAAGAGTATATTGGAACAAGAAAGAGGTGGATGATTATTTTGCACACCTGTCTCCAGATCCAACCATCAGTGAATGGATGACTGTTATGGACATTCAACAGAAATATTGTATGACGAAAACGGCCGTATATAGTTTCGTTAGTCACAATGCTATTCCAAGAAAAATGGAAGGTAACAATGTTCTGTATTCCAAGCGTCATGTACAATTGGCAAAAGGTGAATCCGTAGAAGACCAGCTTTATTATACAATACCGGAGGCCATGAAGTTGTATGGTTTAAGTCAGGACCAGATTTATAAGCGTATCAAGAAATACGCTATTGAAAAGGTGAAGATTGGCAAGTATATCAAGATTTCCAAGCGAGATTTAGAGAAAGCTATCGGCAAACCTAAGGTTATTTAGCGGTTATCAAAAGGTTAAGTTGTACCCCATTACATAACTCTATTATTTTGCAATCGATTTCAAAGATCTCTTAATACGGGATCATATATGAAACATAAGTATCACATTATAAAAAGTAAACATCATGGTAAATACATGTACAAGAGTTTCTCTTCGCCAAAGAGCGATTAAAAACGACCGTATTTCTCTTTATTTGGATTTCTATCCACCAGTACGCAATCCTGAGACTATGCAAATGAGTCGCAGGGAATATTTAGGTATCTATATCTATGCTCATCCAAAGAATGAGATGGAACGTGAGTTTAATACAGATATGCTCAACAAAGCAGAGGCCATCCGTTGTATCAGAACCCAATCACTCATCAATGAAGAATTTGGTTTTTTGGACAAAACACGACAGAAAGCTGATTTTTTGGCATACTTTGAGAAGATGACACATAAGAAAGATGACAAGTGGACATGTGTCTACAAGCATTTCTTCAAATTTGTTCAAGGTCATTGTACATTTGGGGATGTGACAGTGGAACTTTGCAAAAAGTTCAGAGAGTATCTTCTGAATGCAAATCAGTTGAATCGAACAAAACAAAAGGTATCTCTCAACTCTGCAGCAGGTTACTACTCTACTTTCCGTGGTCTCTTAAAAATCGCCTATCGTGACAAGTGGCTGCGTGAGAACATCAATGACTATCTGGACAAGATTGAGCCACAAGATGTAAAGAAGGAGTTTCTTACCCTCGATGAAGTAAAGCAGTTGGCAGCTACTCCTTGCGATATACCTGTACTGAAGTCAGCCTCCCTCTTTGCTTGCCTCACAGGATTGCGAATCAGCGACATCTTAAAATTGCGTTGGGAAGATTTCGAGATAGCTCCCGACCAAGGCTATTGCTTGCGTATTCGTACCCAGAAGACTCAGACCGAGGCAACCTTGCCTATCAGCAACGAGGCATACGAACTATGTGGTGAGCCAAGCACGGGTATCGTGTTCAAGGGATTGAAGCGCAGCATGATTAACCATCCCCATAAAGCATGGTTGAAGAAGGCAGGAATCACCAAGCCATTTTCATTCCATTGCTTCCGGCACTCGTACGCAACAATCCAAATCGCCTTAGGCACAGACATTTACACGGTTTCGAAGATGCTTACCCATAAGAATGTAAGCACAACACAGATATATGCCGACCTCGTGAACGCAAAGAAAAGAGAGACTGCAAATAAGATTTCTCTTAAATAAATCCATTGCATTCATTTCATGGTGCCCGATATTGAAAAAATGTTCAATATCGGGCTTTTTAGTTAAAGGCTTCTAAAAGTTTTACGTGACTCACGCGTGACTCACGTGTCAGTTTCTGCAGTTTTTCCTATTTTTGCGCCACAAATGATTAATAATACGCAATATGAAACAGTTTAAAAAAGAATTTTTGACACAGCATTTATTGGTTTTGTGTGCAATGTCTATCATTGGTGCACTTGTTCGCAACGAAACTATGCAATATGGTGTAGACACCTTTAGCTGCAACTTGACGTTCGTTATCTCAACCACCATACTGATGGTTGTTTATCTCCATGCATTAGATAGTATCGTACGATTGTTTGCCCCATGGTTTAAGCATATCTTTTGTAATACAGTAAACAATACAGAAAGAAAGCGTCTGTCTTCTATTGCCATCAATGAAACAAATACATATGACGAGGGGGAAGAGCTAAACCTGGAAGATGTAACTTTCGTCTATGCAGATGAAGCCTCTTCTTGTATTACAAGCTATGAACAGTTGAGACAGGAAGCATTGGAAGACAAAGCCAAGAAGGAAAAGGTCTTGTTAAACTCAGCTATCGATTATACCAGAAGAACTTTTGCTGCCTACATGAAAGAGGAGCATTTGAACCAACTTTGTGACAACATCGCTATTTTCCAGTGTTGTGCCTCTACACAAATGAGACATCATTCATTGATTGTTGATAAGGCTATTCGTACTATTGACTTAATGCATTATGCTTGGAATATAGGAAACCTTTTCAAGAAGAAAGGCATTGATACAGCAACCTTTATAAAACAAGTTTTTGCTGATGCGCTGGTTGATGTGGAAATATCCACTATTATAAGGAAGTTAAGAATGGAAGGTACCTGCATCATAGAATTACTACCAAGCTTAGATGTTCAAGGCGGAATCAAGAAACATTATTGTTGCTGATAAGCATTGAGCGGTTATTTAGAGGTTATATCTCAGTGATATTTATCCCCATTACATAACTCATTTACTTTGTACCCGAATAATAAAAATTGAACAGATATGATAAATGAAAGTATCACCTTTGATAAGTTACCACAAGCGGTATCTTATTTAACAGAACAAGTTATCGAGTTGAAGCAAATGGTATCAGCACTTCAACCTACATCATCAGCAAATAACCATATATTGGTTGAGATTGATGAGGCTGCTATTATTATAATGAAAGTCGAAGCCAACCATTTATCGATTGGTTAACCAAGGCATTCTGCCATCCTATAAAAAAGGTAAGAAGCTATACTTCTATAAGGATGAGCTGCTTGCATGGATTGAGAATGGTCGAAAAGCTACCAAGGAGCAGAACCATTCTGAAATGCTAAAAGCCATGCAAGGAGGAATGAAGCGCAAACCCAAGTCAATGTATAATTTTTAACTCTATGCCAAATGACAGCTTTAAATAACAATAAGGAAACTTCCATCAATCCAATGATTATCATGGATAAGGCTATTGATATGAGTACTCGCCTATCAGGAAGCCAGTTTCCTGTAAGCATCTTTCCTGCCAAGATTCAGAGAATCATCAAGGAGGTACACGAATGCCACAGTTTTCCTACCGACTATATATCAGCAGCCATACTCACTGCATTGGCTGTTGGTATCGGCAACACGCACTTGGCACAGATGAAACAAGGTTGGCTTGAAAGTCCTATCTTATACATGGCTCTTATCGGAAGACCAGGAGCCAACAAGAGCCACCCACTTAGCTTCGCTATGAAGCCATTCCTCGATTACGACTATGAACAAAACAAGTTGTTCGAGGAGCAATACAGTAAGTTTGAGGAAAAGATGTGCATGTCTCGCAAGGAACGCATTGAAAATGGAGAGGATGGATTTCCGCAAGAACCTGTACGCAAACGTTTCTTGGTCTCTGATGTCACACCAGAAGGCTTGAGCTATATTCATGCGCAGAACAAGAGGGGTTTATGCCTATGGACAGACGAGTTGTCTGCATGGTTCAAGAACTTCAACCGCTATAACAATGGTTCAGAGGAACAGTTCTGGCTATCAGTCTTTAGCGCCAAGACAACCATATCAGACAGAAGAAGTTCCAAGAGTTCCATCTTCATTAAACGCCCCTATATCTCAGTAATCGGAACCATCCAAAAGAAGATACTTAGTGAGTTGGCGAAAGGCGAACGCTCCAGCAACGGCTTCATTGATCGCATTTTGTTCGTCATGCCTAACCTTCAGCAGAAAGCGAGATGGAGTGACCGAGAGTTGCCCGATAATATAGAGCGAGATTGGCAAGCCATCATTCAACACCTTATTGATATGGAGTGTCCAATAAATGAGCAACAGGAAATCGAGCCTCATGTCTTATCATTCACTGAAGAAGCTAAAGCAAGGCTCTATGAATGGCAGCATCATTTCTCCGAGCAATGCTACAATGAAACAAATGATACCATTGTCAGCATCTATTGCAAGTTGGAGATATACATCATCCGTTTCTGTCTGATTATTCAATTGGCACGATGGACGTGTGGAGAATGTGATAAGGAAGCCATCGACCTGCTGAGTGTAGAGCGAGCCATCCGATTGACAGATTATTTCAAGAACTCTGCCATATCAGTACAAAATATCCTCAACGAGAATATGCTCACCGCTCAACAACAAGCAATCGTCAACCATCTTCCTGCAACATTCACTACTGCCCAAGCTCATGATGTCGCCAAAGAGAACGACATGAAGTCAAGGACATTGGAAAGATTTCTGAATGATAACATCGGAGTCCTATTTCGCAAAGAGAAGCATGGAGAATATTCAAAGATTAACTCGTGACGGTATTGTCGGAATTGTCGCTTTTGGCGGTTTTAATAACAAAAGCGACAAAACCGACAGAACCGCCACATAAAAAAAGAAATGAAATGAGTACACATAGATTCATATTAGAGCCATACAAAGGCATCGCTACCCGACATACATGTCCAGAATGTCATAAGAAACGTAGCTTCGCCCGATATGTTGACACAGAAGGGAAGATTGAGTTTCCTCCTTACGTGGGTCGCTGCAACCATGAGCAAAGTTGTGGTTATCACTTCACTCCCAAGGATTTTTTTGAGAAGAATCCCGAAAAGAATGAGACATTCACAAAGGATGATACTATTTCATATAAGAAGAGAGAAATGCCGAAGCCATTACCCACTTCTTATATAGACGAGAACATCATGCGAAGTTCTCAGAAATGTTATGAGGCGAACAACCTTTTCTTGTTTCTATCTTCTCAATTCAGTGAAACAGCTACTCTTTCTTTGATGGAGAAATATCATGTCGGAACTTCCAAACACTGGACTGGTGCCACGGTATTTTGGCAAGTTGACAATCAAGGCAAGGTGAGAACTGGTAAGGTAATGCTCTATTATCCCGAGACAGGTAAGCGAGTAAAAGAACCATACAACCATATTTCATGGGTACACTCGCTTATCCCCCACAAGGATTTCAATCTCTGTCAATGCTTCTTTGGCGAACATCTTATCAATAAAGACAAGACCAAGCCTATAGCATTGGTTGAAAGTGAGAAGACAGCCTTGATAGCCTCCTACTATCTTCCTCAATTCTTATGGATAGCAAGTGGTGGTAAGAATGGTTGCTTTAACACGAAGTCGTTATCTGTTCTGAAAAACAGAGATGTGGTCTTATTCCCTGATTTGGGAGCGACGACAGTTTGGCAAGATAAGCTGCCAATGATGCAAGTTCTCGGCATCCGTGCAACGCTTTTCGACTTTTTAGAGCATCAAGCCTGCGAAGAAGATAAAGCTAAAGGCTTAGACATTGCTGATTATTTGCTCAAAATCAAGCCTGCAGAAGCAAAACTTCAAGCCCTCATCAAACAGAATCCTGCCATTCGGAAGTTGATAGATGTCTTCAAACTCGAAATTGTTGACGAGCCTCAACCACGTTTCCGCACTCCTAAAAGGCAACGTGGTTTCAGACTCTGAGATGATTTGAAAAATCGAGGTATCTGACGATAGCAAGTTATGTTTTGAGTTACTCAAAACCTTTCGAGTTACTCTCGAAAGCACTTGCCTATCGGCGGATACCTCTCCAAAGTCGAGTATTAAATCAACCTATCGGTAAGCGAAGAATTGCATATATGATAATTGAATGACTTACTGACGTACCGTCGTATAGATTTATTGACTTGATGTCGTATAGTAATTAATGTATGTATGTCATATGATAAAACGTTTTAATGTTTGGCATGAAATTACTTGTCCTATCTTAACATATGTAGAATCTCATTTTTGCCATTTTTCTAAAATTAGTTTAAATTAATATAAAATACGGCATTAAACTATTCGATTGTGATAAATTTACATAATAATGTGTTAAATTTGCTTCTTGAAAAGAAGTTGATTCACATCGAGTAACTATAAAAAGAAAATTATGGCAATATTCTATCCTTCACTTGAAAAGATTTCGATGTTCAAAGTTCCTGCGACCGTTGGAGAATGGACACTATTGGAGTTTCTTAAGAATTGCTTAGATGATTCTTTTGAAGTCTATTTCAATCCATTTTTAAATGGAGACAGACCTGATGTGCTCATTATGCGAAAAGGGTATGGTGTTATGATTATAGAAGTGAAAGATTGGAACTTGAACAATTTTCGCTTAAATGAAAAGAAAAAGTGGATATTTATACAAAATGGATCAGTAGTAAAGTCACCAATAGACCAAGTTTTGAAATACAAGAATAATCTTTATGATCTTCATGTCACAGACTTGCTACAAATGAAGATAAAAGATTATCGCCATTTCAATATAGTCGCATGTGCTGTTTACTTCCATTGTGCCAGTCAACATGAACTTGAGGATAGGCTTATAAAACCGTATAAAGATGATAAGAAATATCAAACATTCATTAAATATAACATGGACTTTATCAGGAAAGATGGACTCAACGAAGAGGATTTTATTAATCTTCTTAAAAAGCGACGTATTATAGCCTCAAGCCCTTCTTGGCTATTTACAGATGTTATATATGAAAATTTCAAAAGATTGTTGTCACCAGCAGAACACTTAAAGGCAGAAGGTGAACCATATAGATATTCTGACAAACAAAAAAGCATTATATACTCAACAAATCTTGAGCAAAGAGTACGTGGTGTTTTTGGATCTGGTAAAACTACAGTTTTAGCAGCTAGAGCAGTACAAGCATACAAACGGGCTTTGTCACGTAATAACACCCCACGTATTTTAATTTTGACTTTCAACATTACGCTCAAAAACTTTATTCATGACAAACTTAATCGGGTTGATGAAACATTCCCCTTGGATAGTTTTATCATTATAAACTACCATCAATTTATAAATGCTGAGCTCAACAATCTAAATATTGAGATGGAAATTCCTGAAAGTATGGACAAAGCCCACATATCCGACTATCTGGAAAGAATGTATTATGGGAATGTTCAATTGTTTTACGAGCACAAAAATCAAATTGTTAAATATGATGCTGTTCTCATTGACGAGATACAAGATTACCACAGGTCTTGGATGGAAATAATTAAAAATTTCTTTAGAGACCCTAAAGGTGATTATGTTTTATTTGGTGATGTTAAGAAAATATTTATGGTCAACCTACTCTACAAAAGGATGTTGTAACAAATGTTCGAGGCGTAAATGAGCTTAAGTATTGTTTCCGTTCTGATTTTAAAGTAAGAGATCTTGCCCAATCATTTCAACAGAATGTATTTGGTGACAAATATGATACTGACGATTTCTCTGAAAACGGCAGCTATGATTTCTTTGGCCAGCAACAGCAAAAAGAGGGCTATATTAATTATATGTATCTTCAAGACAAGAATAATATTGCTTCCTTATATACTATTATAAGAGGGAACATACTTAATAAAGCAGGAAACATATCACCTAACGACATAACAATTTTGGGATATACTACTGGACTACTCAGGACATTTGATGCCTACTACCGATATGCAAGCCGAGAAAAAACAAATAGTATGCTTGAAACGATAGAGACTATGTATATGACTCACCTCAATTATATTGGTAAAAACAATGGAGGCAATCCAAATCTTGCATGGTTCAACAACATTACAGAACATTTCAAGAAGAAATTGTTTCCCAAAAGGACTACGCTCTATGATTATGATCTCATCAAATTAAGACAGCACATTGCTGTTTTATTTACTATCTATGATTTATATGTGTCATTTCCTGATACTTTCAAAGAAAGATTGATTGAAGAATGCGAAAAATGTAGAATCAGCTTTGACGTATTAATTGCTTTTAGGAAGCACTACGAAGAAGTTTTAACTCAATTCAAAAAAGAAGTTTACAGTTCAAATTACAAAAATATTAGAGATAACAAAAAACTACATTTTTGGATGAATAGTGGTACTATAAAAATATCTACTATTAATTCATTCAAAGGATGGGAAAGTGAAGTTGTTTTTCTTGTTCTTGAACCGAAATATGACAAATCAACAACTTTCAACTTATCTTTTGATGAATTATTATATACTGGGATAACTCGGTGTAAACGGAATCTTATTGTTATAAATTTTGGCAACGAAGAATACGACATAAAAATTCGTCCTCTGATAGCCAAATTGAAATAAATTAGAGAGTGTAAACTAAACTCTGTGTCAATTTACCATTTTAGTTTACACTCTCTAATTAAGAAACACACATTGAATCTCCACAGATTGTTTCTGTCGAAAATCTACGGGGGCAGATACATTAAGTCATGAATATTCGATTAAGTGGGCTATATCCTTTAAAGAGTAATGTGTATTACTCTTTGCTGCAACAAAGCCCTTGAATGCTATATATACAATAAACGAATTTTTAACAGCATCATTTATATCCGTAGTAAAGACATGAGTGTGCCATTGAAAAAACAGCATGGTATCTGAAATTAAAAATACGACATAAGTCAACAAGACCAGCATATTTACCAAACTCTTGTCTATCAGTATTTTTCGTAAGTACATTATTCTCCTATCCCTAAAAGTCGCAGGATATATTTCGTTTTCTGGCTCTCCTAAACCATAGATACAAATAAGAATAAATCTAGTAAAAAAATTATTTGCATAAACGACAGTGAAAGACCCAATAATCAGAGAACAAAAAATCATATTTGCATACGATATAGATGATTGAGTAAAACTTCTCAACCCAATCAATATTGCAAAAGGAACACCACAAGAAACAAATAACGAGACAACATAAGGTAAGACCAACATCAAGGGAATCTTAAAATAAAAATCAAAACAACGCAATAATCTATCACCAATTAGACCATTTTTTAGAAATAAGACACCGACTCCCATACTTCCCCATACAAATGCCATTAAAAGCATTAAGCCATAGATGCCTTTCATATAGCCAACAAAGAGCACCAATATAAGATAGATTAGTCCTAAAGCTATATTTGTCAGCAATTTGAGTACAGAAGCATCTAACTTTGTACCTGTTTTGACAGCATTTAACGTTGGCTTACGGATGTTTTTGTTACATTTCAATGTATCTAAATCTAACAATAGATGTATCTTGTCAGGAAGAACTTTAACGACAACACATTTAAACTCATAAATTCTGCCTTCAGATAAGAATATAGTATAATTCCATCTCATATCAGAAATTTCAATACATGAAGCCACACGGCTGAGTTTCCTTTCAACAACTATGCCTTTTGATATGTTTAGAACTCCTAATATTACTGAATCAGAAAGAATACATCTTAGCTTATTTTTTACATTTCTAGAATATCTACGAATTTCTATAATAAAATAAATTAAGCAAAAACCTATAAAGTCGAAAACACAAGCCATTATGGTAAACCCCAACATTAAATCTGGTAAATAAACCTTAGTTAATGAGTAGATAGTCATCAAAAGTTGGCAAATGCCAATAACTATCAAAGAATAATTGGGCTTAAGTTTGGGTATGTCAAAAAATAAAACATTCTCCATTGTCTCTTACAGATTAATACATTTCATAAAATCAAAAACATTAGCCTCCCCATGACACACATACCCAAGTTGATTTGAAACACAATGGGTATTACCTATCACCTTATCTATGTTTCGATGGGAATGACCATAAATCCAATAGTCTATGCGACTATAAGCAATGAAGTTTCCAAGTTCCGCAGTGAAGGCTCCATTTATCGGACTTCCTATGAAATCTGGTGATACCAATTCATACGATGGTACATGATGGGTTGCCACCACGATGTGTTTAGCTTGACTTTCGCCAACTGCTTTTTCTATGAAAGCACGGCATTTCTCATGCTCTTGATTAAATCGCTCACTATTTATCACAACACCACCATCCTTGATACGATAGAAGTCATTAACCATGCGCTCTGTCGCAAAAGCATCCTTAGGCTCAATATGTCCCCAGAGCGTTGAGACGATGAGGTCTATATCATCTGAGAGGTGAACAACAGCATTATAATAACATTTTACATTAGGACGTATGCCCAGGCACCAACCATCATAGAGCTGTCCGAGGTCATACCCCTTGTAAAACTCATGATTGCCTGGTGTAACTATCACTTGCTTGAAATTCCCTGAAGCCCAATCCCAGAAAGGATGCTTGAGAAAACTTTCATCCCCTAAATAGCCAGTATCACCTGCCAGCACCAAGATGTCTGCTATAGATTGGATTGGGTTGTTCTCCAAGTAGCGAGTATTCGCTACAAACTCCAGATGCAAATCAGAAACATATTGTATTTTTACCATAACTACAACATTGATTTCTTTAGTTGTTCGACAATCTGTTGACTCGTCACATTACCAAGTCCTGCCGACTTGATAAAGTCAGCGTTTGGTAAATCCTGCATGATGGCAGTACAAAAGTTACCAACATCTGCTTTCAATGTGTCGGGCAGCTCATATTTACTTGCTGGAGTAAGCATTGCAGCAAGACGAAAGATGTCTTTCTTATGCTTCGCTATATGCTTGCTGTCCACACTTTCACCTATAGCTTTCCTTTGACTTAAATCCAAGAAAGCTTTGCTTTTCAGACATATAAGGCTCTCAATGTTAGCAATATGCACTTCGTATTCAAGCAAGCTATGCTCTATCGTAAAGTGATAATAGTCGTTATCCATAAGGATGGCTGACAAACTCGACAAGTCTTCATCCACAGGAATCGGTGTGATACGAGCCTCCTCTGGGAAATTCATCAAGCCAAGGCTTCTGGAAAACAATTCCACTTGATATGGAAAAGCAGAATCGGCAGGCTTCATAAAGCGGAAATACTCATGTTTGGGTTCCACACTTTCATTCACTCCCTTGTTGCGCTGCCCATAATTGCCTTTCTTTACGAATTCCCAAAACTTAGCGACAAACTCAGCAGACAAAGCCTCAACTATCAAGATGATGTCTATATCCTTTGTCGCACGAGGCACTTGGGCATACAAATCCTCATGGATTTCACATGCCGTACCACCGATTATCACATAGTTGTCTTCAAAACCTTTGAAGAACTGCTTGAATGTATCTATACCTCTTACCATGGCATTTCACTTATTAATCGTTCCAACTCTATTTGTATTCTCTCATCTTCATTGTCTTTCAAAGAAAGATAAAGCGATAACTTATCAACTACCCCTGTTGAACTCAGTATTTGTGGATTATACTTCCATACCTGTATCTCGTTTTGACCAAACTGCTTATCCACCGCAACGTTTAAAGCCTTAAAATCTTTTTTCGGCATGGCAAGACATTGCTTGTTTTCTTCGTTAAGCATCGTATAGGAAGCCAAGGCATTCATTCCACTCATCATCTGTCCTTCAAGAAGAGCATCCGTATAATAGACTTTTTCTATCGGAGACACTAACAATGGCAATGCTTTATCCCAAAGTTCCCTATTGCTGAAATCTATTTGTATGGTCTTCGTCTTAGCTCCCTCCAACCTTATAAGGTCTTTGGATACAAGCCAACGCAACGCCCGATTTACAGAAGCGTATGATACAGCCAACATGTCAGCAAGTTCATAGCTTGTCTTTCCCGAAATTGATTCTATTTCCAAATGATACAGTAACAAACATTGCGTCAAAGGAGTAATGGCATCCTTCTTATCTTCTCCGCCTATTGTATTAATAGACTTCAAATCTAACAATAAAGAAGGAATAAACATCTGCTTATTTGGGACTATAAAATTTACTTTCTGAGCAACCAACCTATTTATATTATAAGAATATAAATGTTCAGATACAAGTATGGCAACCATACCTGTCTTTCGCTGAATAATGTCTAATTGCTTCTTAGTCTGAGCAGGAGCTATCACGTTGCCATCTTCAATAAAAGCAAAAAGAATATCCTTTCCTAATATTCGCCCATTATATAGTTCAAAATTACCAACAACGGATACAGGAAGTATATCCTGCACACTTTTGCACACAGGTTTCGCCACAATATTGTCCTCCAAAACTGAAGCAACATAGTTAGCTGCGTTTTTGATATATTCATTGTTTTTGCTCATAATCATTATATAAAGATTATGTGCAAAAGTAGTGATTATATTCTGAATACCAACAGAAACAATGAAATAAATAAGATTTTTTAAGATATATTCAGTGGAATATTCCAAGATTATATTGTACCTTTGCACCCGAAGATAAGCGTTCTGTAACACAAGAGTTGGAATATTCTCGGATTCAGTGCTTTGCACTTGTTTTCAGAGATTTACAATTTGAGGCTAAAAAGAAGCGGTACAACTTTATCGTTAAGGCATTGAGAATAAGCACATTGCATTTGTCGCCCATTTTCTGTGCACTTATAAAAAGGGTAGTTGTACCGTTTAAAAGATAAAAGCTTAACTATCAGCAACATCTACATGTTGCATCGGGAAATAATAGAAACGAAAATAGGGAACGCACTGCGTTCCCTATCTTTTTATCACTTGTTATCGGTGTCAATAGACATGCTGTCTTTGGTAGGGTTTCCCTGCCCCACCTTACTTTCCTTGCAACCGAAGATCAACATCAAAAAAAGTATTACTAATGTACTATCGATAATCCTTTTCATTGTCTTTAAATATTTTGATCATTTCATTGCGTTATTTTTCTTATATAAGATAAGACGGTACTACTATGACAAAATTCAAGCGCCATACTCAACCCCTATTCTTATGGATCAATGTCAAATGGAAGCAATGGAGTATCATCATCATTGCCACTATTGAATCGGTCGAAATCCGAGATATAGGAACGGTCTTGAATAACCTTATATTTCTCATACTCAGAATAAGCCTTTTCTCTGGCTTCTTCTTGCGAGACCTTACCTGCACTACTCTTAGCATCATAGTCCATGGTTTCAAGCAACAGCTTCAGGCGATTCTTCCAATCCTCCATCGTAGTAACAATGTGTCGTCTTGCACGAGATTCTGCGAGATCCAGGAAACTTGTTGTTATTGCGTTGAGCTGAGACAATTCTTCATCAGAAAGATAGTTCTTTGCCACTATCGTATCAGATTTCTGAACTCTTCCATCCGGTGCTTTCTTCCATGTAGTCAAACCCATGTGAGGCATTTCCGCATCAGCTCGCTCATAGACGATCTCGGCTGCCGTATGATTGGTAACCGCCAGGTGCATCATATTCTGCACCATCTTATAGAAGAGTTTGGTACTTTCAGCCTTTGCATCATAATCTGCACTACACTCTGCATAAATATCAGTTATCTTCTGGTAGTATCTGCGTTCAGAAGTGCGGATTTCACGGATGCGTTCCAGCAAATCTTCAAAATAATCCTTGCCGAAGTGCTTACCTTGTTTCAGACGTTCATCATCCAAGACATAACCCTTAATGATGAACTCCTTCAATACAGAAGTTGCCCATATACGGAATTGGGTTGCCTGATAGCTGTTCACTCGATAACCAACAGCAATGATTACATCAAGATTGTAGAACAATGGAGCACGCTCAACATCACGCTCTCCCTCCAGTTGAACTATCCCAATTTTTCGGATAGTTGCCATTTTATCCAATTCTCCAGTCTCGTAAATCTGCCCAATATGATAGCTGATTGTTCTTACGTCAACACCAAACAATGCAGCCATCTTTTTCTGTGACATCCAAAAAGTTTCGTTGTTGAAAATCACTTCAATGCGAGTTTCACCTTGTGCAGTCTTATACAGTAAAATATTGGATTCCAGCGAGTTCTGCATAAGTTCTGTTGTAGATACGGATTGAGAAAAATAGGCTCTTGCCTGCTTCACTAACAGCTTCCTTGAATCAGCATTCTCAGAAATGATCATACAAGCCATACGGGATAGATGGAAGGCTTCGACCTTACGAAACGATCCACTACCCAGCTTAACCATTTCAACCACGTGGTTGAAATGGTCATCTATATCCATACCTTTTTCACTGGCAACCTTGATTGCTTTGTCTATTACATTCTGGAATTTCCAATATCCCGAATAGCCCATCGCATTACAAAGTTCACGTGAACTCCAGTATTCTTTCCCGTTATCATCCACTTTCCGAATTTCTTCGAATGTCGGACGCATTTCAGGCACATTATTCTCATCCATATCTTTTCCGTTTCTTTTGTATTGACGTTCTACAACATTGAATAGCAAAAATACAAAAAAAAGATGAAAATCACCCTTATCATTTACAAGAAGTATGATTTTTAATGTTATTTATGCAAAAAGAAAGAAACATGTCAGAATATATTGATTTTATCACTTATCAAGACGATGCAATAATCCAACGCCCCTTACGTTAATACAGAAGAAGAGGACAACCGCATCCGCAACCGAAGGGAGACCTTCATCAGGGAAACTGGCACTGAGAAGTATGATTTTCTTAAAAAGTTTGGCTATCTCACGTATTCTTTGTACCTTTGTCGTCAATTACAATATTAAAATCAAACAATTAAGGAGTTACTGATGTTTCTTTTTAGCAGGTATAGTTGCTATCATCGGTGCAATAGAAGTAATACGAAGAGTCAGAAGAATGCAGGATGTAAAAAGCTCCCATATTTCTTTCTGTGAGCTCTTGTGTATTGCTGCTTGCTGCAGGAATAATTCTTTCGTAAAATTATGGCATTAGAAATAAAAAGCACACCTGTATTGACAGGTGAAGACGCTGAACGTTTTATACGTGAGGCAGAAGAGAATGAGAGAAATCCACAAAGGATGAACTTGCGGATGTCATTTGAGGATGTGGAGAGAATACTTGAACGTTCACAAAAATATCTAAAAGAGCATGGAGGAAAAGGACCTTTCGCAAAGTAAGTTTCTCTTGAAAGGAGCGTAAAGATTAAACCGCTGTTGTTATGTGCTATTAAGTTAGTTTTTGTCTCTTCACTGAGGCTGGACATTCTCAGCGGAAGCCTATCGTTGTTGTGTGCGATTAAGTTCGTGTTTGCCTCTTCCAGAGGCTGGACGTGACAGATAGGCTTGCCCTCGGTACCTTGGTATCGGGGGCTTTATTATGTTTTCAATCTTTTTCGAAAAATACGCTAAATATATTCTGAAAGTCAACAATATTGCCAAAACAAGCACTCAGACAAATACCCAGAAACGCAGTACATAGAAAACTGATGATAGCATTGCTAATTATCGAAAAAATAGAAGATTACAGAAAGTGAGGTTGAAATTGAGGTTAAGAATGAGGTGAAGAGTGAGGTGAAGAGAAACTATGTACTTGGAACCCAAGATAACACTAAAGACGTCCTCGTTATGCCCTTGCTTACAAATAAAGTTAAATCAAGTTCGCCCTGCAAACAAAATCCATCTAAATATTCACTTTTCTGAATATTTTTCTGTATTTTTGCAGATATATTGCGCCAATATGGGCGTTGAGCATTGCTTATCCTCCTATATTACAGGCGCATCATTATCAAATGATTTGAGCATGAAAAAGATATTATTCCTACACGGATTCTTCGCTACGGGCAGTTGTCCGATGGCGAGAGCCTTGAAAGAGGCGTTTGAGGGGACGGCGGTGGTGCAGACTCCCGACCTCCCATTACACCCAAAGGAGGCACTGAAGGAGATTCGCTCCATCATCGACCGGGAACAGCCCGACTTGCTTCTGGGCAACAGCTGCGGCTCTTTCCTCGCCCAGATGCTGGCTCCGGTGGTGGGCATTCCTGCCCTGCTCGGCAATCCGTATTTCATGATGACGGAGTTTCTGAAGGAGCGAATCGGCGAGCATGAATACAAGGCTCCGAGAAGGGACGGTAATCAGCGGCTGGTGATTGACGAGGCGCTGATTGAGGAGTTTGCGGAGCTGGAAGCCGTACAGTTTGACCATTGCACCCCCTATTATAAGGATCGTGTGTGGGGACTTTTTGGTGAGCAGGACACCCTGGCTCACTTCTCACCTCTCTTCCTGCAGCATTACAACCAAGCCTTCCATTTCCCTGGCGGTCATACGCCTACTGAGCAGGAGGTGAAGACCTGGTACGCTCCCCTTGCCCAGAAAATGCTGATGGAGTTTTCGGCAAACTTTTAATCGTTTCACAGAAATAGACAAATAATTATGGAGACATTCAATAATGTAATAAACAGTGGCCAGCTTGTTCTGGTCGATTTCTTTGCTACTTGGTGCCAACCTTGCAAGGCGATGCACCCCATTCTGGAGCAGGTGAAGAGTGTGTTGGGCGACCGCATCCGAATCATCAAGGTGGATGTAGATAAGTACGGCGTAACAGCAAGCCAATACCGCATCCAATCCGTGCCTACGCTGATGCTTTTCCGAAATGGAGAAGTATTGTGGCGTACAAGCGGTGTGGTAGATAAAGCGGAATTGCTGGCTACGCTTGATCCATTCTTGACATAACAGATGAAAAGAATAAAGGAGTAACAATAAGAAAATGAGCATGAAACAGATAGAAACACTCGTCTTTGATTATGGAGGTGTCATCGTGAACATTGATGATGCCTCTGTTGTAAAATCCATGGAGAGCCTGGGCGTTACGGCGTTCAAGCGACTAATCCATGTCCGCAAGATCAAGAGACTGATGCACCAATATATTAATGGTCTGGTGGCGGAAGCAGAAACTTTGCAAGAGATGCTGAGCCTTTGCCGCAAAGGAACCTCAACAGAGGATATTGAGAAAGTCCTTGAAGAGTTGTGTGGCAATCTGCCCGTGGAAAGACTGGAGGCATTGGTCAAGCTTCGGAAGCAGTACAAGGTCTATCTGCTCAGCAACATCAACGATACGCTTTGGCAGAAATCTGTTAGTCAGATGAATCAACTGGGATATTCCACAGACGAGCTGTTTGATGAAGTCTTCCTCTCATACGCCATGCGGAAAGAGAAGCCATCCGTCGAAATCTATGAAGAGATGACGCAGCAGACAGGATTGAATCCTGCCACCACCCTCTATTTCGATGACCGTGCCGAGAATGCCGAAGCAGGCAAACGTTTTGGTTTTCAGAGCGTACTGGTAAAGACCAATCATCTGGAAGAGCATCAGGAATGGCAAGAAATTAACAAAAATATAAAAGAATAATCTTATGCGCATAATAGGAAACTTACTTTGGTGGCTCTTCGGAGGTCTCGAAGCTGCTATCGGTTATTTCACAGGCAGCCTGGCTCTTGCATGTACTATCATCGGCATTCCTTGGGGAAAACAGCATTTCAAGATGACCGGACTTTCGCTCGCACCATTCGGCAAGGATGTGGAGATGGGATTTTAAAGAAATAAGAAAAAGAAGTTGAAGGATATGAATACATTACATAGGTGCCTCGCCTACTATCTCCTTGCTATCAATGCAGTTGCATTCATCGTGTACGGCATTGATAAGTACAAGGCAAAGAAAGCCAAATGGCGCATTCCGGAAGTAACGCTTTTATTGCTGGCTGTCGATGGAGGAAGCGTCGGGGCATGGATGGGAATGAAAGTCTGGCACCATAAGACAATGCACAAGAAATTCAAATACGGTATTCCTGCCATTCTGCTGATACAGATTGCGCTGATGGCGTATTTGCACATGAATTAATAACAAAATAAATAACTAAGTATATGAGCATTAAAAAGAATGGGATATATTGGAAGGGCATCAAGCGCCGGATAGGAAAATTCTTTGAGAAGGTGCACGAATGTATACTTATCTTTACCGACTGGCTGGGGTAAGTGCACATAGTAGATAGACTGCGTAAATAGACTGCAAAACATTGAAATAATTGATGGAAACAGAAAGAATTTTACTTCGCCATTGGCAGGAATCGGATGCAGAGGCGCTCTTCAAGTACGCCTCAGCCCCTGACGTAGGACCTCGTGCAGGATGGCCGGCACATAAGTCTGAAGAGGAAGCCGGGAGATTATCCGCACATTCTTCCATAACGACACGACATGGGCGATTGTGTTGAAAGAGACAGGCGAGGCTATCGGCTGCATCGGCTACCACACCCATGAAACCAGCAACATCCCTATCGGAGAAAACGACTGCGAGGTGGGCTACTGGGTAGGAAAGCCTTATTGGAACAGAAGAATCTGCACCGAAGCCTTATCTCTGACACCGGAATGCTGAACCGATGCAGCCAGCTTGTGGGTGGCGACAAGGATATGGTTAAAGTGTTTAAGTACAAAGTTTAAAAAATAAATGAACATGAATTTTCCAGAAATATATTCAGCAACAGGCATGATGGAGCTGATTCAGAAAATCGGCTTCCTCCCTCTCCTTGATAGCGGCATTGAAGGATTCTCTGCCGAAGACATCGTAGCGGAAGACTGCGGTTACGTAAGACTTCCTGAAGGCGGTTGGGACTGGCCGCTTTGGAAATGGAAGGGCGAAATCGTTCAGGAAATGCCATGCATGTACGGAAAGTTCTTTAACAAGAAAGCGGGATTCATCAGCCAGGAATGGTGGCCGGACTTCTGTAACTACAGAAGAAGCAAGTTCCCTCGCCCGGATGATGACTCGATAGAAGGAGCCATTCTCAGCACGCTTCAATCTACAGGCAGTCTCATCACAAGAGAACTTCGGGCAGCCTGCGGTTTTACAGGAAAGGGAATGAGAAGCAAGTTTGACGGTTATCTCACCCAACTGGAAATGGCGACTTACATCGTGACCGAGGATTTCATCTACCCTCGTGACAAGCACAATCACGAATACGGCTGGGGATGGTCGCTGCTCAATACTCCCGAAGACCTCTATGGCAGGGAGGCTTGCCAATGCAACCGCACTCCCCTGGAATCTTACCAAAGGATTTTCGAGCATCTGAAAGAAATCCTGCCTGATGCGTCGGATAAACAGATTATCAAATTAATAGGATAAAAATGACTTCACTTCAAGAAAGACTGTTCGCCATGCAGGATAAGCAGTATGCTGCTTTCCAGACCAAACTGACACCGGGAGTGCCTGTGGAGAGTTTCATAGGCATTCGTGTGCCTGTGCTTCGCAAGTTCGCAAAAGAATTTACAAAGGAGACAGAATGCGAGGAATTTTTTCAGCAGCTTCCTCATGAATACTACGATGAGAACATGCTTCACGGTCTCCTCATTTCCGAGGTAAAAGACTACGAGGAATGCATTCGTCTTACTGACAGATTCCTGCCATTCGTGGACAACTGGGCGGTTTGCGACATTATGTCTCCGAAGGTGTTTGCCAAACACAAGAAGGAACTGTTGGCGAAGATCAAGACTTGGAGTAAATCGTCACACGTTTATACTTGTCGCTTTGGAATAGAGACACTTATGTCTCATTACCTGGATA
>ERZ1107006.1513-NODE-1513-length-19604-cov-4.999284_pt1 | contig 19604 bp, 12 predicted proteins | sample MGYA00403696_ERZ1107006 | MGnify/ENA primary metagenome ERZ1107006 (study PRJEB35170, sample SAMEA104062441) | human gut metagenome | biome: human gut; feature: human-associated habitat; material: faeces | place: Denmark | collected 2012-08-13 ...
TCCGCATGCAGAATTGTACTGATTCGCTGTGCGACAATGATCACGGTCGTATGTTCCGTCTTTGTCTCAAGTGCTCTGCGGAGTGCCGCATCGGTCTTCATATCCAGAGCGGAAAAACTGTCATCAAACACATAAATCTTTGGATTTTTTGCAATTGCTCTGGCAATGGCAAGCCGCTGCTTCTGTCCGCCGGAAACATTGCTTCCGCCCTGTGCAATCGCACTCTCATACCCATCCTGTTTGCTGTCAATAAACTCTGTTGCCTGCGCAATCTCCGCTGCTTCCCGGATCTGCTCATCTGACGCATCCTCTGCCCCGAAGCGCAGATTGCTTGCAATTGTACCAGAGAAAAGAACTCCCTTCTGTGGTACAAATCCGATATGTTCCCGCAGATCCTGCAATGTATACTTGCGGATATCCGTTCCGTCAAGCGTGATCTCTCCACCTGTCACATCATAAAAACGCGGAAGCAGGTTGACCAGCGTAGATTTACCACATCCGGTACTTCCGATAATTGCAGTGGTCTTTCCCGGCTCTGCAACAAAATCAATATCCGAAAGCACATCTTCCGTGGCTCCCGGATACCGGAAATTTACATGATGAAAGGCAATCACACCCTCACACTGTTCCATGGCAACCGGCTCTTTCGGATCTGTAATCGTACTTTTTGTGCCTACAACCTCATCTATACGCTCTGCAGCTACACCGGCTCTCGGCATCATGATAGACATCATGGTCAGCATCAGAAATGCCATAACGATCATCATCGCATAGGTGATGAATGCAGTCATGGAACCGACCTGCATGGAACCGGCATCGATTTTGTGCGCGCCTACCCATACGATACCTACGGTCAGAAGATTCATAATCAGCATCATACCCGGCATCATAAACGTCATCACACGATTCGTAAACAACGTCGTTTTGGTGAGATCTTTGTTAGCTGCATCGAAACGCTCTTCCTCTGTGTCCTCCCGACCAAATGCGCGAATAACGGAAAGTCCTGTAAGGATCTCTCGAGAGACCAGATTGATTCGATCCACTAATTTTTGCATCAACTTAAATTTTGGCATGGCCGACGACATGAGTAACAGCACATAGCCGATGATAACGATGATCGCAAGAACAATGATCCATCCCATTCCGGCTCCGGTCTGCATGACTTTTAAAACACCACCCACGCCAAGGATCGGTGCATACGCTACCATACGAAGCAGCATAACTGAAACCATCTGGATCTGCTGGATATCATTCGTGCTTCTTGTAATCAGGGAAGCTGTAGAAAATTTATCCATCTCCGCATTGGAAAATTCAACAACCTGTTTAAATACTTTCTCTCTTAACGTTCTTCCGATGCCTGCACCGACACGGGAGGCAAAGAAGCCTACTAAAACTGTCACGATTCCAATCATCAGCGCCATGCCGACCATTTTCAGTCCGGCTGTGACAAGATAACTTTTCTGAATCCTTTCCACGTCAATTCCTGCCGCTTTATCGCAGGATACCGCATATGCTGCGCCCATGGATTTCACAAGGGAACTTCCCATTGTATTGATTGTATCTTCCATGCTGTCTCTCATGGAAAGTAAGGTGTCTTTTTCCAGAGTACCGGCATCTGCCCCGGTCGGTTTTGCAACATGCTCTTTTACTGCAGAGTCTTCCATCACACTCATCTGATAATTCATAATGAGCGGAACTGCCAGTGTATCATCGATCTCATTTAATTCTGACTCAGCTGTCACCTGCAGCCGGTAAATATCACCGTCTTGCTCATAGATACTCTCCCAGAGATCTGCCTCCTCATCCGTCATGAACAACTCTGCCATCTCAAATGCTTCCGCTGTCAATGCCTCAGGCACTATGTGCTCTACTCCATTGTTCTGGATACCGACATCGATGATATCCGAGGTGTAAGACGGTAATGCCAGATCACACCATGCCTGCACAAAGAGTAACGCAATGATAATCACAATTGATTTCCAATATGGAATCATATTTTTAAAAATCTTACTCATGTTCCCTTTCCTTTCTTCTGCCTTGCCCTTTTCTAGCTTCAATCTCTTTTTCCGCAATATGGTAAATGTTATCCAAATAAGAAATAAGGCGTTTCATATCTTCCCCATCCACCTGTGCCATCACAGATTTGCCGAAGTCCGCCATGATCTGCCTTGCTTCCTCTGTCAGACGTTCTCCCTCTGCAGTCAGTTCCACATACGTATTCCGTCTGTCATTTTTATTGATATTCCGCTCCACATATCCGCGCTCTTCTAACCCTTTTAAAGTTCTGGAAATCGCGGATGGAAGCATTTTCGCTCTGGATGCAAGTTCCGAAATGGTAATCTTTCCATTCTCCCCTTTATCCATAATCGTACACATTACGAAAAAATCTGTCCTGTTGATCATCGGAAACATCTCCGCAAATTTCAGCTTGCGGAACTGATTCATCGCGCGGAACAGTTCTTCATATAATTTATCCATAATTCACTCACCACCTGCTATTATTTAACATTGTTATATATTGCATGTGTCAAATAATAACACCGGCAAATATCTATGTCAAGAAATTTGCCGGTGTTTCCATTTATTTTCTCTTTTGTTTATACTTATTTAATAATTTTATGCATTTTCTCCAAAATATCAGCCACCTCATGCATCTCCATCTGACCGGGTGCACTCGCCTTTTTGTGTGCCGCAAAAGTGACCGCTGCGCCAAAACTCTCGCCGCACAGCCTGCTGATCATTCCCATCTTTCCCATGGACATTGTGATGACCGGCGTGTCCGGATTCTCTTCCTTGAACTCATTCGTCACAGATAAAAGTTTTAAAACATCCTCCATATTCTGTGGCATAACTGCAAGTTTTACAATATCTGCACCTCCTGCACACATCTGTTCTAACAGCATCTTCATAACTTCTCTGTCCGGCGTCTCATAAAAATCATGGTGGGAGGCAATGACCTTCAAGCCCTGCTTATGAAGCTTTCTGATTTTTCTTGCCGGATGCTCCTCCTCAAAAAATTCCAGATCAAGCAGATCCACGCATCCTGACTCTGCCGCAAGATCATGAAGGTCGTTCAGTTCATCCGGTGCGAGTTCTCCCATGCCGCCCTGTTTTTTGGTTCGGAATGTATATAAGAAAATCTTCTCTTTCATGCACTCTGCCGCAGCCGCAAACACTTCGCGCACTGCGTTGTAATTCTTATAATCCACGAAAGTATCTATACGCCATTCCACTATATCTGCTTCACTTTTTGCAAGTGTCCGTAATTCGTCTATGATCTCTTCTGTATTGCTTTCCATAACCGGAACGCATAAAAGTGGTTTTCCTGTTCCAATTATTTTTCCTTTAATCTCCATATAGTTTTCACGCTCCTTTTTTTACTTTATTTTCTTTTCGAAGATTGCCAAATTCATTTATTGTGAACAATTCAGCATATCAGATTTCGCATTTATCTCTTTCATTCTTTGTATGTTTCACACTTGTTTTCCAAAGTTTCACTCCAAAATAATCTACTAAAAATTCCGGAAACGCACTTAATACAAACACCCCTTGCTTCTCTGCCTCTTTCGTCTCTCTTACATATATCTCACATGGCGTCACCTCATTGGAATACTGCTCATACTCCATTACAACAGAAGTTTTATAAAGACAGGACACTCTCATTGCAAACACATCTATGACCTGTTTCCATAATTCAAAGTCGTTTTCCTTAAAATGTGGATTATATGCTCTATTTGCAGAAATATTCTTATAAGTACTTAACCCCTGTATATCCGCAAAACAATCTTTCCCGTCACCGCATTTTCCCGGTTCGTAATCTCTGAGTGCCTCAACCATCGGATAACTGATATATAGCTTTCCATTTTCGGTTTCGTTATCGAAGCTTTCCAGCATCTGGCAAATTACATCCTCATGTACCGTTTTTTCTAAATTAGTTTGATGACCATCATAATCAAAGAAAAGATATACTTCCGAAAAATCATCTCTTGACAATCCCATAAGCTGCTTTTAGTCTTTATCTGCCATTAAATGCACCTGCCTTATACATCTTCTGAAGATTATGCGCCTGACGCAATTCCTTCTCCGTCAATTCAGCTATTGCCTTAATACTGTTATTTCTAAGCAGGAAATAACAGTCCGGTCTAAGTAAATCATTACTCATCAGGTCTGTGTTATGCGTTGTTGTAAATACCTGAACCCCTGATATCTGTTTCAGATGTCTTTGCACTGACTCCGCTAATTCAAAATGATAAAAAGCGTCAAACTCATCTATAAATACAAAGGATGCATTTTTCATGCGGATATACCAATAATAAAATAATGCCAATGACCTCGTTCCGGTAGAAGCAATCTTAAAAAAATCTGCATTCATATTATCAAAATGACAATAAAGAGCTTTTCTTCCATCTACCTCACATCCATATAATTCATAATCAATATCATTCTCTTTCAAAAAATCCTGAAACTCCTGCACTTTGCCACTATTTACAATGCCTTCTGCAATACTTTCGCTTCCATTCATAAATCCCTCGTATCCACGGCTATCCAAAGAATAGAACAAAAGCATGCAATCTACAAAATCAATAAACTTCTTAAACACCTGATTTTGCTCATTATCGACAAGAATCGAATTGCTATTCACATACTTCACACGCGAAATAGGACTCTCGTTTTTAATAGATGCATTTAAAGTGTCAGAACCCTCCAGCAGCGTAACCCCATCTCTGGTAAAGAAATCAAAGAAAATAACTTCTTTTCCATCAATCGAAAGACTTTCACTCTTTAATGTATTCACATCATTTTTGCTATATCGGTAAACCACCTCGTGCTCACCAAACAAAAAGTCGTATTCAAACTCAGCAAACGATTTTCTGCCACTCATATTTAAATAAAATTCATAGCTTGAAAGAAGTTTTTGTTTATCCGTCAAGTGAATAATAATATCAAAAATTGCTAACCCCAGATTTGATTTACCGCTGCTGTTAATTCCATATATAATTCCCTTTGTTACACAGCCATTTTCTATAATTTCAGAGTTAAAACTATAATTGCATGGTGAACCTATATCAAATGTGATTTTATCCTGAAATCCTTTAAAATTTTCTACACTGAATCTCTTTAACATTCTATCACCTGCCCAATCTTTTTTTCTATTATATGATTATCTGCAAAAAAATTCAACATATTCCGTATTTTTTTTACGGCACACACTAAATATGATTCACTATGCAACGAAACATGAATATTTTTTATGGATTGTATAAAAAATTGGAACATCTGTGAATTTGACAATTTATTCACAATCTATTAGAATGACTGTTAGTATAATCTACTAAAGGAGAGTTTCACATGAGTTTCACATTTTTAAACGAATTACCTTCTCCTGCCCAGATCCAAGAAAGATATCCTCTGTCAGAGAAATTGCAGGAGTTAAAAAAACAGCGTGACGCAGAGATCAGCAATGTGATCAAAGGTCTTGACAACCGTTTTCTTGTCATCATCGGACCGTGTTCTGCAGACAACGAAGATTCTGTATGCGATTATGTCAGCCGTCTCACTTCCATTCAGGAAGATGTCAAAGACAAGCTGATCATCATCCCTCGTGTGTATACAAATAAACCACGTACCACCGGCGAAGGCTACAAGGGAATCGCTTCCCAGCCTGACCCTGAAAAAGCACCGGATATGGTGGAAGGTCTGATTGCCATGCGCAAAATGCACATCCGTGCAATTGAAGAAAGCGGTCTCACCTGTGCAGACGAAATGCTTTACCCGGAAAACTGGGGATATGTAGAAGACCTGCTCTCCTACGTTGCGATCGGTGCACGTTCGGTTGAAGACCAGCAGCACCGTCTTACCGTCAGCGGTTTTGATGTTGCATCCGGGATGAAAAATCCAACCAGCGGTGACTTTGCCGTTATGCTCAACTCCGTTTATGCTGCCCAGCATCCACACCATTTTGTTTACCGTGGCTATGAAGTGGAGACAACCGGAAATCCATTAACCCACGTTGTACTCCGCGGTGCCGTCAGCAAACACGGCAACAGCACGCAGAACTATCACTATGAGGATCTGATCCGTCTCTGCGATATGTATGCCAAAATGGATCTTGTGAACCCGGCTGCAATCATTGATGCAAACCACTCCAATTCCGGCAAACAGTTCAAAGAACAGATCCGTATTGTCAAGGAAGTCATGCATAACCGTCAGTTATCGCAAGACATCCATAACATGGTAAAAGGTGTGATGATCGAGAGTTATATCGAAGAGGGTTCTCAGAAGATCCACGACCATATTTATGGAAAATCCATCACAGATCCCTGCCTTGGATGGGAAGATTCCAGAAAACTGATTTATGATATTGCGGAGATGTGTAAATAATTTTTTAAAAAGGGTAGAACCGAAAAACCGGCTCTACCCTTTTTATCCTTTATAATTCAGTTTTCCCATCCCCGATCATGTTCCGGTCAGGACAAGCCCTGTCATGGCAATGATAATCAGGACCGTCTCAACCTTTACTTTTAACGGCTTTTTCTCAGTCGTAGATGGATTCTGCTTCCCAGCTGATGATGTTTCCGTTTTCTGCGTTGATCTCAAATTCATACTTTACCTCCGCATAGTAGGCTTCCCCCTCATAGAGAGAGATGCCGTCGTCATAGTCCGGATGGATGTAGATGTTTCCGGCATCGATACCAGGGATCCTGTCCATGACGGTCTGTTTTGCTGTCTCGATGGAAACACCGCCCGGTGCTGTCTGCGATGAGCCGGCTGCGTTCTGGGAACCTGTCGTACCATTCTGTGATGCTCGGTATCCCTTGTCTATCACTTCGGAGTCTGCTGAAAGGATGCGTCCATCGGATGCATCCAGCTCATAATCGTACTCCACTCCGGCTGCGGTGAATTCCACCTCATATCTGGCACGACCGTCATCCCAGTCCTGTTTTACCGTGATGTACTGGATCTGTTCCGCTGTGACCCCTGCATTCCCGGCTGCGATGTTCTTCGCTTCCTGTTCCGTGATGCCACCGTTCACCATTGTGGCAGAACCTGCGGTTGCATGTTGTGACACGCCTGCCTGTGATGTTCCGCTGCTGTCGTTGTTTCCTGTCTGTGCTGTATGATCTGTTGTGTTGCTGCCGTTTTGTGCTGTTCCTGTTCCACTGCTGTTATCCTGTGCATTATGATCTGCTGTGTTGCCGTTGTTCTGTGCCGCCGTGTCTGATGCAGTCCCTGTGCTGCCGGAACCCTGTACAGTTCCACCAGCTGCTCCTGTAGTTCCCTGTATGCCCTTGGTATCCTGCACATTTTGGGATGTACTGCCGCATCCGGTCACAGCTGACAGAAGTGCCACTGCTATAAGTCCTGCGGCAAGCATTCTTTTTTTATTTCTCACGTTTGTCCTCCCATTTCTTTCTCACACCTTGAAGATCTCGGTGTCTGCCTTTAACGTTTCTGCCGCTGCACCTGCCTGTTCCGTGGTCTCTGCCACCTCGGAGCACCGCATGGTGATGTTCTGGATGCGTTCTGCCATGTCGGAGGTCCCGCTTGCGCCCTCGTTTGCCGCATTTGCAACGCCCTCGATTGCATTCATCATGCCGTCCATGGAAGCTAAGAGTTCCTCGGATGTCGCACTGAAATCCGATACAAGACCGTCCACAAACTCGGAATCCCGGTTGTAGGCATCCGCAAGGCTCTCAAAGCTGTCATAGCTGGCTTTCACATCAGTTGCGACAAAGTCTAACAGACGTCTGCTGTCCTTTGTGAGCTGGTTCACTGCTTTCACCACGCTGTCCGTGACCTCCTGGATGGTTGTCGCCGTCTCACCGGATTCCGTCGCAAGCTTCCGGATCTCGTCCGCCACGACTGCAAACCCTTTTCCCATCTCCCCGGCACGCGCCGCCTCGATGGAAGCATTTAAGGATAAAAGATTCGTCTGGTTGGTGATCTCCATGATCGCCTGTGCCAGGACCTCGATCCGGGATACCACTTCCACATCCTGCAGTGCCTGGTCAAGGCTCACCTTGATCTCGCCGTGCATGCGCTGTGCATTGGCACGGTTCTCCGTGGTCTCTTTCTTCGCATTGATGGCACGGGTATGGATGTCATTGACACGCTCCGCACCTTCCTGTGCGCTCTCCGCGATGTTTTTGATCGCCCGGTTGATTTCCTCTGACATGGTGTTCATCTCCGTTGCGGATGCAGCGGATTCCTCCATGCTCGCTGCAAGCTGCTGTGTCGTTGCGGAAATGCCTTCCATCTCGCCGTTGATCTCATCCACGTTTTTCCCGATGGAGGAGACATGGCCGCTCAGGGACTCTGCATTGTCCTTCACGCTCCCAAGGTGTCCCGCAAAGCTCTCCCGGATCTTGTGGAAAGCTGCCGCAAGGTTTCCGATGCTGTCTTTCCTGTCTAAATATTTCTGTTCCACATCCTGTGTGAAATCGCCCTGTGCGAGTGTGTCCGAATAGCTGCAGGCAAGATCAAGGCTCCTGATGTAATCAATAATGCCTGCAGCACCCACAACGATCGTGATGATAAGCCCGGCTGCCATAAAGGCTGCCATTTTTTTCACATCGGAAGCGATCATTGCCGCAAGCTGGCTCTGCGCCTGCGCCTGTCCTGCACCGTCCATGAGGCTTACTGCGTATGCTGCGAGCTGTTCCATGCAGTTTTTCGCATATAACACTGCCCCTGCACCGAGCAGTATCACAAAAAAGAATACGATCTTTGTTCCAAATTTTGTCTTTCCCATGATTTATCTCTCCTGTTCCTTATATGATATTTAGACAATTGCGAAACTCCTCATACTCTTCTTTCAATTTTTTCATATGATTTCTGCAATCATCATCTTCTTGCCCAGGCTGTCCGAGGATGTCCGTGTCCTCCCACTGCCTTATGAACGAGACGCATTCCTGCGCCGGGAGCGGCCTGCTGATCAAGTAGCCCTGTAAAAAGTTGCAGCCGAGCTTTTCCAGCTGCGCTGCCTGTTCCCTTGTCTCGATCCCCTCTGCCGTCACCCAGATGTGGTTCCTCTGGGCGAACACGAGGAGCGTCTGCACGATCGGCATGCCCATCTTCCTGCTCCCGATGCCCCAGACCAGCTCCTTGTCCAGCTTGATGCTCTGGAACTCGAAATCCATCAGCCGCACGAAATTGGATTCGCCCTTGCCGAAATCATCCATGACCAGGTTGAACTTCTTATCCTGCAGCCTGTGTGCGGTCTCCAGGAGTTTTCCGTTATCCGCCGACTTCCCGAGTTCCGTCATCTCCAGCCAGATCTTCCCATGCTGGAGACCGTACCGGTCCAGGCAGCTGCTGATCTCCTCCCAGACAGTCTCCACCATGCAGGTCTGCGGCGACAGGTTCACGTTGATCCTCGTGATGCCGTGTTCCGCAAACCTCGTGAACCACCGGCAGCACTCCCGGATCATCCACAGGTCGATGTCATGCACCCAGCCGCCTTCCTCCGCCTCCTGCACAAGGCTCTCCGGGTCGAGGAAACCTCCCTTCCCGTCCCTTGCACGGAACAGCGCTTCAAGCCCGGTGATCCTGTGCTTTTCCACGTTGTAGATGGGCTGGAAATAAACTTCCATCCCAAGACTGGAAATATCTTCCCAAGTATAAGCTCCTGTAATGCTCATGGTCTTTTACCTCTTACCTGTTTTTTTGTTCCATCTCCCAGCCCCCGCTGCCCAGATGACCTTTCCTTTTATCTCTTCCTTTCCAGCCGCACCGAGCATCCTGCTGTCCATGGACACCGGGCGGTTGTCCCCGAGGAAGAAATAACTCCCTTCCGGCACGGTGTACGGATAATCCACGCTGTCTCCTGTCTCCGACAGGCCGTAGATGACATCCGTCTCCTGCACTTCTGCGCCGTTCCTTGTCAGGTGTCCCTCACGGTCCACCTCCATCACATCCCCCGGCAGCCCTGCGATGCGCTTGATCAGGTATTCCCCGGATGCATCCTTTAAGATGACGGCATCCCCATAGTCCACGCCGTCCGGGAGGATGCGCAGGAAGAACACGATATCCCCGGGATGGCAGGCAGGGCGCATGGAATTTCCATCCACGCACATGATCCCGCATACCCTGAACACCAGGAGCCAGACCACGAACAGGATGACGGCCCGCTCTGAGCGCATCTTTCTTTTCCGTTTTTCCTCGCGGATCTTCAGGAGTGCCATGTCAAGGCTGTACTGTTCTCCCTCGTTCATGGCTGTTCCCGGAGACCGGTCTCTTCCGGTCCGTCTGCCTGTATCTGTCCCGGTCTCTGTATCTGTCCCGGTCTCTGCGGCTTTCCCTGCGGATCCCGGGTGTCTTCCTCCGGCGGACACTCTGAAAAGATGCAGTCCAGGCCTTTTTTCAAGGATTCCAGCCGGCTGCGGTACTGATGGTAGAGCGCCTGTTCCTTCTCCACTTTCTCCCTTGTCTTTGTCAGGATGACGTCCATCTGTCTCCCTGCTTCTGCAAGGATCTCCTCCGCCTGCCGGCCTGCCTCTGCAAGGATCTCTCCTGCCTTCCTCTCTGCCTCTGTAAGGGTCTCCCCTGCCTTCTGGTCTGCCTCTGTAATGGTCTCCACTGCTTTCTGGTCTGCCTCTGCAATGGTCTCCCCTGCTTTCTGGTCTGCTTCTGCAAGGATCCTCTTTTCTGCTTCCCCAGCCTCTTTGAGCATGCGTTCCTTTTCGGTGCCGGCATGGTCAAGGATGGTCGCCGCAGTCTCCTTTGCACCGCCCAGGATCTCCTCCGCCTTTCCTTCTGCCTCCGCATAGAGCTTCTCCTGTGTGGGGATCTGTGCCCGCAGTCCTGCGTTCTCTGCCGCAAGCTGCATCTTTTCCAGATATAGTTCCCTCACTGCCTCCTCGTTCTTCTGTCCATAGTACTCCACCAGCTCCCTGATGTAGAGCACGACTTCCTCACGGTCATACCCTAAGACGGCTGTCCTTAACTTTTCTATTTCCTTAACAAAATTCCTGTCTTTCATGATCTGTCACTTCCTTATCATCCCTTTTTCAGGCACAATAGGGGCAGCCTGCGCTGCCCCTATTGTGTCATCCTGCAAGTTCTCTTGAAAGTCTTGACTCAAACACTGCAAGAGCTGCCATGCAGCCGGCTGTAATGACTGCGCCGGCTATATAGATTGGAGTATCTGCCACACAGTGCCTGCCTGTCACAGCCAGTAAGATGCCCGCTGATATATAGAGTGCGCACATCACCACCTGCACCACAATACAGATCCTCTGCGTCTTTTTCAGTGCTTTTCTTCTTTCAGGATCCATCGTTCTTATCCTCCTGTCCTTCGTATTTCTGCCATGACCATAAGTGATAAGGATTATTCCTATCCATTCATGCCAGATGTTTCATTTGTAAGTATTTTGGGAAAATTACATATATCATTTTTGTTGTTCCGGATATCTGGTATATCCTTTGGTTTGTTTTTTGTAAGCTTTAGATTGTAGGTCTTTCTTTTTTATTGTCCGGGGATATTCACATATCCCCGGGGTTGGTTTTTAGTTTAGGTATATTATTTTTGTTTGGTTTATAAGTTTCTAACTTTGTTTCGTGTTTGATGTTTGTTGCTGTCCTACTCCTCGTCAAGTTCCTCGCGGATCTTCTTGATACGCACGCCTGTGTATCCTGCGATCACAAGGATCAGGATCATCGGATACCAGTGGAATCCGCAGTCTGCGAAGCTGATGTATCCGTCTGCGTCACTGCTGTCTGCCGGGATGCTGTCGTCTGCATTTCCGCTTCCGTCTGCATTGGCATCTGCTCCGGTATCTGTACTGTCTGCGGTTTCCGTGCTGTCTGTACCGTCACCGGCGGTCTCTGTGCCGTCTGTCACATCCTCACCTGTCTCAGAGTCCGAACTGTTGTTCTTTCTGTTGTTTCTGTTATTTCGATTGTTTCTGTTGTTCTTGCCGGACGCACTGCTGTCATCTGCGGCTGCGATATCTGTGGCATTGCTTCCGTCTGTGACTCCGGTGTTGTTTCCGCTGGTGTTTCCATTGCTGTTATTGCCATTGTTGTTACCACCATTGCTGTTTCCACCGTTGCCACTGTTTCCGCCATTGCCGCCATTGTTTCCGCCGTTGCCACCATTATTTCCGTTGTCACCGCCGTTGTTTCCATTGTTGCCGGAACCGCCGCCGTTTCCGTTGCTGCCGTTACCATTCTCTCCGGTTCCGCCATTTCCGCCGTTGCCGTCTGGCTGGCCTTTACCGCCGTTACCACCGTTACCGCCGTTCTCGTTACCGTTATTGGTATTGTCCTTGTTTCCATCGGTTGCGTTTCCGCCGTTGCCGCCATTTCCGCCGGATCCGTTCTCGGAGTTTCCTCCGTTACCACCGTTTCCGCCGTTGATGTCGCCCTTGTTGTCGGTCTTGCCGTCTGTACCATTTCCGCCGTTGCCAGCATCTCCGCCGTTGCCTTTTCCGGAGTCACCGCCGTCTCCGCCATTTCCTCCGTTGATGTCGCCTTTGTTGTCAGTCTCTCCCTTGCTTCCGGTTCCGCCGTTTCCAGCATCCCCGCCGTTGCCATTTTCGGAGTTACCGCCGTTTCCGCCATCTCCACCATTGATGGTGCTGTTGTCACCGTTTTCGGTCTTGCCTGGTGCCTCGGTCTCAGTTCCGGTTCCACCGGAGCCTCCATTGCCGCCGTTACCCTGTGAAGAGTCACCGCCGTTTCCTCCGTTACCACCATTCACATCCGTCTTTCCAGGTCCGAGGATGATGTCGCCTTTGCCGCTGTCGATACCGCTTCCGCCGTTACCGCCAGAGCCGCCTTCATTCTTGTTATCACCTGTTGCGTTACCGCCGTTTCCAGCATCCCCGCCGGATACGGTTCCCTCAATGACCGTCACTTTCTTGTCGTCGGTTGTGATACCGGCTCCGCCGTTACCACCATTTCCCGGTTTTCCGGCAGAAGAATCGGATCCTCTTCCACCATTTCCACCGGTCACGGTTCCGCCGCTTATTACCGGTGTGATCTCTCCGTCGATACCGGATCCGCCGTTACCGCCATTCTCGCCTTCGTTCTTTGCGTCAGCGCCGTTACCGCCGATGATGTAGGCGTCTTTGCCGACTGTAACACCTGCACTGGCTGGATTATCCGGTGTCTCTGCTGTTCCGATACCCGGTGCCCCGTCCGGGTGTTCTTCTGATCCGTCACCGCCTTTGATGGTTCCGTTTACGATCTCAAGGTTTGTTCCCGGATGTTCGTTGATCGTCGGATCTTTCACAAAATCAAGACCCGGTCGTGCGTTGTCTGTGTCGGTTCCTTTGTCTCCTGTGATGGTGTTGCCGTCAAGGTCGATCTTCACGTTCTCCCATGTGTCAGGGATCTCGACCGTGTGGTCGATGTCTTTCTTCACGATGACTTTGTAGCTGCCGTTGTCATTCACGACTACATCCACGTTGGAGTTTTCTGCTTTTTCTGTCTCATCCTGTGCGTTGTTGCCTGTCGTATCATCTGCGCCTTTGTCCTCAAACTGTTTTGCGATGTCCTTCGCATCCACGAGGGATGTCTTTCCAACCGCAGAACCGTAGGACTTATGGCTCACTTTGTAAGTCGTTGCTTTGTCTAATCCTGTTGCAGTCGCTTTTCCTTCCGCATCTGTCTTGAATGTCAGGACATTTCCGGTCGGATTGTTTCCAGCATCCAGTTTCTGTACGTTGTAAGTTGTGGAAGGTCTTCCCACAAATGTAAGCGTATGTGCTGTCTTTCCTGTGATGGCCGGGTTGTCGTCCACCACTTCCACGTTTACACTTATGGCCGCTCCTGCCGCCCCTGCGGTAAAGGTCAATGCTGCTGTGTAGGTTCCCTTGCCCTGTTTCTTTAATTCCTCCAGTTTTGTCTGGTCCACGGTCACGGTATCTGTGATATCGTGACCGTCTTTATCGTAAGCTTTTACATCTGCAAATGTCTTTGCCTGTTCTGCTGTCAGGTTCTTCACGTCATCCACATGGATGATGAAATCATCTGCCGCGATGGTGCTTCCATCGGCTCCCGGTGTCACGCTGGTGCGGTAGACCGGTGTCAGTGTCACCTGATCCGCTGTGCTCTGGTTAAATACAGTTGACGCATTGTAAACCTTGTCATTGTTGTCTTTGTCCACCCATACAAAGAAGGTCTCATTGTCTGCCTTTAACTTGTCTGTCTCTTTCTGCATCTTTGTAAAGGTCGCCTGTGGAAGTGTGTTGCCATCCACGACTGTGATACGTTCACTCTTGTTGATGATCTCACCGTTCTGGTTTTTAAAGATCACTTCATGCTGTTTCTCAAAGTCCACCACTACTTTCCATGCCTGGAAGATCTTCTGTGTGGTATGGGTGTAAACGCCCTCTGCCGCATCATAGGTCAGAAGGTTGTTCTTCACTGCCTGTGCGATGTCGACCGGTGTTCCGTTGACCGTGATGCTCTTTAAGCCGTATCCGGTCTGCGGTTTTACTTTGAGGTCTAAGGTTCCGTTGTTCGTAACGATCGTCTGGAACGTATTATTTCCCTTGTCTTTCCAGGTACGTCCTGCCTGATCCAGGGTTCCGTTTGTCACGGTCATATCCACGGTCTGTCCTTCTTCGAAGGTCACGTTTAATGCCTGTGGTTTTGTGACAACCGGTGTTGTGTAGGAATAGGTATTTCCTGCACCTGTCAGGTTATTTGTCACGTTGGTTCCTGCTGCCGCCGGTGTCTTTGAGACATCGCTCCAGTAAGCAGTCTTTACAACCGGGTTATGTCCTGTTGTATCGGTGATTGTTACAGGTACTGTTCCGTTATCTGCCACGATGACGTGCTGGAACTGCTGTGCCCCTGCTGTCTCTTTTTTCAGTAAGTTCGCATCTATCACTTCTGCCGTTCCGCCCGTTACATGGATGTGCACGATGTGGGACGGTGTGAATGCTGCTTTTAATTCTGTATCTGCTGTTGTCGGTGTGTATTTTAATTCATAACTCTTTTCTGTCCAGTTGAAGGAATCCTTCATGGTCTGGTCAAAAAGATTTTTATCCCCATTGGTTGTCTCGGCCAGTCCTGTGAGGATGGAGAAGCTCTCTCCCTTCTCCCCGGTCAGCTCCGAATAATAGGAGTTGTCAAAGTCATCCGGTGTGAAGGTGATGGTCACTTTCTCGTTCCGGTTCACGGTGATCTCACCGTCCTTGTTCGGTGTGTACTCATTGCCAGACTGTACGGCTTTGTAGGTTCCCTTTGCGCCGTTATCGGTCAGTCCTGTCACCCTGATGGTGGTCATCTGGCGCTTTGTAGCGGTATCGATCGTGATGTCACCGGTGACCACTCTGTCACCATCTAACTTCACTGTGATGCTACCGTCTTCTTCCTCGGTACATACTTCATCAAAGTTGTGCTTTGCAACACTCCATACATTCTCACCATCGGAAGCACGGTCTGTCTTTTTCATGGTAACAGTAACGTTATCTTTGTCGATATCATAACCGGCTTTCGGCGTGATCTTCACAGTATAGGATTCCAGGTAGTGTGGATCTGCCGGTTTTCCTCCGCTGATCTCTGCTTCCGTTCCGGTTGTGATGTTCACATTGAAAGTTCCGAGGTAGAACTTCTGGTCTGCATAATCTGCGGTATAGGTCACACCGTCGATCGTGATCTGTTCCCCGACTGTCTTGATCGTCACATAATCACGGTTCGGGTATTTCACGTTTCCAGCGAATGCATGGCTTACCGTCACGCCACTTGCCGGTACGGTTCCAATCTCATGACCGAACACGCCTGCGGTCACATTTGCAGGAAGCTTCACATCCGCTTTCTGTTTCTCACTCGCTCTTCTCTCCACTGTCACAGTATCCGAAGCCGAACCGCCTCCTTTTACTGTGATCGTGTTTCTGTCGCCATCATCAAGTTTGATGGTGCCATTCTTGTCTGCCGGGACTTCGGCTTTTGTCACCATCTCGTTTTTATACATGGCATCCGGGATATATACTAATGTAAGGTCATCCATCGATTTATTGGAAAATGTATACTTCACATCCCCGATCGTCAGATCACTTGTACCACTCGTTTTTTCATTGTATACACAAGGTGTCTCATCCCCGGAACCTTTTGGCACCCAGACATGGGATGCACCGGATGGTGTCGTGATCTGGTAAGTATTGTTATCAACCGGACTCTTTACATTTAATGTCGTGTTGTCACTTGCTTTGATGCGTCCGTCTGTCAGCGTGACTTTTCCATCCGCTGCCACATCGATCTTCGAAGTATCGGTATCTCCTGTATAGACATAGGTTCTTCCGTTACTCTTTAACTGCACATCTTTTTTCAAAATGGCATCTGTTGCAGGAGTCACTGTGTCTTTGATGATCTCTACGATCTCGCCTGCCTGTGCAACATCAAGGGCATCTGCGAGAGGTCCGTATTTCACCTCATTGTTCTGGCTGTCGATGATCTTTACTTCGGCGTCGTAGACGTTGTTGACTGTGACAGTTGCAGTCTCGCACAGGGATTCATCTCGTCCGCCTGGGTCTTGTCCTTCGTCGTAGCCACCGAACTCAATATAGTAACCTCCACTTATGCGAGCAAAGTCATATCCGTCACCATTTGTCCAGTTACCTTCATGAACATTATTAAGTGCTGGAACATCTAATAAAATCAATGTACAACTTTCTGGATCTCCAACATTAGAAACTCCCATTATATTATCAACTAAATAACCTGAATTTTGTCTATCCGCATAATTTGGTTCTTGACCATTCCATAAATCAACATTTACTAATGTTTTTGCTTCTGGTCCATCTGCCCAATAGTATAATGCTTTACGTTGATTTATAGCACTTTCATTCTCATCTTTCGGTACATTTGATGGAATTTGTAAAACACCTGTTGTACGAGATAAGTCACTATTGCCATCAATCAAAGTATCATCTGTTTTTCTCAACATGGTACCACCGACCCATCCTGATCCCTTACCTGCCTTAAACAGTCTCTCTATCTCGTCTGTTGATATTACTGTTGCAAGATAACCACGGCGTCCACACATTACATAACTACGTGCCACATTATATGCATTACTCCATGTAGTCTTTTCGGTAAGATACATGTAATAATGTCCTCCAAAATAAGTCAGATTTACATTCTTTGAATCAATGTTTTTAAATTTTTCATTACTCGCGTTTGCATCAATTTCTATATCAACTTGCATCCCTTTTTGATAGGTAAATTTCAAGCTTCGAATTTTTTGTTCCACCTTTTCTTTAGCATTATTTTGGTTATTCAACACCCATGATCCAAACTCATGTTTTCCATTTTTATCTGTATTATCTGTGAACGTTGCATCCGTAATGTTAATAGAACCATCTGTCACATTTACACTCAACATACTATATACTTGACTGTCTTTACCTTTAATTACAGCGTCTGGAAAACTGAATGTATTATCATCATTGTAGACTGCGTTTCCCAGATTAATTGTACTACTATTAACTTTCCTTGCTTCATCCAGAAACATTGCTGCAATCTCATCTTCCGCAGCTGTAACCTCTGTTGCAACTACATGAACGATTCTTTTAAAATTGATTGTTTTCTGTTTTGAACCACTTTTTTCAAAAGTATCCGCTTTCGGTGTCTGTTCCTCTTCGATTGTCACATCAGACTGTACCGCTGTACTGCTGTCTATGTCTGAATCAGTCTCTACATTTTTACCTGCATCTGGATTCTCTTCCGCCGAAGTCACACCGTCCGTCTGATTTCCATTTTCCGGTTGGGATACATCGGCACCATCTGTCCCATCTTTACCGTCTGTCTGGCTACCACCCTCCGGATTCTGTTCTGTATCTTCCACAACTTCTGTGGCATCCACCGTTTCTGTATCTGACACAGTCTCGGTAGTTTCTATTTTCTCTGTACTTTCTGTGTTCTCCACACTCTCAGTCTCTTCCACGCTGTTTTCTTTTCCTGCCAGCGTATAAGAAATTTCATAATCCCCGACCACATTAATATCAAAATCTCCTGTGTCAGTAACGGACAGGGTATATTTTTCACTGTCATACGTGATTCCTGCCGTCAGGTCATAGTCTGACTCTCCCTGCAGGAGTGTCAGTTCCGGTGCATCATAGGCTTTGCTCTGCTCTTTTGCACCTACGCCGTGGATCGATCCGACGAGCAGCGCGGCTGCCATCACAAATGTCAATGCACGGTTTGCTTTCGTCCTTCTCATAGGTTTCCTCCTTAATTTTTATTACATAAAAAAGCTCCACAACATAATGTAGATTATGTTGTGCGGAGGAATGGCTCCTTTGCCCGGTTGCACCGGGATTTTGAACAGATTTATAAATTTTCTGGTTTTCAGCAGTTATCTACGAATGTAGTGGAATTAGGAAAACATGATTTTCAGCTGTAAAACCGTGAAACACTGAAAAATCAGGCGTTTACAGAAGTCTGGTCTTATTTTTGTGCAAAAATGGCAACAATATCCTAGAGAAGTACTATGAAATTAGTGCTTCTTTTGCAAAAAGTGGGATTTTTTGTCGAATTTTAGCATCAGACTATTGACGTTTATCGGATTTTTTGATAAAAAAATAGTACGTGGAAGTTATTGGTAATAATTACCATACTTTCATCTGATTGCATTCACAACATAATCTACATTATGTTGTGTCTTTTTATTTCTGTCGTTCAGACGACCAGATCCAGACGCTCCAATTTTTTGACATGGTCTTCCTCTGTGGTCGCTACGTAGATCCTTGTGGTATTGATGCTGCTGTGTCCGAGGATATCCGCAAGGTGGCTGATGTTTTTATGCATGTTATAGTAGGTGCGCGCAAAGAAATGGCGGAGGTTATGCGGAAATGCTTTCTCCAGTGCAACGCCTGCTTTTTCGGCGTTTTTTTTCATTTCCGTCCAGATGTTGCTGCGGTCTACCGGGTTTCCGTTTTTTGTGATGAAGACTGCGCCGCTTCTGATGCCTTTCTTTTTGCAGTAGTCGAGCAGTTTCATTTTCAGTTTGTGTACGAGATAGATCTCGCGGTGTTTTCCTTTGCAGGATATGCTGATCTTTCCGGTGCCCACTGCCTCCACCGTGACCGATGCAAGTTCACTGATGCGCATGCCGGTGCTGCCGATGATCTCGATGATCATGACAAGGCGGAGGTTGCCATTCTCTTTTGCAGTTGCGATGAGTTTTTCGTATTCGGCGCGCATCATCTCTTTTTCCTGCGCATAGATGTGGTTTGGCTGGGTCTTGAAGATCGTGACGAAACAGTCGTGCCAGCCTGTGTATCCGAAGAAGCCGTTTAAGGCGATGAGCATGCTGTTAGCGCTGGACGGCATGTATTTGGCTTCGAGATGTTTTTTGTAGCGGATCACGCATTCTTTGGTGATGTCTTTCTGTTCCTGTGTCTGCAGCCAGGCGGTGAAGGTGCGGATGTCGCGGATGTATTTGTCGATGGTATTCTGGGATTTTTCCTGTGTATAAATATGATCTTGATAGGATTGTATGGTATTTTTGTCGATTGTCCTCATGTTGTTTCCTCTCATGCTGTTCTGATTTTCTGCCCACGTATCTCCGGGGAAACCGGGGGATAGTTACAGTATACCGGGTGATTTTAATGAGGACAATCGGGATGGGGGAATTGGAAGAAATTGGC
>ERZ1107006.1520-NODE-1520-length-19558-cov-4.804492_pt1 | contig 19558 bp, 9 predicted proteins | sample MGYA00403696_ERZ1107006 | MGnify/ENA primary metagenome ERZ1107006 (study PRJEB35170, sample SAMEA104062441) | human gut metagenome | biome: human gut; feature: human-associated habitat; material: faeces | place: Denmark | collected 2012-08-13 ...
CCGAAAACAGCTTGCTTTGTGTATTACTCCCAAGGTCGTGCCCGTTGGTTCGGGCAGGCAAACCCTGCCCCTACAGTTGACGATAGGTCGTTTTAGTTTTGACACACTCCCATGACAGGTTATTTTTTATCTTTCAGCTTCTTTCCAAAACAGTGAATGGAAGTGTTCTGAATAGGACGAATAATCAAATCAGGTGAAGTACCTTCGGGATAAACCAGCATCTCCTCGCCTTTCTGTAAATCAACTTGATAAGTATGCTCATCCAACTGCTTTACTTCCAGATGGCGCTTGCCTTTAAAGAAAGGCCGTGCGATATCCGTTACAAGGATACAAGGTTCTCCGGCCAAACTCTTCACCTGTATAAATTCCGTTTTCCCGGCTTTCCAATTGGCAGAGACCTTGAAAGCTCCTTCTGTCCGCAACCCGTCAAAAGCCACATCCTGCCATGCATCCGGTACGGCAGGGAAAACCCTTATCTTGCCTCCCCAACTCTGCAACAACATATCGTGTATAGACTGCGCACCCGACAATGGTGTTTCAACAACCGGTCCAGATTCTCTATATAATGTATTCACACTCAAAAAACGTCCAAACAGCTTATTCAAATAAGCCAATGCATCATTCCCTTTTCCCAGTGCAGATGAGATGGAAGAAGCTCCGGTCAATGAATAACCCTGATGAGCTCCGGTCTTCGATTGCCAGAAATGAAGAGATCTCTCAATAAGATCCACATCTTCAGGGTGTTCTTTGTTTAATGTATACAATGGATAAGCCGCCAGGAGATGCGAATAATGCCGGTGTGAAAACGCATAAGGCGTATTCCGCCCGATAAACAGCCCGTTTTCGTCCATCGGATAGGGGGTCAGCTCCTCCAATACGGTTTTCCATTTAGGAAGTAACGGATCGTCTATCTTCAATCTCTCTGCCGATTGTATCAAAGTCAGACATCCCCAGCGAAGCAGGGAAAGGTCGAAATTACAATCCTCTGCACTTCCATATTCAGGAGAATAAGTAGCAGGAAGATGCAGCTTCCCGTCCTCTTCCTTCTGCAAGAAATGCAGGTAATAATTTACTGCCCCCTTCAATAGCGGAAACAACTTATCGCGCAGAAGCGCATCATCCATCTTATGACGATAAATCAACCAAAGATTGTGACAAGCCCAAGTGAGCAGCCCCACTTCGGCCGTTTTACTCACTCCGGGAATACCGACCGGCTCTGTAGCGCAATAGAAGTTGCTGGTACGCCCCAGTCCCAAAGCGTCATGCCGATACGCTTCCGGGATATTCTTTCGCAACTGTTCCACATTATTATAAAGAGCATTCTCCAAAGAAGCAGCCAAATCCAGTCTGTCGGAAGCATTCAACGGCCAGTAAGTCAACTGCACATTCAGATTCCACCACGCATTCGGCCACGGTGTCTTGGTGAGCCACGGACCGGTGCAATCTATCAACGCTCTGTCGGCACGCGTCGCCGAAGCTAATTTATACATCTGTATCCAATAGAAATTCTCCTTCACACCTTCGGGTAATGTAAGGAAGCTGGCAGGATAATAAGCATTCCACCATTGACGATGCGTCTTCTGCAAATTCTTATATCCACACCGCAATGCATCCTCCAGCTCGTTCCGGCTGATTTCACGGGCATTGGATTCGGGATAAGAATGAGTAAGATTCACCCACAGCACACGTTCTCCTTTTTTCACGGTTTCTTTCCATGCAACCGCCGTCTCGCCTCCCGCCTGAAGTTTCTGATAAGACATTCCTTCCTTTTCTGTTCCGGTTACTTCGGGAGCCGGATTAAGCGGATAATCTTCGGGCACTTTAATCCAATTGCCCTCTCCTTTGGCAAACAGATACCTCGGGCTCTCTGAAGGTGCCGGCACCCATTCCCAACGGAAATCTTTTTCCTCGCCTTCGGTAGTGGTCTTGGTGACGATAATCATCTTATCGCTATGCACGAAGCTATGTAAATGAATTTTTCCTTTTGTAGTGACAATGTCGGCAGTAGTCTCGGCATTCCATAAGTCCACCCGCATCTTTCCATCCAAAATCTCACCTTTCGGATGCAAAGCAAAATGTCCGGTCAGCAGACGTCCGATGCTGAACAAGTCGTTCTTGCCCTTCCGATGGTCGTGTACTGCACAGTTTCCTGTTTCCAACCGAATATAGTTCTGTCCCGGTTCCTTATAAATCATCAGCCCCAACATACCGTTACCCATATAGGCTGATTCATACCAATACTCAGGAAGTGTTTCCCACACCATGTCCTGTTTACTCATAAACTGTGGCCAGTCCACATCCAGTTTCACCGACGAAGCGGCAGTGCCTGTCATTACACACAAAGACACCACACATACAGCAAGTATATGCCGCAAATAACATTTAATGATAGAATACATTGCTCTAATAGTTTATAAATGACGTATTTTATTCTTTTTCATAGACCTTTCGACAAAGGTACAGACATTTTCTTTATAAAGCTCAAACAATGTTTCTTCTTTTTACAAGACTGATAAGATTTTCTCTCATTCGATTAGCAGTTCAAAGCAAAAACAATAAACGTGACCTTCCATACGTTCGGCCAGGATGAAATATACATTAGTCCGAATCAATGTGTTTCCCTAATGAAACAACCTGTTTCAACTGCATGAAACAGGTTGTTTAACCGTATGAAAAACATCATGCGAACGTACGCTATGGAAAGCGGAAAAGAAGGTGTCTGCACATACTTACATAGGAAAAAACATACAAATAATGCAACTTTGGACAAAAATAAGAGATATGCTCTCACCTTTGAAGGAATCTCTCACCCCTATCTCTCACCCTGAAACGCCCTGTACATTGTCGTTTCGAAATAAGGGTGAGAGCAGTGAGAGATAAAAATCAATTCTGCATAGGGAAAGAGAATATTATAATGATAACCTATTCGGTAATCTTGGCATATACTTCCTTGGCTACCTCTATCACATCGCCTTCGGCTTGAGAAGAATAAGGATTTGTCTGCTTTGTCCACGGTTCCTCAATGGCATAAAAATCTATTGCCTTCACCGGCGCACCATTCAGCTGTGCCTTTTGCCGGTCAATCCACACCTTCCAACGGTTATAATAGAAATCACGCAACAGACCATTCCATTCTTTGTGTGCATAGTCGCGTAGTCCGCCTTCATCAGCTGCCACACGATTTCCCCATGTAGTAACCTGCACGCGTGCGTTCCATTCATACAAATCTTTTTCCTCGGGAGTCGTGCCCAAGTTGCGTGCTTTCTCAATCCATGTGCCTACCTTGAATTCAGGACGGGCAGCCAATAATTTATCCTGCAAAAGAATCAAATCGAGGAAACGTTGTGAAGAGGCTGCAAACAGTTCCTTTTCTCCTGCCTTATATGCATCTATCATAATGGGATAAACCAAACGCCCCTTTTCTGCCACTGCCTGACGGACAATATCTATCAAGTCATACTCAAAATTATTATTCCCCTTGAAACGGTCAGCTGCCGAAAGCATTATGCCTGCCGCACGGATAATATCTTCCGGTTTATAATAAGGTTCCATCTCGCTCCAGCTGGACACCTGATAAACATCGTAATCCGGACGTCCGCAGAAAACGGATTCATGTGTTCCCTGCTGGGTATTCTTTGCCGGACAGTTATAAATGGTGTTACTCAATAGCAGCCATGCATCCTGAACCGCTTTGTCGGCCTTGCCATAACGCGCCACTGTATAGTTTTTCAACCATTCATCTTTATCAAACCGGGCCGGACGCCAAGGTAGTTCACACAACAGCTCGAACATTACCGGATTATTTTCCGAACCTTCCATAGTCATACCCACTCCTTTCATTGTCTTGCCGAAAGAAGATGTTTTTGCCTTATAGAACTCATCGATGACATGCTTCATCTTTCCATGCAGACCTACATTGCCACCATAGTTCAGCAGCATACAGTAAAGCCAGTCATGCTTGCCGAAGCCTTCCTTACGATACCAGGTAGACTCAGGATCACCCCATTGAGGACGGCTCTCGGCAAAAAGGTCGAGCACAATCAAATCTCCGGCAGGAAGATTTTCAATCATCTTTTGGCGAGGATTCGCCTGCCATGCCTGAGCCACCCAGACAGCTTTCGGATTTGCCTTTTTCATTGCTCCCCAAATGGCCTGGCCTGCAGCATTCAAATCGACACCTGCCACATTGCCTCCTTCGTGGAAGGGGTCCATGCTATAAAAATCGGCTTTGCCGTAAAGACGACTCATCTCCTTATAATAAAGGTCGGCAATTTCGTTGAAACGTGGGTCGGTGGGCTGCAAGAAAGCAGGACGCCGATAACCGCACCACAAGCCCGGATCGGAAACATTCAGCCCCAAACGCTCTTTGGCATTGTGAGGAACCATGCCCGAGTAACCCGGCAATACCGGCCGGATGCCATATTCACGCATACGCTTCAAGATTTGTTTCTGTAAAGTTTCACGTTGTTTATACCAACTATCGGGATTAGGACCGCCCCAACCTTCCAGGTTATTCATTAACCACCATCCCTGAAAAGCAGGACCGGCAATAAATTCATTGATTTCGTCTTTGGTATAGCCCAATTTGGTCAATACATTATACCACACCACATCTGCACCTACCACTGCCAAAGGAAGATTGATGCCATGCAATGCCATCCAGTCAATTTCCTTCTCCCAACGATCCCAGTCCCAAAATGCCATGGTATAGGAATAGGTACAATAATTAAAGTCATAACGATACTTCAAATCCGTTTCATGACGTTCTTTCTGAGGCACGGCCGGAAGAACGGCAGGAAGTTGCGCCGTCATCCCATTCCACGAAAGTTGAATACCTGCATAGTATTTCAAGTACCAGTTCACTCCTGTGGCAATGCTCACATAATTATTGCCACGAATCACTACTTTATCACCTTTTTGGTCTAATTCAAAGAAATCGGTCGGTGACTTCACCTGCTCAATGACAAACTTGCGCGAAGCTCCTTTATCAATGCGTTCCAATAAGCCTTGTATGGGAGAAGCCGCTTTAACAACCACTGCCAGACAGAGCATGCAAATAAGACAAATCGTTCTCATGTTCATTTTATGATTTAGAAGTTAATATGCTGTTTATAAAGACAACTTGTAAACGTGTATACCGGGAGAAGAGAAAGAAACTTCTTTCTCCAAACCATTGCTTGCAAACATAAATTTAACGGTATCGGGACCGGTAGTCTGAACCCTCACCGTCCATCCGTCAGCCTCTTTCACAATAGAAAGTACATCGGTGGTATTACTTGACGGAGCTGCCGCCAACTGAGCCGCACAATGAATCGTGCCAAGTTGATAACGGGCTATAGATAAGCGGAACTTACCCTTTCCATAGATAAAGGTATAAGGATGCGTTTCCTCATCACTCTTCCAATCCGTATTCAAAACATAAAGCGTGCGACGTTCACCGTCCTGCCATGCCGTAAATCCTACCGACGGAGCTGCCTCTATCCAACCGTTCTCCGCCTCCGGATGAACTGTTGAAGCGGCAATATCCTGCATCACTTTTATATAAGCTGCCTTCAGTTTATCCTCTGCCGGATAAAGGGCTTCCGGGAAATAGATGACCTTTCCTTTGCCATAGTTCAATGTTGTTTGTTGCATCAGGCTCCGATAGTCTTCTCCCAACAGTTCACGAACGGGTGCATCATCCTGCGGAAAACAAGGCTTTTCATCCGGTTGCAGACAGGCATTGATATGGGCAGCAGACAAAATCAGTGTTCCTCCATGAAAGACATAATCGCGGATACGTTCAAAATCACCTTTGTCATATGTGTTCCATCCCAAGAAAATCATGGCTTTGTAGCGGTTCATTACATCTTGCGGAGCCTCAACCGGCAGCAAGTCCACCGGACCGTAAGGCGTAGAGGTAAACCATCCTTCGGGACCGCATCCGTCAATAATGTGGTCGGGATAAAACACTTTCAGCAAGTCAAAACTTTCGCAAGCCTTATTGAATTTCCATTTCTCGCCTTCTTGTGACCACAAACTGCCACGCCCAAAAGATTTCCATGCATCATTCCGTCCCTGAATCACAGCAATATTGCTATGAAACTCTCCACGACGGCTATGTGTTTCAATAAAATCAAGGACACGATGCTGTGCTGCCAGATGTTCCTTGCCCGACGGAGAATAACGGTCGTTCATAAATTCATCTGTCCACAAAGCTTCTTCCGTATTTATATGTGAAGAACCGTGCATATAAGCCACAGCCAGTGAAAGATAGAGACGCAACGAATGTTTAGGGTCGGTGAAAGGACCGCTTCCCCATTGCATGGCATGCAACGAGCCGTATGTCGGACGACTGTATGCCAAAGACGCACCACGCAAAGCAGAAAGTATCGTCTCTTCAGGTCCATACATTTGTTCGGCTCCCACCCATTCATAACCTGCCTGATAAAAATAACGAAATAGAGAAGACGGACCTGTATGACGCACGCTTTCTCCTTTAGAGTAGCGCAAGTTGGATACCAGTTTGCGGGCTCCGTCCGCCATATCGGTCACAGCCTCCGTATCATAATGGATAAATGTGCCGTGGTCTGTATAAATAGGACGATGCTTTGCAAAGATACCTCCCCAGGGACGATTACGGGCAGCCATGTCCGAATGCAATCCCTGATATTTGAAATGTTGCCAATAATAGTAACCACCGTCATTCTCATGGGCTTGTTTTCCACGGAACATGGGGGAGGCAAGTTCTTCATTCGACGGATTCAGGCGACTACCTGCCAAGGTTCTGCCTTCTGCCTGCCATGCGTATGGTATCTTCAAACCATCAAGCAAATGGGTATAATAACCAATTATTTCCGGGTCGGTGATACGGCATCCACTCCATTGGTAAGAGGGGCGGAACTGATACCAGTTGCCTACACGTTGCGATATATACCATTTAAAGAAATAACTGTATGGAGTATATTGCTTGTCGATATAGATTTCATCTCCTGAAGAAATATAGATGTTTTCGGGAGCCCGTTCCACAATCTGTTCTATCGCAGCAGACTCGCTACGGCTACCGTCGCTGAATTCCATCTTCACATCGGTCAGACAAGAATCCGCCCTGAACTCTACAACATGCAGTCCGGCTTCTTTAAATCGGACCTCTTGCGTGGCCGGTTGCAGAGCGGCATCGCTCTTTACTTGCAATTTCACATTCGGACGGTTTGTCTCAATCAACACGCCGAAAGAAGCGGACTTGGAAACATACTTAGGAACTGAAATAATTTCAAAGTCACGGGCAGTCTCTTCAATCACCTCCAACGTGCGCACTTCGTAAGGAAAAGCAGCCCGGTGAGGCTCTTTCAACAAAGAGAGCTTAAAACAGCCTGTTCCCTGCAGGTCTCCGGGCAACAGGATATAGAAATCGGCCACATTGGAAGCACGGTCAAAGATATTTCCCTCGAATACTTCCCGACCATCAAATTCCAGCCTCCAGCGCGGCCAACTGCGAGTCGCCAGATTACATCCTACCCAATAATCCACCTGACTCGCTTTCTGTGCAAACTTGGTGAAAGGGACATGCCACACAGTTTTGCCATTCTGCTCCAAACGGGGCGCTTCCAGCCAACATTCACCACTGAAACCGCTTCCTCCTGCACACAGCAGAGCGCAAGCCACGTTATCGGGCAATGTAAAAGTATGGCTGACATCCTGATACTTTCCCGTGCCAACAGGGACAGGCACAAACAACACGCTGTCGGGAGTATCAAAAATATCCTGCGCTGCCCGTCCGGGTTTCTTATAATAAAGTTCCAGTTCCAATCCGAACCGACCCTTAACGTCCACAGTCAGCTGCCGGCGACGAACCACCGGAAGATGCACAGTCAGCTTCCCCGGTTTAAGTACCTCTCCCATGACGCGGAAGTAGGCATAACGCTCAAAAGCATCATTCTCTCCCTTGAAATAGAGGGAGTAGCGATCTTTACGAGTAACGACAGAATCCAAATTGTCATCAATAAAAAACTCACTTCGACGGAACATCTCTTCACCACGTTCCTGAAAGGGAGCAGGCATCTTGACTCCACCCGTTACACGCAGAAACTTACGAGTGGGATAAGCACGTTTGGGAAATGATACAGTTTGTTCCAAACTATGTCCGGGCTGCAAGAGATAAGATCTTTCCGGCGCTTCCGAGGAATAGATAACCCGGCGTTCTTCCTTGTAAGGTGTTTCCCCAAAAAGTGGAAACACCTGTACAAAAGACAGAAGCAATAATAGCAAAGAGTGTGTTTTCATATCATAGAATCAATTATAGATAAATGTCCTTTCCAAAAGCCCAACCCAAATACGATTGTTTCAGGTCTTGAGTCTTACCATTGAATGATACGGTATAGGCTTTTCTCAAATTACAGTGCAGATTGACTATCTGCTTTTCATTTGCTTTTACGGTCAACTTGTTTCCCTGACGGGTTACCCGGCAGTTATAGCCTATCACTTCGCCATCGGGCCGTTCTACAACAAACGCATTGGTCAACATTGTCTCACCGATACATTTAAAAAGCTCGTGCACATCATTATCCTGTGTATTGACTGTCTGCCAATCACTAATCATATTTACATATTGCTCACCAATCACAAACTCACGGGTATCATATAATTCGGGATGCGGATTGCCAAAACTCAATGAATCTTCCGTCACATGAGTATCGGCACTACAAGCCTGCTTCACTTTCAGATACGGGTCGACCACAAAAGCCCAACGTAAATCTCCCGTACGGAAATCAATCAAATTGGAGAAAGCTCCCATGGCATTAAATGTCTCTTTCAACCAACGTTCTTCACCGGTCAACAGATAAGCATAATAGGTGGCATAAGCACGCCAGCCACTCCAGCCGTGAGGCGAGTTGAACATATTAGGCAACATCTGCACGTCATATTGAGCCTCCCAATAGCGCATGGTTCCTCCACGACGGCGGGCATCGGGAACACGCAACTGAGTCAGACAATCATGACTGTTCAATATCTGTAACATGGCATCCGTATAATGTTTGCGCTCCTTTTCATCCTGCTGCATCAATGCAAGCATACCAATCTGAAGCGCCGAACAGGAAACCATCCCATCCTCAAAAGTCAGCTCACCTTCGGTCTCAAAATCACCTTGTGAGGCCACCAACTGGTCGATGGCACGTTTGGCAGAAGCATAGTGACGGTCGGCAGCCTCTTTCCACACACTCTCCGTCTTACCCAGTTCACGTTCGACCAAAGTAAGTTCCAACATACTTTTCGCTACATAAATAACGCTGGTATACACCGTATTATGGTTTACGTAAGCTCCGTCTTTACGCTGCCAGGTATTCATCAGCCAGTCCGCCAGACGAGAAGCCTTCTTCAAATCCTCTACATCGCCATAGGCTTCATATTTATCAACCAACAATCCTATTGTTCCCGATGTATTCTGAATACGTGAGGCATGATATAACGGCACCATCTTTGTCCGGTCGTGCAACAGCCCGAACAAATAATCAAAACGACTGCGCAAAGCCTCATCCAGTTGCTTTTCAGGGAAATACCTGGCTGCAATAAAGGAAGAATGGAAACCATACCAACTCTCGATATGGGAAGTTGCTTTCTGATGATATTTCAATGCACCTTCTCTGGCACGCTCCATAGTCCATTCCCAAGAAGCGTGGGCAGACAATACACCTTGCGACTGCTTGTCACCGTCTGTAACCTTCACTGTATACAGTCCCACCGAGGGAAGCATACAAGATACCTCCTTCACATGACCCGATTTACTTTTCACTGTAACCTTCTGAAGCTTTCCTTCACTATCTGTCACTTCGACAGTCGGAGCGGCTGCAAGTACTTCAAATGTTGCAGTCTCCTTAGGCTGATACACCGTTTGAGGCATACGAATCATAGGCACACCGGCCACCTTATGAATCATTTCTTCAAATTCGCCCGGAGTATTGATATCAACAAAGGCAATCGTCCACGTTTTACGTTCCCCTTGTTTCAAAATCCACAAATCTTGCGGACAATGCTGAGGCAAAGGCAGTGCATTCATCAAATCAAGGTTCAGGGATTCGATACGATGTCCCATAAACCAATGAGGAGCGGGGTCTTGATATCCCAAGTTATAATCCACGCTCCATGATGCAACAGGCTGCGGTGAGACAACACCCAATGTATGTCCCGACGGAGTCTGAAGATAACCATAGAAATGAGTTTTCTCGTTCATCATCAGCGTTGGAAAATACTTACCGAACCAATCGGGATACTTATCCATATAAGTATCAATCCCCAATTTCAATCCTGCCTTTACGGGTTGAAAAGGAACATTTCCCTTGTTTTCCAATATAACCTCCATAGCAGGCTGTCCTTTCCATTCTTTATAAGTAAGACGGCACTCTACACCATCGATGGTTGCACGGTAAGACCGATATCCATCCGGTATCCAGTCCGCTTTTATATTCCCGTTACCCATATTGACGTAGAAACTGGGACCCATATTACTCTTATCATGGAAAAAAGGCACCGTATCATTACGCTGACTGCCTTTAAAAACAATCTGCTCCAATGTCCCTTTATCCGAAATACGACATTCCCATCCACTGCGTTTCCATATTGTAGTCTGTGCAAAAGCACTCATTCCCCATAACAAGGTTCCTATAATCAAACAACTTTTCTTCATGGTATAAATCCTATTATTCTATTTTCTTCAGAGTAAAGCAGTCGATATCGGGTGCCCAGCAATAAGGGCTTCCCATACGGACTACATTATTTCCCGGCTTCAAACGCACCTGCACTGTTACGGAAGCAAGCTGCTGTCCATCGGTTCCGGCAAGGTCTTTCAGCAGGATACTCTTTTCATTGTTTACTTTAATTTCCAGTTTGCGGTCTGCATGAGGCACATATTGGATGGTCATTTCATACATTCCGCCCTTTTCACTATATACTTTATTCCATTCGGCATAGTTTTCGGCACGTCCTCCCAGATAGCTGACCTTCATCCCCCCGGACGCTTCCTTCATCGGTGCATACAGAATGGTTTTCGGGCGCAGTCCCAAATCATTAAAACAAGGCAAATAAGCCCACTCAGCCTCATAACGCACAGGTTCAAGACGCTGCTCTGCTTCCATACGCAAAATCAGGACACTATGTGCAGGCAATTGCCGGTTCAGTGTCCCCTGAACTGCCTTAAGGTCTTTTTGCTTCACCAAATCACGCATCTTCACTTTACCTCCCATTTCCAAAACACTCATGGGAACAGAGAAATCACAAATACTGTCCGAAGGGTTATACAAAGCCACCGCACGCACTTTGCCGCGTTCCTGTTCTATATCCTTTACCAGCACATAGCCCTTATTCTCATGCTGCACCACATAGGCCTGTAATCCCAACGGGTCTTGATTTAAGGCAATCAGTTCCTTATTCTTCAAGAGTTTCAAAGAAGCCTCGGGAATCGTTGTCAGGTCACAGCCTATCAACAAGGGAGAACTCATGATACACCACATACCGAAGTGCACCTCTTCTTCCTCCGGTTTCAGTCCACGGCCAATCTCCAGCATATCCATATCATTATAATGACCGTCTCCGGCATACGCAGAAAGATACAGATTCTTATCAATGATATATTTCACCGACCCCCATTCCGGGCGGATATCACTACTGATACGCCAAGAGCAGCCGATATTCTTTGCCCATGTACCCGGAAAAGCCCATCGGCACACATTAATGGAAACATGGTTACCCGCCACTTTATCAAAAGCACGGCGAATCTCCGTATATCGTTTTTCCTCATCCAGACTCAACTCCTGAGAAGCACCGCAATAATCTATCTTAATGAAATCGAACCCCCATTCATTGAAGTATAAATCGGCATCCTGATGCTCATGACCATACAAGCCCGAACCTACTCCGTTGACATCCTTATCCCAAATGGAACCGCAAGTATTGCTTCCGGCATCCGAATAAATACCGGCTTTCAGTCCCAAAGAATGAATATGGTCTGCCACCCCTTTCAGTCCGTTCGGAAAACGTTCCGGATGAGTCTGCATCGTGCCGTGCTCATCACGCCAACCAAAAAATCCGTCATCTACATTGACATAATTATAACCTGCATCTTTCAAACCTTTCTGCACCATGGCATCGGCCTGCTTCTTTATCAAAGCCTCATTGATATTCACCCGATAGGTATTCCACGAGCTCCAGCCCATAACAGGAGGATCAAATACATTTTCATTACCGGCAAAAGTCATGGAAGACATGCCCAAAGCTAACACACATAACAATAATTTATTCATAATAAATAACCAACCATTAATGAATGCTTTATTAATTCCATCAGATCTTTATATAAATCTTCTTTTTATATAAATATGCTCCGACCAACCATACAACTCCCACAAAAAGAAAAGCATAGACAAATGAAGTAAAGGCATTATCACCCAACCAACCGGATAAACCGGCATATATAATGTCGTGCATATTCTGTTCTTGCAGTGGTAAACTGTCAGCTAATATATATAATATCTCACTAAGTACATAGCAAAACAACGGATTTACACCAAATATGGCAAAAATCCAAGTCTTCTGATATTTCTTCGTCACATCGATATACCACAGCAGAATAGACAAAAGAAGAGCAGAAAAACCGCAAGTAACCAACACAAATGTAGGCGACCACACCTTTTTGTTCAGAGGACATACATCCTGTAGCAGAAAGCCCGCTATCAGCCCCATAGCTCCATAAAGGAACAAACGGTTCAACTTATCTTTCATATCGGGGGTCTCCATGCAAATCTTTCCAAACCAGAAACCTATCAGAACTTGGGCAATAGAAGGAATCGTACTCAACACTCCCTCCGGGTCTATTCCCCGGTCATTATACATGTGTGATAACCCCAGTACAGACTTATCCACATGAGAAAGAATATTCTCCGGGCCGTATACAAATCCATTGCCGACCAACAAGATTCCATAATATACAATCAAAATGACTGCCACCAGATAAGGGATATAACGATGGCGGACCGTAGTGACCAGCAATGAGCCTATTCCATAACACAATGCAAGGCGTTGCAACACACCCAATATGCGTACATGAGCCAGCGATGCAAAAGCCGCCTTCCAAGGGCTGCCAACAAAATCGGGTTGCAGAGACGCCTCACGCAATGTGCCCAGAAAAGTAGCGGTACCATAAATAAATGTACCGATAATAAAAATAAGAAAAGTACGACGAATAATTTTCAGAAATAACGCCTTATCCAAAGTAAAGGAGAATTTCTTCAGAGAAATATACATGGACATTCCCATCATAAACATAAACAAAGGATAAATGACGTCCGCCATCGTCAAACCATTCCAGGAAGAATGTAATAAAGGGGGATAAACATAACTCCATGTTCCGGGACTGTTCACCAGTATCATGCCTCCTATCGTCAGTCCGCGAAGCACATCCAAAGCCAACAAACGCTGTTTCATAATAATGAGATATTAGATTAGAGAGTCAAAGGTATAAATAAAAGATATAGTTCTAAAAAAGGCTGCCGGATTTATTTTCCCAGCAGCCTCTTTATCTTAATTATCAGTATCCGGGATTTTGGATAATCTTACCTTTACTCTCGTCTATTACACTTTGCGGCAGCGGCATCAGGGTCATATAATCCTGTGCTGTGGGCGACTGTTTGTATTTGCGAGCATACTCAATATATCTTCCATAACGAATCAAATCCGAACGGCGAACACCTTCAAACCATAATTCATGTCCGCGCTCTGTCAGCACCGCTTCAAGGAAGGCATCAGCTCCGGCAAAGTCAGCCATAGTGTAAGCAGGAAGTCCGGCACGTGTATGTACCATATTCAGCAGTTCTACAGCTTCCGGAGTCACAGTATTACCTTCGCGAACAATCGCCTCAGCCAACAAAGTAAGCACATCGGCATAACGGTATACAATCCAGTCAACCTGACTTTCTTCGCCGGTAGCATCAGGATCTTCACCATACTTAACAGGCATTGCGCCTTTTATCAATACAGAACCGGGATTTTCTTCATTATAGTGAGTTCCGTCTTCTGCAACAAAGTCGCCTACCAATACTTCCAAACGCTTGTCAACCGAATCGAAAGTATGATAAAAATCCCAAAGAACACGATAGCCGCCCCATTTCTGGATATTTGGATTTTTAGTCGGGTACTCGCTGGAAATAACATGAGCCAGCCACATCTGCTGATTCACACTGCGACTGCAAACACATGCCCAAATTGTTTCAGCATTGCCTTCATTCTCCAATGTAAAAATATCCTTATAGTTATCCATCAACCTATAACCATATTCCGGCTTCATCAATTCACGACCACATTCTACAGCTTTTGCCCAATTCTGTTCATGCATATAAAGTTTCATCAATACAGTATAGGCCAACCCTTTGGTAAAGCGGCCATAATTCGTATCCGATACTTTATAAGTTGCCGGAAGAACAGCAATGGCAGCCTTCAAATCGTCTTCAATGAATTTCACCATTTCCTCCCGCGATACACGAGGAGCTACTTCATCAGACAATGGATTATTCAACAAATCCAAAGAAGCAATCTGAATAGGACCATACATATCATAAAGGATATAAGCCAACCATCCACGTCCACAATGCAATTCTGCATCCAAACGTGCTTTCACTTCCTCATTCATAGGAACATTGACAATACGCTCCATAGTCAAAGTCATTTTACTTATATCGCGGATATAAGTACTGTAAGTAGTAGTCAGCCCACCGGAATTGGCTGTAAAATTCATCTGAATCATATCCGGCCAAACTGCATCATCCCACTGACAATCACCGATATCAGTACTCATATCACTGATGACATGAATACCTCCCTGCGAAGAAGCATACAACCCGCTATACCAATTCGAACGGAAAGGAGCATAAGCGGCAGAAGTCACCAAAGCCTTCGCATCTTCTTCATTTTTAGGAAATATACCGGGATTAATCACATTATACATTTCAGACTCCAGATTAGTGCAAGAAGGACAAAATGCAGTCGCAGCCAATACTACGGAAAATATTGATAATATCTTTTTCATTTCAATCTTATCTTTTATAGGTTATTAAAATGTAATATCCAATCCTAAGCTAAAGCTTCGTACGTTAGGATATGCCCAAACAGAATTATCTGTCTCAAGGTCGAGACCGTCATACGGAGTAATAGTAAACGGATTATTGATATCTGCATAAACACGAATGCTCGACAATGCCTTTTTAACCGGGATAGTATAACCCACAGTTATATTACGGCAACGTACAAACCAGCTTTTTTGCAGATAATAGTCACCAATTCCCCAAGTACTCTTGTTCTGGAAATAACCGGGACGAGAAGCAGACTGATTATCATGTGTCCATACTTCCGCTGCACTGGTAGGCATATTGTAGCCACGATACATATTTACAATACCTGTCATACCGTCAGCACCTGTCAACCAAAGGTCTTTATAAGAACCGGCATTCAAGACATTGAATTGTCCATAGAAATAAATATTAAAATCAAAGTTCTTATAACGGATAGTGTTATTCAATCCCATCAAATAACCCGGGTCCGAACTTCCGTATATTACTTTGTCGGCATCATCCAATTTACCATCAGGTTTACCGGACTTCAAAGGAATACCGTGTTTATCTACCTGAACAGAACCATCCTCATTATATACATAACCATTAATATCTTTAATCTTTACCTGTCCCGGCAGTGAACCCGGCATATAGTCTACTGTTTCTCCGGGCTGAATCAAACCGTCTGAAAGATATCCGTACATATAACGGATAGGAGCATTATACTGTGAATAAGCAGCAGGCTTCCAGCTTGCATCACGAGTATTCCATTTATCACGATAGAATGAGAAAGTAAAGTCTGTATTCCAACTAAAATCCTTTGAGTTAAAGTTAGTAGTGTTTATTGTCAATTCAAATCCCTGACTTTGGGTTTTACCTATATTGGCGGCAATTTTATCTGCCTCATTAAAAGTGAGCAAACTACGTTCAGCCAGCAAATCGGAAACTACCTTACGGAAATATTCAGCAGTTACATTCAAGCGGTTATTGAAGAATCCCAAATCAAGACCAACATTCCATTCTGTAGTAGTTTCCCACTTCAAATCAGGATTACCCATCTGACTCAAATACACGCCAATAGACTCTGTGCCACCGAATTCATTGTTATTACCGGTCTGATAGTAACTGATAGCACGGTTACCGATATTAGAGTTACCGGTCTGACCGAAACTGACACGTAATTTACCATTAGAAAGAACAGAAGTCATCGGTTTCATAAACTCTTCTTCGGTAAATCTCCAGCCCAAAGCTACCGACGGGAAATACCCCCAACGATTATTTTCTGCAAAGTTGGAAGCTCCATCGGCACGCAACGTAGCAGTCAGCAAATAACGATCTTTATATGAATAATTTACACGACCAAAGAAAGATGCCATTTCATCTTTTGAGGCCGAAGAGCCCACAGAAGGTTTCGGATAAGCTCCGGCTCCCAAATTATTATATAAGAAACCGTCAATCAAGAACTGGCTGTTGCCGGCATACAATGACTCATCTGTAAAACGTTGGAATGAATAACCTGCCAAAACACTGAAATTATGATCTCCCAATCTCTTGGTATAATTAGCAGTAAGTTCCATCAAATAATCCGATTTGTCATATTGAGCAATATCGGCTTGTCCGCCTTTCTTCTGACCATACAAAGTAGTCTTGGGCATATAAACACTACGCTTCTGGTAGTTACGGTCAATACCGAAATTAGCCTTCAAAGTCAAATCCTGAATAGGCTTCACTTCAACAAACGCAGTAGCAAGCAATCTCTCTTTCATTGTTTTGTCTGTGATTTCCAGCAATGATACCGGATTAGGCAAGAAAGCAGCCTGAGAGTTCAATGTGTAATCCCCGTTTTCATCTTTAATCGGTAACAGCGGATTAAACTGTGCAGCAGCCACCATAATACTTGCATTCTCATTCTGTCCCGAACCTAAAGGCACGTTATTGGTTTGATTTCTGGACAAAGTCATGTTAACACCTAAATTAACATACTTACTAACCTTCTGTTCCAAATTAATACGACCCGTATAGCGTTCCATATCATTATTCTTCACTACACCGTTCTGCTTGAAGAAGTTTCCTGAAACCAGATATTTGGTTGATTCAGTACCGCCTGTAACAGATATATTATGTTGAGTCTGAAAACCTGTACGGGTAATTTCGTCAAACCAATCTGTATTATGGGCAGGAGCATTGATTTGAGCATCTGTATAATAAGGCTTATAAGCAGTAGAAGCCTCACCTTCGGTTTTTCCACCATATACACCGATACCGTTCGCTCTCATCCATTCTTCCTTGGCATAGCGATTGGATTGTATCATAAAGTCTTGAGCACCCAACATATCATAATCACTTGCCAGTGTCTGAACAGTAGCCGTACCGGAATAAGTCACTTTCGGAGCACCTGTTTTACCCTTTTTAGTAGTGATGATGATTACACCATTACCGGCACGTGCACCATAAATAGCTGTAGAGCTGGCATCCTTCAAGACCTCGATAGACTCAATATCATTCGGGTTGATAGAAGCCAAAATATTATCCGAACTACCCGCATCATATTTACCCGTTTTAATAGCATCGTCCGAAGTCGGATTTACCGGAAAACCATCGATAATCACCAACGGATCGTTACCGGCATTGACAGAAGCAGCACCACGGATGCGGAAGTTAGAACCACTACCCGGCTGTGCACTTACCATATTTACTTGCAAACCGGCTGCCTTACCTGCCAAAGCGTGACTGATAGTAGATACCGTACCCACAGGAGCATCGTCCATCTTCACAGATGCAACAGCACCGGTTAAGTCTTTTTTCTTCATTGTACCATAACCGACAACAATAACTTCATCCAACATTTCCGTATCTTCACTCATAGTAACAGACAATGGCTTGCCGGCCTGAGATTTCAAAGTCTGTGTCTTATAACCCATATAAGAAACTTCCAATTCCGCTTTAGCCGAACTTACAGTCAAAGTAAATTTACCATCCATATCGGTAACAGTACCGTTTGTTGTACCTTTTTCTACTACACTGGCACCGATAATAGGTTCACCTGTCGCATCCAGTACCGTACCACTTACCACTGTAGAAGCCTGTTTAACAGCTTTAGTTCCTTCTGTAGAAAGAATTATTTTTTTATCTAAAACAGAATAAGTAACATTCGTTCCGGCAAATACCTTCTCCAGAACTTCAAACACATTTCCTTGATTAGCCGAAACAGACACACGACGATTCAAGTCTACATGTTTATTATTGAAAAAGAAATCAAAACCGGTTTTTGCCTTAATCTGATTCAATACTGTTTCAACTGTTTGATTACTAGCATCAATGCTGATTTTTGTTTTTTGCGCATACGTTTCTGCTGCATGAGTCAAGCTCAATGAGCAGGCAAGAAATAGAACACATAGTCTCATAAACAAAGGGATTTTGTTAAATGATAGCCATAACGACTTTATCATCCAGAATACTTGGATGATAAAAGGATTTTGCATAATTTTGTAAAGACTGAGGTTAATAAAAATGTTATCTTAGCTTGTCGCCAAACAAGCTTTAAAAAGTTTTCATTTTTCCATGCGGTAGATACGCCAATATCTTCCGCATGTTTTTTGTTTTAAGGCGCTCTTTTCTGTTTCATAATATTTTCTAAAAGGTTAATAAGGTTTTATTTAATATATCTCTATCCGCTGTTTCTTATCGGAAATTTCATCACTGTCCAAATAACGCCAATTTATTTGGGACGAGATTTTAAAATATTCCAAGATACGTTCCAAACGCTGTGTAGAGAATGTTCCTGTAAACGAATACTCCTTAATACGATTACTCTTCACAACAAAGTCTACATTATAACGTTTGCCTAACATATGGAGAATATCCTCCATAGAGGTATTTTTAAATACTATTTTACCATCTTTCCAAGCAATCTCCGATTCGCAAGAAGTAGCAAACATTTTCGTCTCACCCGATTCCGGAGTATACACCAGCTTATGATAAGGTTTCAACTTTATCATTTTAGCTTCTCCTGCTTTATCTTTAAAGAAAAAGCCGACACTGCCTTCCACCAGTGTAGTCGATATCCGACCATCGGCAGCATAAGCTTCCACATTAAAACCGGTTCCGTATACTTCTATTTGTGACTGATGTGCGGTAGAAACCACAAAACGTCTTTCCTCATCCTTCGTCACATCAAAATAAGCCTCACCAATCAATTCCACCTCACGGCTTTCGCCCACAAAGCGGGAAGGATAACGCAATGAAGACTCAGAATTCAAATAAACAACAGTGTTATCGGGCAATACAACCGAAGTAGTCATTCCCGGATTTGTCTTTATTTCAACCATTTGAGCCACCTCCTGCTGCTCATCCTTATCCTGATACATCCACAAAACAGCAATCAATAGCGGGATGGACAACATCGCAGCTATTCGTTGGCTCAGCGGAAATATCTGGTTGGTAAGTTTTAAAATTAGCTATCTTTGCTTACCTTTGTTTTATGAAAC
>ERZ1107006.1522-NODE-1522-length-19543-cov-4.151067_pt1 | contig 19543 bp, 10 predicted proteins | sample MGYA00403696_ERZ1107006 | MGnify/ENA primary metagenome ERZ1107006 (study PRJEB35170, sample SAMEA104062441) | human gut metagenome | biome: human gut; feature: human-associated habitat; material: faeces | place: Denmark | collected 2012-08-13 ...
TTCCGACGAAATCCGTAACACATTAACAGCCCTCGGATTCGAAATCAAAGATACAAAAGACGGTTTTGAGTGGAGATTGAATAAATAAATATTAAACATCAGGGAGATAAATCCCTTCTACAGATAAAAAAGACCGGCTCATTACGAACCGGTCTTTCTGTTTCATAGAAACATAGTAACTAATACCCCTCTTAAACTACAAATCTTATCATCTAATCACTTGTTTTCCATTAATACCTCAACAGGTTGTCCGTGCTGGCAGGTTACCGTCAATTGTGTATCATTTCCTTGTCGCTCCAACCGAACATTTTCCATTGAATTCTTTAGCGTCCAACGACCTTTGAGTAGTATTTTCTTATAAATAGGACGGCTAGGTTCTTTCGTCGTATACGCCTTTTCTTTTATATTCAAGTTTGGGTCACAAACACTCAAACGAACTCCTTTACTGGTTTCTTTCGCATACATCACCATTGTTTCAGCAGGAATAGAAGCAATCACCTTATCAGTTACCGGCTGATAAGCCTCAAAAACCGCATACGCCGTAATACCTGTTTTCTTATCATAAACGACATGAGCCGTTTGATCACGTTGCAGGACTTCATACGCAGGAGTTTTCCGAAGGTCGTCCAAGTCCGCTGCAGAAGGCTGTATCAATACCATGTATTCATAAGTTCCGTTCTTCGGAGCTTTACCATGCTCTATCCATGCAGAGGAGAATTTTCCTTTAGTGACCGCACGGGTTTTCTCATGACGTGATTCTTGTTCCGCGATCTGCGAACGAACTGTTCCGTCTACTACATGATAGTAATTGTCATAACCGTCATGTAACCAATAGCCGTCATTACCCACTTTCTGTTCTCCGCCGTTGTATTTCGTCTGGAAAAGAGTCGTTCCCGTAGGATAATCGGCATTACTATTCGTTATGCCGGTTCCCAGACAAATCATCCGGTTGTCGAAGCAGAATACAGATTTACGGGCAACAAAATCAGGAGTGAAGTTTTCCAAATTACGCTCCATTAACTTCATAGCAAACATGCCATTCTTGCCTTCCAAGGAACTGCTACCGGAGAAGTTTTCCTTGGAATGAGCCATGGTAGTACCCTTTAACGGACTATCCAGCAACTCGAAGGGCAAATGAATAGTAGTCGTACCCGGCAGGCGGTTCCAATCCCAACCCTCCTGTACAAAGCCGCTTCCGGTACGGGAAACGGGGTTTCCTTTTCCCATGATCTGCACCGAACCATAACTCTGATAACGCCCGTAACGATTATCTTTTGTATAGATTTCAGCCCCCCAAACATCAGTAGTATATCCTTTTAGCGTCACCATCCAATCTGCACGGCGGAAAATACCTGCCGAACCGTAATTATAAACAAAAAATCCTTGTGGAGCTTGTGCTGGCTTGATGCCTTCTTTCTTAAAGAAACGCGCATTCGGAGTATCCCTATCACGTACTAACCGTAGATAATCTGCTGCCAGACCATGATCGAACGTATTCCCCCAACCGGACAAATCACCGGCTAAAGCTATATTGGCAAATGCTTCCACATCATCATTCCCCATTTTTCCACCGAAAGGATGACGTCCGCTGATACCAATTCCCCATTCATAAAGATTACAATAATTGCGCATGGCAATAAATGCGGATTTTATATGCTGGCGGGCTTCTTCCGTCAGTTCAAAATCCGTATTGTTAGTAAAAGCAATGAATTGCCCTATTACGGCCAGCACTCCGGTCGTATATGCCGGATAGAAACCACCATGGTGAAAAGTTGTGCCATCTATCTTAATACCACCAATTGTTCCCGGTGAATAGTGCAAAGAAGAAGAAACCCAACGGGAGAGGCCCTCCAAAGCCTGCGCCTGCTCTCTTGCATCCGTGAACATCATAGCAGAGATAAATCTCGCCATTAAAAGCGTATGCCAAGTATCCAGCATTTCATCCCGTTCCAAAGGACACGGTTGACGAGTCTCCTGCAAAGCAGACCAGAAACGTAATGTCGACAAATAAGCATCCCTGTGGGGATGTTTATAGATCTCATCTCGCATCAACCATGCCGTCGTATATATCTTACGTATCTGATAACCATAATGATGATTGGTTCCCATACCGCTACCAAAGGCAAATCCCTGGTCAATAGCATAATCAAACACCGTGAAGTAGTTTTTCTTTGATGTCTCGTTTCGATTGCAATAAACGTCATACGCAAAACCGGAAAGCATTGTTTCAATATCATTCCACGACATCTCTCCTATCTTCTTATTCTGTTCGTCCGGAGCTACAATAGGTGTTCCCGTAAATCCCGTACCTGCTGCCGACGGGCGGATATCCGCTCTTTTAAATGTCTCGTAAGCGGCATCAATTTGCTTTTTAGGGGCTTTTTTCACTTCCAGAAAATCTGTCAGACGTTGCTCGATTGTTTTCAGGTCTTTCGCCTGTCGAGCAGTCAACTTGGATGCCAATGGAGTATCATACGACAGTTGCTCCCACTTCCATACCAGGCACCAATGCCAGAGGTCACGGTTAGCCAAGCCATTATTAGTCGGCAACTGCTGATCCGGAGCGGTACGAAGATTCATCTTCTTTTCCGGGAATATCAGACGGTCAAGAAAAATACGTCCTTTGCGTTGGGGGGCAACTAACCTGTAAGCTACAATATCTTTGTCCTTCTTATCGCCTTGCATATATTCGAAAGAAATCCAGCAAGCCCGCCACCCTGCTGCTTGCAGATGATAAGCAAACCAATAAGACACCTCTCCCGCCTTATTCAGGAATTCAAAACGAATAGAATCCTGCTGTGGCTTTTCATTATATATCCACAAGGTAATGCCATACTGTCTCTCCGTTTTTCCTTTTAATGATAAAGGAGGTATCTGTACATTCAAAGTTGAACCGGATTGGAAATCCCACTCCAAGCTACTTTTACCCTCTTTATAGAAAAGAGAAGAAATTTTCGCCTCTCCCTTTCCGGAAGTCTTAAATGCTTCGGGTACCTCACTACTCTCAAATCCTATGAGTTGTGCGAAAGCCGAAGAAGCTGTTACAAACAGAAACAGTAGTATAAAACAAATATCTTTCTTCATTGTGTCATTATTAAATGGTCAAACAGTAACCAACTACTGCTTAATAAGGTATTTTGTCCGATAAAATCTTCTCCGTATACCAAGGATCGTTGATTTCTTTCAACATAGCACCCATTTCACGATAAAGTTGTGCCACTATTTCCTTGTTTTCTTCCAAAGGTAGATTGTTCAACTGATACGGGTCTTTCGCGTCATTGAATAAAAGACTTTTCTTTAACTGTTTTGTCTTACGGTCGATGTACAGAGCCAATGTATAGTCCGCAGTCTTAATACCTCGTGATGAAGGAAAGTAAGTTTTTACCAAGCCGTTTTCGTCCTTTTCACCATCTATATTCTGAATGTACAAAGCACCGGTAGGACGAACAATTTCAGCCTTTTCATCGAAGAAAAGAGGGGCAAAGTTACGTCCCTGCACTTCTGCCGGAATTGAATCACCCAATCCGCACAGTCCGAGCACAGTAGGCATTATGTCAGGAGCGGAAAGCAGCAAGTCATCTACCCGCGGCTGAATCTTATCCGGGAAACGAACCAGAAACGGGATATTCATTGACTCTGAGTAAGGCGAATTCTTCGGATCATCCGTACGTTGGCTACACATCGTTTCACCATGATCGGAGGCAAAAATAACGACTGTATTCTTATCCAGCCCCATCTCTTTCAGTGTTTCCAGAATCTGTCCGAAAGCACGGTCTACCCCGGTCACGGAAGCGAAATAATAACGGGCTGATTCGGCTTTCTTCATTTTCAGGTCAACATTAGGACGAATCAACAGACTGTCTAAAGGTTGGTTTTTATAAAGATCAAAGTCCTGCTCTTCGCAATCATCCAATGAACGATACGGACTATGAGGAGGATTCATCCCTACCATGATAAAAAAAGGCTTCTTTGTATCACGCACATTACCTTCGTTTTTCAAATAAGATACAACTTTTCCGGATTCATGCAGAGGTGACCATTCTTTCGGATCGTGCCTTTTACCGTCCGTATCCCAGTAATGCGGATTCTTATGTTCATCAAACGTGCCATAAGAATACCAGTAGTTGAAACCATGACGACGCTCTTTCGGTGTATAGGCATCCCACACAGGACGTTTGGATTCTACATATTGTCCCGGATGTTCGGGATCATTCGGAGTGGGAAAATCTGCATGAAGTTTACCGAAATAAGCACAATCATAGCCAGCTTTGCTAAATACATCACCGATGCACTCCGCATCCTCACGCAAAGAACTGATCGGACGTGTAGAGTTGCAATTTAAAGGCACTCCGCTACGGTTCGGATACATACCGGTCAGCAACATTCCCCGATGAGGGCTACTCAACGGACAGTTGCTTTGCGCGGAGGTCAGAACCATAGACTCCCGTGCAAATGCATCCAGATTGGGGGTATGTACGGGATCTCCCTCAAAATTTACTTTATCCCGGAATCCATCCTGACTCCAGAAGCCCATTGCCTGATTACGGTACTGGTCCGGAAATACATAAATAATATTGGGATGTTCCGATTGTTCGACTACTTGCTTCGGAGCCTTGCAACCCTGTGCCGTAAACAGTGTCAGGCCTCCCACCAAAAGATTTATAGGTTTCATATATATTTAATTTATAAGATGATAAATAATAAACGATAACCTTATTATTTCTTTTCCAAGTCTCTTTTGCGCATCAGTCCTTCCAAGAAGTAATAGTCGGCATAATTCAAAGGAACATCAATCTCCTGTCCGTGAGGGATACTGCCTACCGAGTGCATCAAGATAAAGTTTCCATTTGTTCCAACTTTAGCACGATAAGCGGGTGAGCCCAAGCTTTCCATGATCTTATCAGCAGTTTCCTTGTAATGATTGCCCGGCAGATAACCGTCCAGTTCGTAAAGGGCAGAAGCCGTACAAGCAGCGGCAGAAGCATCACGCGGTTCATTCGGGATGTTCGGAGCATCATAATCCCAGTAAGGAACGAGATCTTCCGGCAGGTTCTTATTCGTAAAGATGAAGTTATATACTTTTTGCGCCTGGTCGAGATACTTCTTATCTTTAGTGTAGCGGTAACAAGTAGTATATCCGTACAAAGCCCAGGCCTGTCCGCGAGCCCAGGCGGATTCGTCCGCATATCCCTGCGCTGTTTGTCTCTTACGCACTTCGCCTGTTTCGGGATCATAATCCACAACATGATAACAACTGTTGTCCGGACGGAAGTGATGAGCCATGGTCGTATCCGCATGTTTCACTGCAATATTATAGAAAGTAGAGTCACCGGAAAAAGCGGTTGCCTCGAACAGTAATTCGAGATTCATCATATTGTCGATAATCACCGGACATTTCCAACCGCGCGTTCCTTGCCAACCTCTATCGGCATCCCATGACTGAATAACACCTGCATTCGGGCGGAAACGGGTAGAAAGAGATTTTGCCGTTTCAATGATTACATCTTTATATTCTTTCTTGTCTGCCATACGGTATCCGTTCAGATAGCTGCAGCCAATCATGAAGCCTACATCATGGTGCCATTTCAGATGCTTCACAGAATCAAGTGCCTCTGTATACTTTTCAGCCAACGGTAACCATTTCTGATCTCCGGTCAGATTATATGTGAGCCACATACTGCCGGGGAAGAAACCGGAACACCAGTCGTCAATAGGTATATAAGATATACTACCGTCTTTATTGATAGTTCTCGGATTTAGGATTTTACCTGATTTCTCGATAATATCCGTTTGAATCGTGTTTTGTGCCACTGCGTTGTCGATGTTGTCCTGGATAAAGTCTACTTCAACTTTTTTCTGTCCACCGCAACTCGTAAAGATCAGAAGGGATAGTCCTAATGCGCTAAGAATTGTTTTCATAATACACGGATTATTTTGTTAAGTGATTAATTATCTGATTGCAAAAATAATGCATTCAACAAGAATAGACCGACCTAAATAATCCAAATGAGGGACAAATTTGGTACATTTGCAAGGAAATATCAAAATTATAAAGACCATGACTCCACAAGAATTCTTCAAAAATGATCTTTTCGCCGAAAACGCAGGTGTAGTGCTGCTGGAAGTACGTGAAGGGTATAGTAAAGCCAAATTAGAAATAAAGCCAGAGCATCTTAATGCAGGCGCACGGACTCAGGGAGGAGCTATCTTTACACTAGCAGACCTTGCGCTTGCCGCAGCAGCCAACTCACACGGTACACTAGCCTTCTCTCTCTCCTCCAACATCACTTTTCTACGGGCAAGCGGACCGGGCGATACACTTTATGCCGAAGCGCACGAACGCTATATCGGACGAAGTACAGGCTGTTACCAAGTCGACGTGACAAACCAGAACGGGGACTTAATTGCTACTTTTGAATCAAGCGTATTCAGAAAAGAACAGAAAGTACCTTTCGAAATTCAAAAATAAAAAGTCGGAGAGCCGGAAGAACCTTTACAGGCAACTTCCGGCTCTCCGACTTTTCTCTTGATTTATTTAACAATAGAGGTCAACGGGTGACGATTGCCGGTTACACTATTCAAGAATGCTTTTGCCGAACCAAAATTCAGGAATAAATCCAAGCGGACAGGAAGGTGATTTAAATCATCAGTCACAAAAAAAGTAATCACCTCTTTTTCTTTTCCTTTCTTGTCATACTCGACTAACGAAAAGATCAGGCAACGATAAGTAACCCCGTTCTCAGCTTTCACATTTTCTTTTCCGCGATAAATAAGCGTTTGCTCCTCCACTTTACGTCCGGTAGCCATAGGAAATTTAATTTTATCCCCTACTTTATAATCACTAGGATCATAAGAACGTGCCTGTGCCAAGATGCTCAACATATCGTAGATACAACGGCTGTCACTTTCTTCCGACTCGGTGACGGATCCGTCCCGGTATGTACGCTTCTGATTGGCAAAACAAAGACCATCCTTATAAGAAAACCAAGCCTCATCAACCGTATAACGTTTTCCTTCCTCGGCACCTTTGCGGAAATAATGCGGTTCGAGTTTTTCACCTATTACACAAGTCAGCGTGTCCCGCATTTTAAAGAAGAAATCCGCCCGCTTACTGCCCAAAGCCAGCAGATTGATACGATAGGCAGGCTCCGAGTGGTAAGTAGTTGCGTTCGTTGTCAAACTGGCCAATCCGGCTTTCACCCAGACAAACTTCCAGTTAAAGTACAAGTCGTACATCACGTGTTCACCGGATTTGAATGCATCGTTCTTAGCTTCGCACTGGGCACTGGCAGGAAGAACAAAGATTCCCATTAGCAATGCCGCTAATCCAATTATAATTTTTCGTCGAAAATTAGCGACGTCGCTGACTATTCCTATCTCTATCTTTCTTTTTCTTGTCTTCATCCGGTTTTTGTTTTTTAAGTTCGTCCAGTTTCTGCTTATCTAGCGGAATTGCGTGAATATCCCATGATTGCTTATCTAAGTCCCAGTTTGCCTTCGGCTCCAAGATCATATTGTAATAATACACTTCCTCAGGTTGTTCTCCTTTTTCAAAGTTACCAGTATCCCAGATTCCATTTCCATTCCGGTCGTTCACCAGTCGGGCACAATATTTACCAGGATTCAAAAAATAAAAGTCTGCATACCCTCCGTCCGTTAACCTTCTCCGGCGCACCACTTTATCTTGAGCATCCAACAATTCTACAAAAGCAGTAGAGTCTGCTCCTGTCACCAGAAAGGTGATACTGGCATATTCTTCCAGTTTACGTACTTTGAAGCCCTGCTTTATTTTATCGGTGAACAAGCCATATATACCATGGAATGCAGTCGAGTCTACCGAGAACTCATATTCATTACCCGGTTCCCAGTCATAATACAAGTTGAATCTTTTCAGATTCAAAGAATCTTGTTCAAATTCAAATGGTATATCTTTCCAAAGCGTATCCACCTTTTCTTTCAGATGAATCGCCGCACTATCAAAACGGGCAATCGGTTCATCAAAAGTCAGAGATATAGAACCGTACACATCCATTGATGAAGGTGCACCGACATTCACCGGCAAGAATTTGGTTGGTTCCGGCTCATCTTCTTCATCTTTCTTTTTCTTTTTTTTCTTTTTCTCCGGTTCTTCCTTCTTATATTTTTGCTTCGAAACCAGATTCAACGTATCCGTACGTGATACCAATTGATTTAATGTATCCGTATAAAGATAAGTTAGGCTGATAGCAAGTGTATCCTGCTTAAAAAGCAAAGAGTCTTTCACCCAATAATGGATCGTATCGTTCCGCGGATTCTTTTCGATAACAAAAGCATCCCTTTCATCGAAATTCAACCCCTTCAATGTAGGTAAAGTATCTGCCTGACCGGCAAAATAGAACGTAAATTTCTGTGGAACAAGCCGTTCTGATTTAATCAAATATTGTGAGTAGTTGAATTCCTTAAAGGCACGGAGTATAAGATCATCCGGCAGATAATGCATATATTTCCTCTCAACAATCGTATCGTAAGTCAGCGAGTCCACCCAAGCCGTGTCCATACGGATTCTTTCCTCCATACGAGGAATGACCAGTGAATCGTTAAAAGCAATGACTTCACTTTTTTGGTTGAAAGTAAATGTCTGGTCTGCATCCATTAACCCATAAATACGATATTTGCCAGGAGCTACGCCACGGATAGAGAAGCGTCCCCGGCTATCGGTACGTGCCACACGGTCAAATGGCAATTTTGTAAAAGCCGAATCGTTCAGGTTGGAATGTAATCCTACCAAGATTCCTTTTATCGGCTCCAGATTGGAAGCGTCAAGCACCGTTCCGGATACCTCCATTGTATCTATTTGCGTACCGGTAGAAAAGGTGAAAGTAAAGTTACCCAACGGGTTACCTTCGTTATTATCGACTATCGCATCCGAAAAGTCAATTGTATAAGTGGTATTCGCTTTCAATGAATCAAGCAGGTTCACCTGTATCCGCTTTCCTGAAGCTTTAATTTCGGGCTGTTGTACCTGCGGTGGAGAAACAACAACTTTTTCTGTTGCTTTTTCCAACTTTATAAATTCGTCGAACAAGAGAGAAACTTTTGTCCTCTGATTATTTAAAGCGCCGGCAGCAGGTGTACTACCGATGAAACGAGGTGGCGTTTCATCATAAGGGCCACCGTCCGGACGTCCGATACTGGCGCAAGAATATAGCATGACAACCAGCGTTACTACCGGAAATGCCTTGCGAACGATTTGCTTTATCTTTTGATTCTCAAATTGTAACATGCTGCAAAAATAAGTGTTCTTATCCAATAAACACCACACTTTCTAGCTAATTTATTAAAAAACGAAAGGGTAGCTTAAGGTAATAAACAATTCCAACGCGTTTTTTATTTCTTTTTATCGCTGATATAATTAGTTTTCTTACCTAAAGCGACTAGCTTTGTTAGCTAGTCTTTTTCTCTGATTTTTACGAGATGATATCAAGAAGAAGGAGTAAAGAGCAGGTAAACCGGTAGTTGATATGCAGAAAACAGAAGTTGGATAATAAACTGAATAATTTAACGTGAGATACTGTTTGCTGGAAAAGCAGAAACAGTATCTCACGTATTTTATTTACCAGCCTGTATTTTGGCCTAAATTAGGATTCTTATAATATTCTGTCTGTGGTATAGGATACAGATACATCTTATCATCCCAGTTACGTGTTTCAAGCAACTCTTTCTTATAAACAGGTGAACCATTTTCCAGAGTAATCTTGATGCAATAAATGGCTTTGGTTTTATCACCTATCTTCCAACGACGGATGTCCCAGAACCGATGGTCTTCAAACGCCAGTTCCACGCGTCTTTCGCGACGGATACTTTCAGTAAATGCATCGCCATCCGTTGTAACAGCAGGCATATCAGCTGCACTACGTACTTGATTCAGTGCTGCACGTGCAGACAATGGATGATCATTATCCGTATAATCGGCACCCTTCCAGGCATCCATCGCTTCTGCATAGTTCAGAAGAATCTCTGCATAACGGAATATAATGAAATGATGAGGTTTCTTTTTCTCGTTAGAAGGAGTAAGAGAAACGGTCTCGTTCATATACTTCTTCAAATAATAGCCAGTGGTAGTCGCTCCGGCTGTTCCGGCACCATCTTTACCGCCTTCATAAGACTGAATAGTTGAATTCATCCATGTATCTCCGTTGCAAAGTACTGTTTTGTAAAACCGTGGGTCTCTGCCCTCATACGGGTTCTGCCCCGGCGCAAGCTGTTCCCAGTCAAAGTCTTTTCCATTAGTCAGCTGAAAAGCATCCACCAGATTTTGGGTAGGTACATTGCCGGTTTCTCCCTTTTCATAACTGATAGGCAGATTGTTTGCTTCAAAGTCAAAACTTTCTCCATTTCTACGCTCAAAGATTAATTGCGGAGATTTCAAAACATCGTTTCCACCGTTCTTATCATACAGAGGATCGGCATTCGTTTTCGGCAGACTGTACCAGTTCTCTTTTATGATAGCATAAGCCGCATCGGCAGCAGCTTTCCACTTATCAGCATCCTGACTGGGATTATGTAACATACTCGCCGCATAAAGAAGGGCACGAGATTTCAATGCCAACGCAGTACCTTTAGTCACGCGTCCCGTCTCCGCCCAAAAATCTTGATGACTGACGGGAAGTGTTTTAGCTGCATCACTACATTCATCGCATATATATTTTATCACTTCGCTGAAAGAACTCTTTTCCACGCTATTGATCTCATCCAACGCATACGTACGTGTCAATAATGGAATATCTCCGTATCGTTTGGCCAGTTCGAACAAGTAGAAAGCCCGCAACACCCGCAATTCTTCACGATACATAGTAGCTTTGGCAATATCTTCTTCATACGTATCATTCCAACGGAAACGCTCCAGCCTCTCTTGGGAATAGTTTTCGAGAAATGAATTAACGGAACGGATAGCTCCATAACACTTTGACCACATATTGTCGACTGCATTATTGGGACTCCAGGCATTATTATAAAAGTCGTGAACACTGTTATCACTCCAAATATAAACAGAATTATCCGTTGCAGACTCTCTCAAAGCCCCGTCGAGCACTCCGAGATCTCCGGGCAACTGGCTATAAACATAAGTAGCCAAGCCCTTGACATTGCTAAAGTAGGAATAAGCCTCTTCTCTGTTCAAACCAGTCGATTCGTCCAGTTCGAGCAAGCTACACCCAGAAACGGATAGTAGCAAACCTGTATATAATATGATATATTTTCTCATGGTTATCTCACATTTTAGAAGTTAATATTCAATCCGAAATAAACGGAAGTCATATCCGGATAATTGATTTTCAGATCCTCACAGTTCATATATTTCACATGATCCAGCGAAAAAAGATTATTAGCTCTCGCATATACCTGAATCTTCTCCATCTTCACCTTCTTCGCCCAAGAAGAAGGAAAATTATAATAAACATTCAGGTTACGAAGTTTAAAGTAACTTCCGTTCTCCAACCATTGTGTACTATTTCTGAAATTATTGGCATTATCCAGCGTGGTCAAACGAGGAACATTGGCAATATCTTTCGTATCTTCCGTCCAACGGATTTTGTCGTTCAGATACCAGTTTGAAATATTTGTGTTGTTTCTCAACGGCCAGTACACGCTTGCAGTATTCAACATCACGCTATAATGCCCTACCCCTTGGAAGAGAGCGTCTACCCCAAAACCTTTATACTCAAATCCTAGGTTGATACCATAGTAAATCTCCGGTATGGCAGTAGAATATCCTATCGCTTTCTGATCATTACTGTCAATTACTTTATCACCATTTAAATCCCTATATTTGACATCCCCCGGACGTACTTCCGAGAATTTCTGTACAGGGCTGTTCTTAATGTCCTCCTCATCTCTAAAATAACCGATCGCTTCCCAACCGAAACATTGTCCGATAGGATAACCTTTCTTAGACAGATAGCCATACGGTTGATACCCCTCACCATTCTCTATGACTTTACTTTTAGCATAAGAAAAATTAGCACCGATGTAGTAGCTGAAGTTTTTATACTCTTTTTTCCACATAGTAGAGAGTTCTGTTCCTTTTGTTTCCACTTTTCCCGCATTCATCTGGGGAATGGTAACTCCGATTGCAGAAGATATCAACCCGCTTCCGTCAATTAAAATATTAGAGCGCTTGTCATAGAAACCATCAATAGAAAAAGTCAACCCTTTGAGCAAACTCATATCCAAACCGATATTATATTTATCTGCCACTTCCAAGTCGAGTTGCTCCATTGCCAGCATTCCCTCCTTCAAACTGCTTCCGGCAGAGGTATTCCCAGCCTGAAAATAATAGGAACCGCTTCCTATCCAATATTGCTTATCCATGTCATAATCATAGATATCATATCCGGAACGCCCGTAAGAAGCGCGGAGTTTCAAATAATCAAAAGCGGAGATTCCTTTCATGAAATTCTCGTTCGAGAGTATCCAGGCTGCGGATATGGCAGGATATGCACGATACTTATCGTTCTTTCCCAATACGCTACTGCCGAAACAGTTAGCAACAACATCCACCATATAACGATTATCAAAATTATAACCTACGGTTCCGATGATGTACTGACGGTAACGGCTATTATTAGCTCCCGTCAGAGTCATTGATTCCTGGCGGAACATGGCACTGGCAGTAAAATCATGTTTATCCCATGTCCGGTGATAATTGACTTTCGCTTCAAAGTTGGCATGTATATATTGATTAGCCAATCCTTTGTTGCTGATTTCCAATTCATCGTTAGGATTTCCGTAATTCGTATAAACCGGTTCTCCGTCGGTACCTTTCTCAATGGTCTGATACATAAAGCTTTTCTTGGCTGTTTCCTGATAAGTTGCATTATTATCATAGGCAATAGCAAGTTCAGCGCTCAGTCCGCGAGTCAATACAGACAGGTCTTGTATCAATCGCAGATCTGCTTGCAGCATTCGCTGATTCAGCTTATAATAGCCTACGTCCGCCAGATTGGCTATCGGGTTTGTTTTCAGCACATTATTACTACCCCAGAGTCCATTCTGAGTCTGTACAGGGAATGCGGCAGATGGAGTATTGAATATCTGTTCAAACAAAGTAGCCTCCGATGTGGTAGGGCGTTTCGTTTCACGCAGCATACCGAGCATATTCAGTTTCAATTTCGTTGCATCTGTGATATCTACATCCAGATTCATGCGAAGATTGAGAAAATACTTTTTCATCTGGGAATTATAACGATCAGTGTAGTCAGTGTACTTGGAATTCAACAGTCCCATATCATTCTTATAGTTCAAGACACTGAAATAGCGCAGCCTCTTACCTCCCCCGCGGAAAGTAATATCCAGTTGATGACTGGTCGTATGATTACGCAACGCTTCCTTCTGCCAATCAACATTCGGATAAAGATCGCTATTACCTCCGGCCAAAAAAGAAGCTTCATCCATATCCGGTTGCAGGCCATCATATCTCAATGCTTCATTCCGGGCTTTTGCATATGTATAAGCATCGGCAAATTCCGGTTGGTTTACGGGCAGACCTAAACCAAACTTATAGTCTACCTTGATCTCTTTTTTACTGTACATACCGCGTTTGGTAGTTATCAGCACCACGCCGTTGGCGCCTCTACCTCCCCAAAGAGCAGTAGCAGCACCGTCTTTCAATACGGATATTGATTCTATTTCCGAAAGATTGATATATTCGATCGGGCGGGCAAAACCGTCTACCACAAATAATGGCGTATCTCCATTCAAGGAGCCACGACCACGTACATTTAAACGTGATTTGTCGGTTCCCCAACTCGTATTTTGCATCACAGTCAGTCCCGGCAACAGGCCATATATTGCATTGTAAGGACTCGTAGTTGCATTTTTATCCAATTCGTCCGAATAAATGGTAGATACCGCCTGTGTCTTCCGTAACTCGGTTGTCGTCTGAGTTCCCAGATCGACTGTCTTATCTTGTCCTTCATTATTTTGAGCTATCCCTGTAGTGGCAAACGCCAACGAGAAAGCTACGATATAAAGTGATTTATTCATAATCATTCTTCTTATTATTCAACGATTTGATTATTACCAACCCGGATTCTGAATCAATCCATATTTCTTGTTTATCTCGTCTACCGGTAGAGGTAACAGGAAATATTTGTCATTCCACTTCTCAGGTTTCGCATACTGGCGTGTTTCCGCCATTGCATGAGATACTTTATAAGAAAAGCCGCTCGGCTCACCGGCCGCTTTTTTAATAATCAGACGTGATAGTTGTCCGGTAAATATATCTGCGCGTTTCCAACGTATCAAATCGAAATAACGTACTTCTTCATAACCGAATTCAATGGCTCTTTCACGTAATATCGCTTCGCGCAACGGTTTTCCGGCCGGAACATCTGCCGCCGAAATCGCAGGCATACCTGCACGTTCCCTGGTTTTGTTCAGATAATCATAGGCCGTATTGCCAAACTCGTCACGAACTTCCGCCTTATTCAACTCATTCATCGCTTCAGCCATATTCAAATAAACTTCGGGAAGACGAATTAACGGACAAGAATAGAATTTACCATTCACTTCGTCATTAAAGTTTCGTATGAATTTTCTCATCGCAAAACCATTGTAGCTCATTCGCCCATCTTTATAAGGTGACTGGGTGGTTCCTTCAAAAATCTGTACTTTCTGGGCACCCTTAAACTTATCTCCATTCACAGCAACCGTTTCATACAAGCGGATATCCCTTCTAGGATTTCCATCCTTATCAAAGAAAGGGAATTTATTATGATCGGGATTATCCCAGTCGAATTCCGTCCCGTCCTTCATCTGAAACATATCGACATAAGTTAATGTAGGAGAAGCAACTCCGTAGCGTACTTGGGCAAACGGAAGTTTCCCCGTAGCATAAGTGGTAAATCTTCTGGAAGAAATCAGAACCTCTCCATTATGACGATTGAAATATCCTGCCGCAAAATCATCGCGAGGGTTACCTGTATTCACCAGTTGATAAACATTCGAATTCTTTTTATTAGCCCGCATAAATTCCAACCCTGCATCCAGTGCTTTCTGCCACCTGTCTGATGAATAATTACCATACCAGGTAAGGAATTGAGAGGAAGCATCACCTTCCAAATAGGGTTTGTCAGCATTAAACAAAGGACTCGCCACAAACTGAAGCACTCTGGACTTTAATGCTAAAGCAGAGGCCGCCGTCATTCGTCCGTCATTATCCGCATCTACCTGCCAAGGTAATACAGAGGCAGCGGCATCCAATAACCCGATGATTTTCTGTACGGTTTCTTCTACCGTCATGCGAGGAAATTTCATCGCATCTTCTGCCGTATAAGCATGGTCTATCCACGGCATACCCCCATAATAACGGAGCATTTGAGAATAATGATAGGCAATAATTACTTGTGCTTCCGCTTTTCCTATCGCCTTTTCATCCGCAGTCATATCTGTCACTCTATCCACATTTTCAATATAGATATAAGCTCTCCGGATACCATAAATCGGACCGACACCAATGGTTCTATTATCAACATCCAACCGATATGGAAGATGTTCCAGATAGGCATTTGTTCCGTCTACCGTTCCTGTATAGAACTTAGGTGCTCCTTTTTTTGTCCAGTCACCCAAATCGGTAAGCATTTCCAACACTCCATATCCCAGACGTCCTTGCATAGGCAGATAATCCGGCAGTGAATGGTAAGTCTCCGCCAATGCCTGCTCAGCATATACTTTCTTGTTAAAGACAGAATCTATATTCTGCTCATTACTTATCGGCTTATCCAAAAACTTCTCTCCGAACTTAAGGTCTTCGCACCCTATCAATGTCAATGCAAAGAGAGAAAGACAGCCCATATACTTTTTATAGTTTTTCATTGTCAACACTATTAGAAGGTTAGATTAATACCTAAATTATATATCTTAATGATAGGGTAAGAATCCGCATTATTCGGATTACATTCAGGGTCCATGATGTCAAACTTATCAAAGGTCAGCAGATTATAGCCTGTCAGTTTTATACCTAACTGCTGGATACCCAGTTTTTTCAACATCTTCTTATCTGTAAAGTTATATCCTATTGTCACATTCTTCAGTTTCAAATAGGAACCGTCTCGTACCCAAAGAGAAGAAGAACGCATATTGTAAACTGCGTTTGTCTCGGTAAACCGCGGTGTGGTAGCCGTACCGGCTGTTTCCGGTGTCCAACGTGTATCTGCGTGGAACTGCATCAAGCCACGAATTTTACCATTTCCAAAAGGTTCTCTAAAAGCTCCATCCAACAACAAGGAACGCTGTGCGGCACCAGTCCAGTTCATTGTCAGGAAAAAGCCCTTATAATTAATGCCATAATTCAATCCGAATGTATAGGCTGGACGAGTCGGGTTTCCAATAATAGTCTGGTCGTCCGAAGTAATCTCTTCGTCACCGTTCAAATCCCGGTATTTCACATCACCCGGCTTCACGGATACCCCAGGATCGGGCAAGCCAGCCACAAGTTTGCCGTTCTCTCCGAAATCCTCCTCCGTATAAAAACCGTCCGCCACATATCCGAAAAGAGCTCCTACCGGATTTCCCGTCCGCCACATATAAGGTTCATTAGGTTCTACCTCGTCCTGGAAAATAATCTTATTCTTTGAGTAGGAAACATTTGCCTGAATATTATACTGAACCTGACCGATCCTGTCATTCCACTTCACTTCTACTTCATATCCGTGATTTTTCACTTTACCCATATTTACGGCAGGCAGAATCGAGGAAGTCAGTCCCGTCAATAAAGGTATTGTCTTACGATTGATAAGAATGTCCTTACGTTCCTCGAGGAAATAATCCAAAGAGATCTTCAGACGGCTCTTCAAGAAATGAATGTCCAATCCATAGTTCTGTTTCAGCGCAGTTTCCCAAGTCACGTTAGGATTACCCAGACGTTTTTCCAACGCACCCTGGATTAACGCTTTACTGTTATAACCAAAATTGAAGCCGTATTTATTGTTATTCCACGCGTCTACTCCGCTCAAATTCACATCATAAGAATCCGGCAGGAACAAGAAACGGTTATTTCCAAGGTTATCATTTCCGACCAGACCAACTGAAGCACGGAATTTCAGATAATCAACAACTTTCTGTTGTTTCATAAATGCTTCCTCCGACAGGATGTAACCGATAGAACCGGCAGGAAATGCGCCGAACCTCTTACCCGGAGCAAAATTCTCGGAACCATTATAACCGAAGTTGATTTCTGCCATATAACGGGATTTATAATCATACGTCAGACGTCCTACAAAACCGATGTAAGCGGACGGTACTCCCACCCATTGAGCAGGATAGTATTTTTTACTCTGATTATATAAGAACAATCCTCCGACATTATGAGAACCAAACTTACGGTTATATCTCAGACTTGCTTCCAGATACCAGTCTCTTGCTCTCGAGGAAGTTTCGTCATATTGCAAGCTCTTATTTTCTCCTTTGATCTTATAAACAATATTCTTGTTGAAATCCGGCGAATCATAACCAAGCGACGGGTCCTCCAAAGAAGACTGATAGAAAGGCATAAATTGCTCCACCTGCCCTTTACGTTTCTTAGTAAAACCATAACTCGTATTATAGGCGCCTTTTATCTCTGCTGACAGTCCTTTAGTAATAAAGTCCAATTTCTGGTTCAACAGAAGATCCAAATTCATTGTATTATTAATAGCTGTTGAATAGCCTGTCCCGTAACATTTAGGCAAAGCACTGTTACCCAAATTAATTTTATTATCAAAACGTTCTTCGGGGGTAACTATCAGCTTCCCGTCAATTACTCCCGGGCTGCTGAACGGAGTCGTCTGATTAATCAATGTCCAGATTGAATTAGTCGCATCATTAATCATCGGTTCATTCCGGTTACCTACAATACCACCGATACCAATCTTTAACGTGGTAGTCTTAGTAGCATCAAAATCTAGATTGGCCCGATAATTATACCTTTTGTATTTATAATTATTATCATATCCCACTCCTTCGAACTGTTTCAACAGGCCATTCTGATATAAGAAACCTAAAGATATGAAGTAACGTATATCCTTTGTTCCTCCGGAAATATTCAGGTTGTGTTGTGTCTGCACAGATGTCTTATTCAGCAGATATCTTCTCCAGTCGATACTGGGATACATGATGGGATCATCATTCAGTCTGAATCGTTCAACTGCATAATTATCAAATACCAAATCATTCTCGGTAGCATTTGGCTTGTCATTTGTTATAATCTCATTTCTCAAAGTTGCATACGTATAACTGTCTGCCATTTCGAGCATACGAGTAGGCATCTGAATACCAACCGAAGAATTCACCGAGATTTTCGCTTTGCCCTCCTTACCACGGCGTGTAGTTACCAAAATTACGCCATTTGCACCTCGAACACCGAATACAGCAGTGGCAGAAGCGTCTTTCAGTACTGTCACACTTTCTATTTCATTCGGATCCATTTGATAAAACGAACGTTCCACACCGTCCACCAAGATCAGAGGAGAAGAAGCACTTTCTGTCAAAGACCCTACACCGCGAATAAACACTTTGGGATCTTCCTGCCCCGGTTGGCCGCTGGTTTGTACAGATGAGAGTCCCGTGATCTGGCCTGCCAACGTGTTAGCTACACTAGCATTAGGCGAACGCACCAACGCATCATTACTTACGGCAGAGATAGCCCCTGTCAAAGTCTCTTTCTTCTGTGTACCATAGGCCACAACCGTAACTTCCTGAAGTTCATTTGCTGTTTCTTTTAGAATAATTTTTAGTTGTTTACGCCCGTTCAACGGGACCTCTTGAGGTTCATATCCCATGAACGAGATTTGCAGAACAGCTTTTTGAAGATTGCTCACTTTTAAATGAAAAACACCATTCATGTCGGTGATGGCACCGTTAGCAGTGCCTTTTTCTTTCACATTCGCACCAATTACTTCCAAATTAGATTCATCCAATACAGTTCCCGTTACTGTATTCTGCGCCCATACTAAGAGCGAACAACACATAAGCATTAACGTACTGATGCACCTCTTGCATCTTTTTAGTCTCGTCAGTTTGTTCATAATAATAAATTTAAGAATTTGAAATAGGTTTGTTAAAAACACTCGCCACAAATTAAGTGATTGTAATAGTTTTTAAGGTACAATTATCATACTAAAAATGGACAAAATAGTACAAAATAAGAAATAAAAAGCATTAAAATTAGCTGTATTACTCATAGTATCAGGGTGTCACGCTAGAAAAATACAGCCTATTCATCGTTTCATCTTGACTTTACCATACTCGAGAGGTGATACTCAAAAAGTTAATTTACCAAGTTCTTCTTTCACCGTAAATCTATGCCAACTCCACATACCATTACCAGACTCCATTGAATAGTTCATAAATAAATTAAAATTGAACCATAGATATACTTATTAGACTCATTATTCTCCTTTACTAATCAAATTATTCCCTATCTTTGACTCCCGAAATTCAAACCTAATACAAAAACCCATGAAGAAACAACTGCTATTTTGCTGCTTGGCCACGTTAGGACTAAACGCCATGCAAGCACAAAACTTCA
>ERZ1107006.1548-NODE-1548-length-19239-cov-3.334862_pt1 | contig 19239 bp, 16 predicted proteins | sample MGYA00403696_ERZ1107006 | MGnify/ENA primary metagenome ERZ1107006 (study PRJEB35170, sample SAMEA104062441) | human gut metagenome | biome: human gut; feature: human-associated habitat; material: faeces | place: Denmark | collected 2012-08-13 ...
GCTCGTTGAAGGCGAAGAGGCCAGCCCCGACTACTTTGGTCTCGACACCGGCGACGCATCGAAGGACGATCCCAGAAATCAGGACGAGATCGGCGAAAATGAGCTGCTGGTCGTCTCCTTCGGCACGTCCTTCAACGACAGCCGCGTAGCTGACATCAAGGGCATTGAAGATGCGCTGCAGGAAGCGAACCCCGACTGGTCCGTCCGCCGCGCCTTCACCGCGCAGATCATCATCAACCACATCCAGGCCCGTGACGGCGAAAAGATCGACAACATGGATCAGGCGCTCGAGCGTGCGGTCGCAAACGGCGTGAAGAACCTCGTCGTCCAGCCGACCCACCTGATGCACGGCGCAGAGTACGACGAGCTGAAAGAAGCAGTAGATGGCTACAAGGATAAATTTGAGTCCGTAACCATCGCAGAGCCGCTGCTTGGCGAGGTTGGAAGTGACGCTACCGTAATCAACGAGGACAAACAGGCCGTTGCAGAAGCAATCACGGCACAGGCAGTAAAATCTGCAAATTATGACAGTCTGGATGCAGCAGCAGAGGACGGCACTGCTTTCGTATTTATGGGACATGGTACTTCCCACACTGCAAAAGTAACCTACAGCCAGATGCAGACACAGATGGATACTCTTGGATACAAAAACGTATTCATCGGAACCGTTGAGGGCGAGCCGGAAGAGACCGCTTGCGAGAACGTGATCGAGGCAGTAAAAGCAGCCGGATACAAGAAAGTAATTCTTCGTCCGCTGATGGTTGTTGCAGGTGACCACGCAAACAACGATATGGCAGGCGAGGATGAGGATTCCTGGAAGAGCCAGTTTGAGGCATCCGGTGCATTCGATGAGATCGACACTCAGATCGAAGGTCTTGGAAGAATTGATGCTGTTGAGCAGCTGTATGTACAGCACACCAAGGCAGCTATGGACGGCAACGGCGTTCAGGACGATGCTGAATAATTAGGGGTTGTATTCCGAACGTAAAATAGAGTAAAATAAGATCCGGCAGTACGGCTGAAGAGACTCAGTGTGCTGTCGGATTTTAAGTTGAGCGGATGAAAAAGATCCGCTTCAAGGTGATACAAGGAGGAATTTTATTATGAGAAAAAAATTGGCAGTTCTTTTTCTTGGAGCAGCACTGACTGTATCCATGCTCGGCGCATGCGGCGGAAAGGATGCAGCGTCATCTTCTGCATCTGCAGTATCTGCGTCTTCTGCGGCAGACGCATCTTCCGCTTCTGTACAGGATGCATCTAAGGCAGAGAGCAGTACATCCACATCAGATGTTTCAGCAGAAAGCGCATCGGCAGCGGAGACTGCAGGAGAAAGCAGCGCATCAGAGCTGGAAGACGGTACGTATACGGCAGACTTCAATACAGACAGCAATATGTTCCATGTCAATGAAGCAAAAGAAGGAAAGGGTGTCCTGACGGTAAAAGACGGAAAAATGACCATCCACGTCAGCCTGGTATCCAAAAACATTGTCAATGTCTTTGTGGGAACAAAAGAAGAAGCACAGGCAGACGGCGCAGAGCTGATCGAGCCGACCACAGATGAGGTAACGTATTCTGACGGAACCACAGATGAAGTGTACGGCTTTGATATCCCGGTAGAAAAACTGGACGAGGATTTCAATGTTGCGATCATTGGTAAAAAAGGAACCTGGTATGATCATGTAGTCAGCGTATCCAATCCGGTACCACAGGAGTAATCCGGGAAAAAACAAAAAGATATCCACAGAAGGTGAACCATTTTGCACCGTCTGTCCACAGAAATTGTGGACAGAGAGGGGAAAAACGGTTCCCTTTGTGGATATCTTTTCTTATTTCTCCGGAAACAGTTTGCAGAACAGAAAACGGATGAAGGGTCCGCAGTACATGAGCTGCCAGAAGAAGGCAACCGGGAAATTTAAGAACGTGGTCTGGAGCCAGACAGCGACAAATTCTTTTCCGGCATTTTTGAACAGCAGTGTTGCAATAAAACTCATAATCGGACACATAATAGCAATAATCATAATGGAAATTGCCAGCGTGATTACGATCGGACGATCCTGCGGTGTTACCATGCAAAAAGCTAATTTGTGAGCCAGATGATCCACGAGGAAAAACTCGAGGATAAAAGCGGCCGGCCACATGATCATCATCTCGTGAAACGCCATCAGAAAGACCTGATTTGTCATTCCGCCGATGTTCATGGAAATGTTGTAGCAGATCATGGCATAGACCATCAGAAAGGACATCATGAGGGTAAATACAACGTTTTGAAATTTTGTTTTTGGCATCGATTGTTCTCCTTTTCTTTGCGTTTTTTGAAAAATGGGCGCAAAAAAGACACATGTGTTGTTCGTTAACCAAGCAATGCACTTGTGCCGTTTCCAATCTGATACCAATCTTTTCTGCAGTTTTTAATTTTGAACTGTCGATTATTATAACGTCTCCGGCGGCGTTTGGCAAGAGGAAATTGAGAAATTTTTTAAAAAGACAGATAAACAAGAAAATTCGATGCGTGCTGGAAGCATGGTTTGGCGAATGGTGCGGGGAACGGCACCGGCGGGAAAAAGAATGGATTGCGAAACGGGAGCGGGATTGCTACAATAGAACATAGTGAAAACAAAGAGAAAACGCAAAAGGAAATCAATATTATGTCAGAGATCAGAAAAATGCGGGCGGCTGTGCTGCTTTTGGGCTGTCTGCTGTTGACTGGAATATTTGCAGGGTGCGGGAAGAAAGAAGAGACGCCTGCAAATACGGTCAGCGTTTATTATATTAATAAAGAAGAAACGAAAATCACGGCAGTGGAAAAAGAGCCGGAGGGCGACACCCTTTCCAAACAGGCGGAATGGGGTATTTCCCAGCTGAAGGAAAATCCGGTAGAGCTGTCTTTGCGTTCACCGATCAGCGGTTTTGCGATTAACAGCTGGAATGTCAAAGACGATCAGCTGGTGCTGGACATGAGTGTGGAATATAAAAAGCTGTCTCCATCCTCAGAAGTGCTGGTTCGGGCTGCAATTGTGCGCACGATGACGCAGCTGGAAGGAATTTCCTATGTTTCGGTGACGGTCGGCGGAGAAGCGCTGACGGACAGCCTCGGCAACGTGGTCGGTCCTATGACGGCAGATCTGTTTATCGACAACGCCGGAAATGAAATCAATGCATACGAAAAAACACGTCTGCTTCTTTACTTTACCAATGAAAGCGGCGAGCGCCTGATCGGCGTCCAGACAAAACCGGTTGTATACAGCAGCAACATTTCCATGGAAAAGCTGGTGGTAGAGCGGCTGATTGCCGGACCGGATGCAGAAAACGAAGAGCTTTATCCGGTCATCAACCCTGCGACAAAGGTTCTGGGCGTGACGGTAAAGGATGGGACATGTTATGTAAACCTGGATAACGGTTTCCTGACACAGACCTACAATGTTTCCGCAGAGGTTCAGATCTATTCTATTGTCAACTCTCTGGTAGAATTGTCGAACATCAACAAGGTGCAGATTGCGGTAAACGGGAATACAGATATGATTTTCCGGGAAAAAATTTCACTGTCTAACGTGTTTGACCGGAACCTCGATCTGGTTTATGAAACGGAGGAATTACAATCATAAAAAATTGCAGAAGACCGCTGTGCGCGGCAATCCTGATTTTCCTGACCCTCTATCTGGCAGCGCATCTGCTGCCGGAGTGGGTGGGAACGGACGCTGGCACAGACACGTCAGAGAAAGCACCCATTGGCGGGCGCACCTCGCTTACACAGCTTGACACCTGGCTGGAAGCCATGGATGGCGAAACCCTGTGCCTGACGGGCAAAGTCACAGACTGCTGGCAGCCTGTAGATGGAACCCAGGGAAACGCCAGCTTTTATTTAAAAGACCTTTCTATCGAGGCAGATGCCTCATCTTTTGTTTTTTCAGGAGATTCGGCGGAAACGACCGATAACCTGTCACAGATATCCGGTTCGGCAGATGCGGACCAGATGTCAATTCTTATTTCTTCTCAGAAAACAACCTCACAAATCAATGAAATGCAGGAAATATTCGGGAAAAACGCGAGTGCGTTGTGCTATTTGGAGAAAGACACAACGCTGCCAAAGGCAGGCAGCTATGTTCGGGTTTTGGGTGAAGTGTCGCCATTTTTGCAGGCAACGAATCCTGGAGAATTCGACACAGCAGCCTATTATCGGAGAAAAGACTGCCTGTTTGCGCTGAGAAAAACAAAAATTACCGCTCAGACAAAAAACTATGGACGGCTGGAAGAATTTCTTTCACAGCTGCGCTATGAATCGGAGGTATTGTTCCGGAAGCTGCTGGGGGAAAAGAACGGTGCGACCGCATCCGCCATGGTGCTCGGACGGAAAAAAGGAATGGACAGCGAAGTAAAAGCGCTATACCAGGACGCAGGAATCAGCCATCTGCTGGCAATTTCCGGACTGCACCTGTCCCTGATCGGCGCAGGACTGTTCGGACTTTTGAAAAAAGTACGGCTTCCGGTTACTTTGAGCGCCGGAATTTCCACATGGATTCTGATTGTATACGCGCAGCTGACCGGAATGGGCATTTCTACCCGGCGCGCCCTTGTCATGTTTTTGCTGTTTTTGGCGGCGGGACTGCTCAAACGCACGCCCGATCTGCCAACCTCCCTTGCGGTTGCGGCGTTGCTTCTGCTTGTGCCCAAGCCACAGCGGATTCTGGATGCAGGCTTCCAGCTTTCTTTTTCGGCAGTGCTCGGGATTGCGGTAATGATTCCGGTTTTGCAGGATGGTTGGGAGGACGCAGCACCCTCGCTGCGAGTCGCCGATGGAGTTGCCGGGTGGAATATTGCCCGGGCTGCCATCGTCCGGGCCTGCTGTCTCCTTCGCAAAAATATCCTTGCCGGTCTGGGCATTACCATGACGATGCTGCCGTTTCTGCTGATTCATTTTTATGAATGGAGTCCGTGGTCGGTGCTGCTGAATCTGGCAGTCATTCCGCTGATGGGAATCTTACTGCCGTGCCTGATCGGACTGCAGCTGGTCGCCCGTCTGACTGCGCTTGCCAACTGCCTGGAGCTTCCCCAGCACCTTCTTTGCGCCGCCATCGAAGCGATTTTTTCCTGCTATGAGCAGTTGTGCCGGTTCACAACGGCGCTTCCGGGCAGTATCCTGCACACCGGATATCCGACCTGGCAGGCACTGGCCGTGTATACAATCGGACTGATTGCTTTGGCTGTGTCAGGCAAAAAACTCCGTCCGCACCTCCGGCTTGCAGCAGCTGTGTGTCTGATGGGGATTTTCCTGATCCGCCTGCCGGGTGAACTGAACGTCACGATGCTGGACGTCGGGCAGGGAGAGTGCGTTGGAATCGAAACCCGGGAGCATCATGTATATCTGGTGGATGCCGGAAGTACGTCGAAGAAAAAGACCGGACAGTACCAGATTATTCCATGGCTGAAATATATCGGGACGCGGAGCGTGGAAGGAATTTTCATCACGCACTGGGACGAAGACCACATCAGCGCGCTAGGGGAGCTGTTGGAGTGGTCGAAAAGCAGCCGGGTCAAAATCCGGCGCATTTTTCTGCCGGATGTGGCGTTGAAGGATGAAGTGCTGGAAACGCTGCTGCAGCAGATCGAAGAGGCGAACGTCTCCGTGGAATACCTTTCTGCGGGAGAGCACATGACCGATGGCGCGCTGCAGATCTCCTGCCTGCACCCCTATGCGAAAAAAGTGCCGGAGGATCGCAACGATGCGTCGCTGGTGCTGCGCCTGTCACAGGGCGATTTTCAGATGTTGCTGACCGGAGATCTGGAAAAGAGCGGCGAAGACTGGCTGGTGGAGCAGGCGCGACCCGCCGTGGAGCAGCCCCATCCCGCTGGGCAGGAGCAGGCACTCCCGTGCGCACCGTCAACCCAGTCTGCTACGCAGGATCAGGCACTCCCGTGTGCACCGTCAACCCAGCCCACTGCGCAAAATCCCCTCCGCTGCACCATCCTCGACGCCGGGCACCACGGCGCGTCCAACGCGACGGGAGAAGCACTGCTGGATTTGGCACAGCCGGAGCTGGTCCTGATTTCCTGCGGCAAAAACAACCGGTATGGGCATCCGGCGCCGGAAACGCTGAAACGCCTGGAAGAGCGGGAAATCCGCTGGTATTCCACAGCGGAGGTCGGCGCGATACAGGTGCATGTTGGAAAGAAAAAAGTGAAAATAGAAACAAGTCGGATTGGATAAAAACAAGTCATATAGAACTAAAAAATACGAAAAAACGTTTACGTAATAAAAGAGGAAAAGACTGCAGAAAAAGTAAGATAAACTATAAAACAAATAGAAACACACATTTAAACGAATCCTAAAAACGGAAAATAAAAATAAACGATATAACAATATAAAAATGATTGGATTTTATTCGGGGGGGGGGTAAAACCCGGAAAATAATGGGAAAACAGAGAATATTCAGGCGAACGGGATTCCTGAAAAAACATACCAATTCAGAAGGAAAAAACCCGAAATACGAGATACAAGAGAAGATTTCATAACATTTTTTAACACTTTTAATAGAAAATTAATAAAAATGGAATAAATATTTGCCACGTTGTCTGCTTGCAAAGAAGACGTTAGATGGTATAATAAAATAACTGGCAAGAAGTTTGTAATATCGACAAAAAACATAATTGTCGGAGTAGAAATACTTTAGGATGAACAGAAAGAAACAAGTGGGGGACAAGATGAAGAGAAAGCAGGAGAAGCCGGCATATGACCGGATCGCTGCCGGAGAGCGGCTGCGCTGTCGGAGGCTTGAGCTCGGCTGGAGCAGAGAGCTGGTGGCAGAACGGCTCGGTGTCGTCAATAAATATTATGCGGATATCGAGCGGGGAACCTGCGGCATGAGTGTGGAAACACTGATTAACCTGTCCCGCTTGTATGGAGTGAGTCTGGATACGCTGATTTATGGCGAGAAAGAGAAAAAATCCGCAGTCAGTCAGGAAGAACAGCTGATGCGCGGACTCAACGGAATGCCTCAGATTGTACAGGATTACTGCCTGCGTATGCTGTGGCTGTTTGTCGACGGACTTCGGGCAGCACAGGCGGAGGCTGCAGCAAAATGCGAGACAGTACCGGAGACCGTAAAAAGCAGTTCGGACAGCAAAAAAAACTCCGGAGGTGAGGCCTGAGATGCCGGAGAAGAAAAATCAGTACATAGATATTCACTGTCATATTTTACCGGAGGTGGATGACGGCGCGAGAAATCTGGAAGAGAGCCTGACGATGCTGCGCCAGGAAGTAAAACAGGGCGCTGCAGCAGTTATCCTGACTCCGCATCAGAAACCGAACAGACGCAGCATTACCGCTGATTCCGCATTGGAACGGACACAGAAGCTACAGCAGGCTGCGAAGGAAAACGGAATCGACATCAGACTTTACAGCGGCGGTGAGATTTTTTGCTGCATGGATACCATCGAGCTGTTAAAACAGGGCAAGGCGGGAACCCTTGCAGGATCAGATTATATTCTGACAGAATTTTCACCGGACGAAGAATGGGCGTATATCCGGAACTGCCTGTATGACCTGCTCTGTGAGGGCTACCGTCCGATTGTCGCCCATACCGAGCGCTATCGGAACGTGGTAAAGGATTTCAACCGGGTCGAAGAATTAAAGGACATGGGCTGCCGGATCCAGATCAACGCAGGAGAGCTGCCGGGACTGCTGGGCGGACAGCTAAAACGCACAGCACGCAGCCTGATAAAAGAAGAGCTTGCAGATCTTATCGGAACGGACGCCCACAGAGCAGAGGGAGACCGGTCTGTATCGATGGCGGAAGGAGCCTTGTGGCTGCAAAGACACTGCAGCCCGGAATATGCGGCACGTCTGCTCTACAAAAACGCAGCACACATTCTGGACAATACAGATATGGAAGACATCGAATAGAAAAAGGGGAACGAGACATGGAAAATCAAAACCAGAGAAGCAACGAGAAAACCGAAATCGATCTGGTAGAACTTTTTTGGGTACTCTGGAGAAAGCTTCCGCTGATGATTGCAGTGGGACTGTTTACAGCACTTCTGGCCTTTGGGGGAAGCAAATTTCTGATGACGCCCACGTATCAGTCTGTAACAAAAATCTATATCCTGAACAAACAGGACAGTAGCAACACAAATGTAACCTACACCTACAGCGACCTGCAGGCAGGCACGCAGCTGGTTAAGGATTATTCGGAGCTAATCAAAAGCCGTTTCGTACTGGAAGCGGTAATCGAACAGTTGAATCTGCCGTTAAGTTATGAGCAGTTAAGCGGTAAGGTTACAGTGAGCACACCCGCAGACACCCGAGTAATCTCCATTACAGTGACGGACAGCAGCCCGGTTATGGCAATGAAGATCGCAAATGCGGTCCGGGAAGCAGCATCGATCCATATCCGCAACGTTATGGATATCGAAGCGGTGAATATCGTAGAAACTGCAAATATGCCGACTTATAAAGCGAGCCCCTCCGTCGGAAAGAACACGATGATGGGTGGAATGCTCGGTATTCTGCTTGTAGCAGCTATCGTCATCCTTTCCCACCTGATGAACGATACGATTCAGACGGAAGAGGATGTGGAAAAATATCTTGGAATTTCCACCCTTGCGATGATTCCGCTGAATGAAGCTGACAGCAAGAAGAAAAAGAAAAAATATAAAAAACAGGCGACAAGCGGAAAGTGAGGTGACAGGGAAATATGCAGAACGTAGTAATTCGCTCCATTGAGCGTCTGGATTTCAGAACAAAAGAAGCCTATAAAACATTGCGTACCAATCTGAGCTTTGCAGGAAAAAATGTCAAAGTGATTTCCCTGACCAGCTGTACGCTAAATGAAGGAAAGACAAGCGTTTCCTTCCAGTTATGTCTGTCCCTTGCAGAAAGCGGCAAGAAGACGATTCTGGTTGACGCAGACCTGCGCAAATCCGTACTGCGGGGCCGTTATAAAGCAAACCGTGAAAAATACGGACTGTCCCATTACCTGAGCGAACAGATGGAACTGGACGATGTATGCTGCAGAACCAACGTCAACAATTTCGATATTATTTTTGCAGGGCCGATACCGCCCAACCCCAGTGAGCTTCTGGGAGGCGATGCGTTCAAAAATATGCTGGAGGTGCTGCGGATGAAATACGATTATGTCATCGTAGATACCCCGCCCCTTGGCAGCGTCATCGACGGCGCGGTTGTAGGTGCGATCTGCGATGGAACGGTACTCGTTGTCGAAAGCGGAGCCATCAGCTACAAATTTGCCCAGAATGTAAAAGAACAGCTGGACAAGGTAGGCTGCCGGATTCTTGGATGTGTCCTGAACAAGGTCAACACCAAAAAGAATCCTTATTATGGAAAATATTATGGCTATTACTATGGCAGCTATTACGGCTACGGAAATGGCGGTGCAGACGAAGCACAGGACGAGCTGATGCTGGATGCGGGTTCCCAAACCGACGCGACAGCTGCTGAGACAGGAACTGCCGCACTACAGCAGAGCACAGAAGAAAAGGGGGATGCGAAGTGAGTACAAAGGGTCTGACCATCGGATTTTTTATTGCAGATGCAGCTTTAATTGCGGTTTGCGCATTCTTCTACTTACAAATGGACCGGACAGCGCCGGTGATCACACTGCCGGATACCGAGCAGACCTATACAACCGGCACAGATACCGATCAGCTGCTGGAAGGCGTAACCGCTTACGATTCCCATGACGGGGATGTGACAGCCTCCTTACTGATTGAAAAGGTGACAGAGACCGGAAATAGTGAAGTGATCGTAACCTATGCAGCTGTGGATTCTTCCAATAACGTGGCAGAACAGTCACGGATTCTGAAGACTGCGGGACATCCTGCATCGGACACTGAGGACTAAAATACATGGGGAGGAACCGGTTAAAAAGACTGAAATTTCATAGTCAGCTATGTGTTGCAACACTGACGATTGTTCTGTTTGCAGGATATGTCAGAATAAGTGGTTCCATTCTGAATGCACTGATTGCTGCAGCAATCGCTCTGGCCTGCTGCATTGTCCTGAAAGGCACGGATGTCGGAATCCGCAGCGTCAAGGATCTGATCCGGAGAAATCTCCCGGCAGTACTTGTTCCGGCACTTACTGTTTTCAGAACGCAATGGGGACTGAAAACAGTTTTTATGGCATTGCTTTTGGGAGTTGTACTGCTTTTTGTCTGGAGTTTTTTGGCAAAGCGCTGGATATGCCATGAAGTGACGCCTGGCTGGACGTTGCTGATCTACGACAGCGAAGAGAACCTGCGGCGGGCGGATGCAATTGTCAAAAGCAGACCGGATCTCATAGAAAACGCAGGAACCTATTGCTATCGCGGCAAACAAGATACACCTTCGGAGCCGGGAGCGAGCAGCTGCATCGATTTAGCAGAAATCGATCATCTGGTGCGGGTATTTCGAATTCCGCAGATGGTAATCTGCATGGAACATGGCGAAGAGGTGCAGGAATACTGCCGGGAAAACGGAATTCTTGCATTCCTGCCGGAAGATGTAGAAACAAATGGAACCCTCCTTTATCCGGATAAAATCCGATGTGTCAGACCGAAGCTGCAGAAATGAACTGGTGAAAACGGGGTAGAGAACAAATGATCAGTATCGTTGTGCCTGTATACAATGCAGAAAAATATATTGCGACTACAATTGAAATGGTACAGCGCCAGACCTATACGGACTGGGAGCTGATTCTGGTGGACGACTGCTCGAAGGATCACAGCGTGGATGTAATGAAAAGCTGTATTGGAGCAAATTCGGACAAAATCCGTCTGATCCAAAAAGAAGTCAACGAGGGTGCTGCGATGGCACGCAATACGGGAATCGATGCAGCACGCGGCAGATATATCGCTTTTCTGGATGCAGACGACATCTGGTATCCGGGAAAGCTGGAAAAGGAACTCGCTTTTCTGGAAAAGCATGATGCAGCCTTTGTGTTTTCGTCTTATGAATTCGGAGATGAAGACGGCGTCCCGACCGGAAAAGCAGTCCATGTACCAAAAACCTTAACCTATCGACAGGCACTGAGCCGTACAGTTATTTTTACCTCAACGGTTCTTCTGGATACACAACAAACCGGGAAAGAGCTGATTCACATGCCGAAAATCGGCAGCGAGGATACAGCAACCTGGTGGAAAATTTTAAAAGCGGGCTTCACAGCCTATGGTCTGGATGAATCCCTTGCGATATACCGCAGACCGCCCCAGTCCCTGTCCGCTAACAAAGGAACGGCAGTGAAACGGATCTGGAACCTGTACCGGACAGAAGCAAAGATGTCCGTTGCGACAGCGTTTATCTACATGTTCTTCTGGGCATGGAGGGCAACGGTGCGCAGAGTGGTGGCGGACACGATCCGCAGCCATGTGGAATCCGTCAAACGGTTTGTAACGCTGGAATTATCACTGGTGGGACTGATCGTACAGACCTTACTGTTCGCACATGTCTGGTTCCAATGGTATTACCCTTTGATCAGCAGCTTCCGGTTCAGCCAGGAAGGTTTTGCGTTCGGTACGGGCTTAAAGCTTTATTTCAGAGGACATTTACTGATCCTTGCAGTTTATCTGGTTGTCCTGCTTTTTTTGAGCAAGATCATGGGAGCCCTGAAAACCGGTTATCTCAAACCGGCAAACATCTTTGCTTCCCAGATGACTGCGCTGGTCATTACCAATATTGTGATTTACTTCCAGCTTTCTCTGATGAGAAACTGGTTGATCCCCGGAGAAATTATGGCATTTCTTACGGTGGTACAGATTGTTGTAGCGGGTATCTGGTCGTATTTGAGTAACTGGATTTATCTGTCTGTATTTCCTCCGATCGAAACGCTTGCAATCGAAGGAGAAGAAAGTATCAATTCCGTGGTTCGGGCATTTGATACCAGACGAGACCGGTTCAAAATCATGAGAACCCTGAAATTACAGGACAACAATCTGGAAGAAATCAAGGAAGAATGCCTGCGCTGGTATGGTGCGGTTATTCTGGGATCGATGGAAGAATCGATCCGAAGAGAGCTGTTGGAATTTTGCTACAGCCATTATATCCGGGTTTATCTTTCACCGGATATACCGGATATCCTGATGCAGGGAACGGAAACGATGGATCTGTTTGATACGCCGCTTCTGGAGCTGAAGGAATATCCGATCAGCTGGGAAATGCGAGTTCTCAAAAGACTGACAGACCTGGTGATTTCAGGCGGACTGATGCTTTTGCTTTCCCCGATTCTTCTGGTTCGGATTCTGTACGGCAAAGCAGTCTGCGGCACTGTTTTTGAAAAACAGGAGTGTACAACAAAGGATGGCAAATCCTTTTTCTTACATACATTTGTCAGGAAAGATGGAAAGACAACCTGGATGACATCCTTGCCGATGCTCTGGGATGTTTTCCGGGGAAAAATGTCTGTTGTCGGTCCGCGTCCGTTGACCAAAAAGGAAATGGATGCGCTGATTAAGGAAAATCCCAGATATTTTTATCGCCTGAGAGTGCAGGCAGGTCTGACCGGCTATGCACAGGTTTATGGTAAAAAAACGTCCGTACAGGAAGACCTGCTGAAGCTCGATCTGATTTATATTCAGCATTTTTCAGCACTGATGGACATGAAACTGATGTTGCTTTCTCTGCAGGGAGAAAGTCGGCAGTAATAGCTTCGGGGTGGAGGTAGTGGTTGACAATGAAAAAAATGAAACATGACGTACCGACCAGACTGGTCAAAGTGTTAAATCTGATTCTCATGATGGTAGCGTTTGGCTTTGTATGGTATGGATATTATGCCGCACGGGCACAGGTGCATTATTACCGCAGGGGCGACTGGGTCGTGATCCTGTTGTTTGGAATCCTTTACTACGGATTCTGCAGATCCTATGACGCGTTCCATATTTCTATCAGTCCGATTTCTGAGATTATTTACAGCCAGACGCTGGCACTGATCATTTCCGATTTTATCATGTATGTGGTTATCTGGCTTTTGTCCCTGTACATGCCGAATGCCGTGCCGCTTCTGATTACGTTTGGGGTACAGCTTTTGATTTCGGTGCTGTGGACTTTTCTGGCGCATCAGTGGTACTTCCACAATTTCCAGCCGGGCAGGACAGCCGTGATTTATGACCTGCGTGAGGGCATGGAATCTCTGGTCGGCGAGTACGGAATGGAGAAAAAGTTCCATATCGAAAAGGTACTCGGTGTAGAAGAATGCCTTGAAAAGCTCTCTGTATTGGATGAAATGGATACCGTATTTTTATCCGGCATTCACAGCCATGAAAGAAACATTATTTTAAAATATTGTATGTATCAGGATATTCAGGTTTATGTGATTCCGAGAATCGGCGACGTTATCATGGGCGGAGCCAAGAAGGTTCACATGTTCCACCTTCCGATGCTGCGCATCGACAGATACCGTCCGATTCCGGAATATACCATTGCAAAAAGAGCATTCGACATTCTGTTTTCCGGAATCGCAATTGTTATTGCATCGCCTTTCATGCTGGTAACCGCAATCGCGATTAAGAGCGACGGAGGACCGGCTCTCTATAAACAGAAGCGCCTGACCAAGGATGGAAAGGAATTCAACGTCCTGAAGTTCCGCAGCATGCGCGTCGACGCCGAAAAAGACGGCGTTGCCCGCCTGAGCACCGGCGACAAGGACGACCGTATCACACCGGTTGGCAAGGTCATCCGCAAGATCCGTTTTGACGAGCTGCCTCAGCTGTTCAACATCCTGCGCGGCGACATGAGCATCGTTGGTCCCAGACCGGAGCGCCCGGAGATTGCCAGACAGTATGAAGAGGAAATGCCTGAATTCCGGCTTCGCCTTCAGGCAAAGGCAGGCCTGACCGGCTATGCCCAGGTCTACGGCAAGTACAACACCACGCCGTATGACAAGTTGCTGATGGACTTAACCTACATCGGAACTCCCAGCCTGTGGGAAGATTTCAAAATCTGTCTTGCTACAGTAAAAATCCTGTTTATGCCTGAAAGCACCGAGGGAGTGGCTGAAGGTGCGACTACGGCAATGGGCGGAGAAAAACACTGATTCGCCGCAACCTACCGGATTGAGTGAAAATATTGAAACGGCTCAGACTCTTGGAGAATGAGTCTGGGCTGTAATCTTTGATATGCGGAGAGGAATTATGAGCGTTGTGGAATACAGAGAATACTCCGTTCTGATGTCGGTTTACCACAAAGAGAAGCCGGAGTATTTGAAGCAGGCGATTGAGAGCATTCAGGCACAGACATTCCCAACGGATGATTTTGTGCTGGTATGCGATGGACCGTTGAACGAACCATTGGATAACGTTATTACTAAAAAGCAGCAGGAGATGGGTACAACGTTGAGCGTTGTTCGGTTAGCGAAGAACGGTGGTCTTGGTAATGCACTGAATCAGGGAATCAAGCACTGCAAAAATGAGCTGGTCGCCCGGATGGATAGCGATGATATTGCCTATCCAGACCGTTGCGAGAAACAGATTAATATGTTCAATACGCACCCGGAAGTGAGTATTTGCTCAGGTGTCGTGGAGGAATTTACGACAGACCCAGAGGTTGTAGACACGAGGCGCGTTCCGCCGGAAACCCATGCGGAAATTGTAGAGTTTGCAAAGAAGCGGAATCCGTTCAATCACCCCTGTGTGATGTATAAGAAGTCCGCAGTCGAAGCAGTTGGCTCCTATCAAGATTTCTACTTACTGGAGGACTATTACCTTTGGCTAAGGATGCTGATGGCAGGGTATCAGGGCTATAACATTCAAGAGCCGTTGCTCCATATGCGGGCAGGCTCGGATATGTATAAACGGCGTGCGGGTTGGAAATATGTTAAAACGCAGAAAAGACTATTTAAGTTCATGAAGGACAGCAGGTTTATTGGGAACTGTCAGTTCATCAAGGGTTGCGTGATCCGTAGTGGATCGGCGCTGGCTCCCAACTGGCTGCGGAAGTTTATGTTTGAGAAAGTGTTGAGAAAGTAAAGAGGAGTTAATTAGATGAAGATTGGAATCCTTACTTATTACGGCGTACATAATCATGGTGCTGTTTTACAGGCTAATGCATTGAAGACAGTAATGGAAGGTAAAGGGCATGAGTGCGGTTTCCTTGAGTTCGAGCGTAGTTACTCGAACATTTCTCAGCAGCAAGCTAATAAGTACAAATTTGGATTGGGCAGTATTGGTTTCTATGCCAAGTACATGATGGAAAAGGGCTTGGGAAATATTCTTTATAATGTAAGTAAAAAACGGACACTAGGGAAATTTAGAGCTGTCAATATTCCGATGATGGGTAAGTACGAAGATTTTACAGGAGACTTGGCTGTAATCGGGAGTGACGAGGTGTTCAGCCTTGAAATCGGTGTTAATCCGTTTCTGTATGGTAATGGTTTGAAGGCAAAGCACATCATCAGCTATGCAGGGTGTTTTGGTCCTACGACGTATGATGAGGTCGTTAAGCAAGGACAGCAGAAGATGATTTCAGATGGACTTCGTCGGATGGATGCAGTTTCCGTGAGAGATCAAAACTCGATGGATACTGTGAAAAAATCTGCCGGAATTGACGCAACACTTGTATGTGATCCAGTCATTCTCTACGGATATGAGAAAGAGATGAAATCCTTTGTGCCTCCGATGAAGGACTACATTCTTATCTACTCGTATGATAAGAACTTGAATGATGAAGCAGAATATAACCATATCAAGAAATACGCAGAAAAGCACAATCTGAAGATTGTATCAGTGGGCTACTACCATAAATGGTGCAAGTCTATTGATGCGTCACCGTTTGAGCTACTGGGATGGATCAAAAATGCAAAACTTGTTGTAACAGATACATTCCATGGTTCCGTGATGTCTATCATTTGCAATACCCCGGCAGTTGTAAAACTGCGTGGCAATCAGAATAAGTTGCGATTCCTTTTGTCGGAATACGGTCTGCTGGACAGAACAATTTTGGATTTTTCGGAAATGGAAAGCGTTGCAGACAAATCTGTGGATTTTGCTAATGTGAATGCCGCAATTCAGGAACGCCGTGCTGCTTCTATGAAGTTCTTGGATGATGCACTTGCTGGCTGCCGGTGATGAGGAAAAAGTATGTTGACGGTTGATTATGAAAAATGTACAGGCTGCGGGGCGTGCGTTCAGCGTTGTCCGAAGCGGTGCATTTCATGGACAGAGAGAGAGTTTGGATTTCGATCTCCACAAATTGATAAAGATGCCTGTGTAAATTGTGGTCTGTGCGAAAAAGTGTGTCCTATCGATAAGGCACTCGAGGTTTCTGCCGAGCAGAAAGCGTATGCGGCTGTACATAAGGATGATGAAGTGCTGGCGAAAAGCACAAGCGGTGGGGCGTTTACTGCCATCGCCGATGCCATCTTTGCGCAAGGCGGCATTGTGTATGGTGTAGCGATGCTGGATGGTATGCGGGTTAAGCACATTCGGACAAGCGGTAAGGATGACTTTGAGGGACTGCGGAGCTCTAAATACTTGCAAAGTGATACCGGTACCACCTATCAGATGGTTGAGCAAGATTTAAAGCAGGGAAAAACAGTCCTATACTCTGGGACTCCTTGCCAGATTGATGGGTTGAAGAACTTCTTGGGGAAGGACTACGAGAATCTTTATACCGCAGATATTGTGTGCCATGGAGTTGGTTCTCAAGCCTACTTTGACAAGTACATGGATTATGCCAGAGAAAGATACGGCAAGATAAAGGTGCTACGGTTTCGATCCAAGGAGTACGCGGGGTGGAGTTGCGGCGGCGTCGTCGTCGTCGATACTTCTAATTGCCTGAAAAAAATCCCGTATCGGGATTTTGATAATTATTACTACTCCTATTTTCTGTCTGGGGATATTTATAGAAAGTCCTGCTACACCTGTAAGTATGCAAATACGAAAAGAGTCGGTGACTTTTCGCTGGGAGATTATTGGGGTGTGGAAGCCTTGAATCTACCGCTACGGACTGAAAACGGTTGCTCCTTGCTGCTTGTAAATACTGAGCAAGCAGAAAAACTGCTTGAAACGGTGACTGATCTTGATAAAGTTGAAACCACAATTGAGCAAGCGGCGCATTGCAATAAGCAGCTTAATGAGCCATCGAGATTGCCGGGAAGCCGACAAAAACGAATCGAAGAATATGAGTCGATGAATGGGAGACAGATTCAGAAAGTGTATTTAAAGACTCATCGAAAGACAGTTGTAAAAGGAAAACTGAAGGCTTTGATGCCGTACAAGTTGAAATTGTTAATTAGAAGTAAAAGAACGTAACGGAGGGAAGGCTGTGGTAACGATAAGAATCAAAGGCGGATTGGGAAATCAGCTTTTTCAATATGCTGCTGCGTATTCACTGGCCAAAAGACTGAATCAAAAACTGAAATTAGATAGTTCTTTTTTTCCACAGCAGACGCTTCGTGGTTTCAAATTGGGACAGATGAATGTATCCTGCGCTGATATTGCGGGTGTTCAGTCTTCTATTGTTGAGTTGTATAAAAGTAGATACCTTAATAAAGCTCTCCGTAAGGCTAATATTAGGGTTCTTCCTTGTGGCAGCAAAAAAAAATACTTATTAGAAACACGCTCAGACATTGTACCAGAATTTTTTAGCATTAGCCAAACCGATATTTATATGGATGGATATTATCAAAGTGAAGAATATTTTGAAACTTATAAAAAAGAGTTGATCGAGCAGTTCACGCCCAATTATCCAAGTGAGCAAGAATATGAAGATGTACTCTCTAAAATTATAAAATGTGAATCTGTCGCCGTTCATATGAGACGTGGAGATTTTCTCAGCGCCCAGAATGATTCGAACCCCAATCATTATTTATTGGGAGAACAGTATTACCACAATGCTTTGAAGTATGCAAATGAACATCTGGAAAATCCTGTGTTTTTCTGGTTTTCTGATGATATTGACTGGGTAAAACAAAACTTTGGTGAAAGAGAGTACTTCCGCTTTGTTAGTTTGCATACAAAACATTCAGATATTGATGAAATGATGCTGATGAAAAATTGTAAGCACATTATTGCAGCAAATAGCACTTTCAGTTGGTGGGCTTCTTGGCTTAATGAGCATAAGGATGCCTTACATATTTGCCCAGCAAAACGGTATGGCAATTTGCGCATGATTCCAGAAAACTGGATCAAGATTGGAGTTGAGTGACTGAAATGAAAGTAATCCATATTGTGGATAGCCTAAATGTAGCAGGTGGTGTAAACAGCTTCGTATACGACCTATGCCTTGCTATGAAAAAACAAAATGTAGATGTAAGTCTGATTGGAATTCTTGACTCCAGTGAAAAAGATAACGACTCGGTGAAAAAATTGAAGGCTCATGGCATTGATGTCATTTGCCTCGGAGCGAAAAGCAAGAAGGACGCATTAATGCGATATCGTCCTGTGCTTCGAAAAGCTATCGCACAGATAGCAATTGATGAAGCAACAGTTTGCAATCTTCATTTGAAATTAAGCGTTTTACTTGGTGGAATGGCTACCATTGGGTTAAGAAATGTTAAATGTGTTGAGACGTATCATTCGCAATATAGCCATTATTCATTGGAATATAATTTGATGAAGCCTAGAATATTGCTTTATATTCCGTGCTCAAAATCGGCAGGGGTGGAAATGCAATCGCGCTTTCATGTGCCAAAAGAAAAAATGTGCGTAATTTCAAATGGAATTGATTGCGAAAATGTTAGTAAGGTAGTACCAGAAAAAAACAATAGTATAACGATTTTGTCTGTAGGAAGATTGACAAAACAAAAAAATTACCCAGTATTGATTGAAACATTCAATGAAATGGCTTCAAAAGATATTGAATACGATATTATAGGGTCGGGGGAAGATGAAGAAAAACTGAAACAGATGGCAACATCGGATTGCATTAAATTTCTCGGAACAATGGAACGAGAAAAAGTACTATTGAGAACCGCTGGTGCGGATTTGATATGTATGCCCTCATTGTGGGAAGGATTGTCAATTTATATGATGGAAGCATTTTCGCTTGGTAGACCGATGATGCTTTCTGATATACCAAGTTTCCGAGAAGCTGTCGATGAGTGTGCATTAGAGGGAAGACCTTATCGCAGATGCGCATGGGGTTATTTGGTAAAAGTTGATGATCCAAGTGCTTATCGCGCGGCAATATTTGACTTCATTGAAAATAAGACCGAATGGGTTAAAATGCAAAAGTCCAGTCTTAAAATGGCTGAAAAATTTAATATCCAAACAACTGCTAGAAAATATATAGAGGCATATTCATCTTTAATGGATTAAG
>ERZ1107006.1554-NODE-1554-length-19177-cov-6.334536_pt1 | contig 19177 bp, 11 predicted proteins | sample MGYA00403696_ERZ1107006 | MGnify/ENA primary metagenome ERZ1107006 (study PRJEB35170, sample SAMEA104062441) | human gut metagenome | biome: human gut; feature: human-associated habitat; material: faeces | place: Denmark | collected 2012-08-13 ...
TCCCTGCTTAGTAGGGCAAGCATATTACTGCCCTGAAAGTGCTTTTAGAAATCCAAGCAGTATTTTTATGGAAGAATTCATGAAAACGTTCTGACAATTACCGCTTCGGCATAGGATGCTTCCATTCCGGCAGTAAGTATCAGTCACTATAAAAGAAAATCACTTCAAACTTACTGCTTATACAGCACAAAATAGATTTCAGGCGGTAAAGATCGGAACAGCAAAACCAAAATACCACCCAGGAAGACAACAAAGTCATCCGGGTGGTATTTCACTAACTCTCAATTTATTTCTCTTCCACCGGAATCTGCTTCAGATTCTCCACAGGCTCCAGGATCTCATTACTGCGGATGTCAATGATAGGTCCGCCGGTACCTTCGATGTATTCTCTGGTAATGGTGACTCTTCCGATATTGTTATCCTTGGGGATCTCGTACATGATATCCAGCATGAAATCCTCAATAATGGAACGCAGGGCTCTGGCGCCGGTGTCACGTTTCATGGCCTTTTCGGCAATGGCATCGAGGGCATCGTCCGTGAACTCCAGTTTCACTTCATCCAGTTCCAGGAGCTTTTGGTACTGTTTCAAAATGGCATTCTTCGGCTCTTTCAGGATCTTCACCAGCATCTCCTTGCTCAGTCCCTGCAGAGTACAGATGATAGGCAGTCGTCCGATGAACTCCGGGATCATGCCGAACTTACGGATATCCTCTACGGTCACCTTAGATAAAATATCGGTATCTTTATCGTATTTGTCCTTCAGTTCGGAATTAAAACCGATGGATGCGGTCTTGGTCAGGCGCTCCTTGATGATCTCATCCAGATCCGGGAATGCACCGCCGCAGATAAACAGGATATTGCGGGTGTTCACCGTAGCCAGGGGCACCATGGCATTTTTGCTATTGGCACCGACCGGTACTTCCACCTCGGCACCCTCCAATAATTTCAGCATGCCCTGCTGTACACTTTCACCGCTGACATCCCGGGAATTGGTATTTTTCTTCTTGGCGATCTTGTCGATCTCATCAATGAAAATAATACCTTTCTCCGCTTTCTCTACATCGTTACCGGCGGCTGCCAGCAGCTTGGATACTACGCTCTCGATATCATCACCGATATATCCGGCCTCCGTCAGTGACGTAGCATCGGCGATCGCCAGAGGCACATCCAGCAGTTTCGCCAGTGTTTTAACTAAATAAGTCTTACCGGAACCGGTGGGACCGATCATAAGGATATTGGACTTCTCGATTTCAATCGCATCCATGGTGTCGGTAGCTACTCTCTTATAATGGTTGTATACCGCTACCGAAATGACTTTTTTGGCTTTTTCCTGTCCCACTACATATTCATCCAGGCTTGCCTTGATCTTATGAGGTGCCGGAATATCTTTGATGTTGAATACAGGTTTGGGATCTTCGGCTTTCTTTTTCTTCTTGAGTTTCTGCTTGTTGGGGATGCCGCCGTCTCCCTGGAGGTCTGCCAGATTCACAAAGCTGATGTTGGGGAATCCGTTCTGTCCGCCGAACTGGTTCAGATCGCCCGGATTATTCAACATGCCCTGGTAGTCGAACTGGCTCACAGTCTCCATGGTCTTGTGCATGCAGTCATCGCAAATGCAGATATGATTAGGCAGCTTGAACATTCTGCCGGCTTTGCTCTCCGGTCTTCGGCAGATGAAGCAGACATCCTCGTACTCGCTGCTGTCCTTTTTGTCCTCTGTCTTTTTCTCCGCGGAATTTTCACCCGCAGTATCCGCTACCTGTGTGTTCTCGCTATTTTTTTCGTTATCCCGATTTTCGTTCAGAGTGGTCTCTGTTTTCTCTTCCTCAGGGATTACTTCTCTATAATCATCATTGTAATTATCTGTCATGTTATTCTCCTCTTTATATAATAGAATTTGCGTCTTACGTAATCGCAACTGCCAGCAGTCGGTTTTCGTAATCCGCTATTCCTTGATGCTTTCTTCTCGCAGTGCTTATCTCGGTATCACTTCGTGCTACCTCGATATCCGGGCTTCGCCCTACACGTATCGTGTCTTACGTAATCCCGCCTGCAAGCAGTCGGTTTTCGTAATCCACGATCCTTGCACTGCTCATGCCTACGCTTATTATATCTAATTCGAATGACTGCTACAAGTGAAGTTTTTCTAAACAAAATCCCCGGGAGATGCAGACGATCTTCCGGGGTTTCTTCTATCTTTCCAATATTCAATATTGGGAACCGCTATATTTATTTTTTATCTGCTGGTCTGCTGCCCAGTGTGAGATTCAGTTCGACAGACACATATTCACCGTTCTGAGGTCTCTGTACCGTTATGGTTACGGAATCACCGGCTGCATAGTACTGTAACATCTTCTGAAGATCAGAGTAGGACGAGATGCTGCTGCCATCAAATTTGGTAATGATATCACCTTTCATGATACCGGCATTCGCTGCTGCACTGCCTTCCTCTACGGATACTACATAGATGCCTTCCGGCATGTTATACATCTGAGAGATCTGGGAAGTTACTTCCTGCAGAGAGATACCGATGTAACCGACTTCATCCTCAGCTACCTTGGTTCTGGTCTGACGCTCCATCAGATCTGCAATGATAGGGCTTGCCGAAGTAATCGGGATAGCATATCCCATACCTTCTACGGCAGTACCACCGATCTTGTTGGAGTTGATACCGATAACCTCACCATTCATGTTCAGCAGTGCACCGCCGGAGTTACCGGGGTTGATGGCTGCGTTGGTCTGGATGAAAGTACCGGTAGAGCCGTTCTCCAGAGTGATCTCACGATTTAGGGCACTTACGATACCGTTGGTAACGGACTGACCATATCCAAGAGCATTACCAATGGCAATTACCGGCTCACCAAGCTTCAGGTCATCACTGCTGCCCAAAGTAGCAACGGTAATGGCATTCTTGGTATCATCGCTCAGATCATTTAAAGATACTGCGATCACTGCCAGATCCATATCGGAATCCAGTCCTTTGACTTGTGCCTGTGCTTCACTGCCGTCGATAAAAGTAACAGTCAGCGTATCTGCGCTCTCTACTACGTGGTTGTTAGATACGATCAGCAGCTCATCATCCGTCTTGCCTACAATAATACCGGAACCGCTGGCCGCTTCTTCCTGTGTATACTGCTGGCCGAAGACATTAGCTGTCTCAGTAAAGTTATTCACAATCGATACCATGGCAGGCATGACCTTCTCCACCACATCAGATACATCAGACTCTACATAAGTAACGTTGGTCGCAAGCTGTGGTGTACTCTGGCTGCTCTCTGTTGCAGCTTCGGAAGCAACCTCACCCACCACTGCGGTATCCGTACCGGTCTTAAGCATCCCGGTGCCCTGTTGTACCGCATAGAACCCGATACCGGCAAACAGTCCGAAGAAAAGTCCCAGGCTGACACTTACCATAGCTTTCCGGAAATAGCCTCCATGCTTTTTGGAGTTCTTAGGTTCTGTATTGCTGCCGGTGCTTCCGCCCATCTGGTATGTGGTGTAACCGTTTGCACTTCCCGCAGCGCTTACACCGCTGAATGTACCGGTTGTATTTTCATCTCCGGTTTCGTAACCGGAAAAATTATCATTCTCGTACATAATGCTTCCTCCTATCCTATCTGTAAGTGAGAAATTTTTTACTATTTTCATTTCTTCCTCTCACCTTATGAACATAGTATATCCACCAAATGTGACCGAATTGTGATAACTTTCTGAAGCAATTATGAAAGATCAAAAAAAACCGAAGAAGTTTTCACCTCTCCGGATTTTTCTTGTTATTCCACCGTAACGGATTTTGCCAGGTTTCTCGGCTTATCCACATCACAGCCACGTCCCACTGCCACATAGTAAGCAAACAGCTGCAACGGAATGATCGCCAGGGAATTGGTAAAGTACGGATTCGTCTCGGGAATGTATACCACATAATCCGCTGCCTTCTCGATGGCTTTGTTGCCCTCGATGGTAACCGCCATAACAAAAGCGCCTCTTGCCTTTACCTCTACCATATTACTGATGGTCTTCTGGAACAGAGCCGGCTGGGTTGCCAAAGCCACTACCAGGGTGCCATCTTCGATCAGGGAAATGGTGCCATGCTTCAGTTCTCCGGCTGCATAAGCCTCGGAATGAATATAGGAGATCTCTTTTAACTTCAGGGATCCCTCCAGGGAAATCGCATAGTCGATACCACGTCCGATGAAGAAGATGTCTCTCGCTCCCACATAACGGTTGGCGAAATGCTGGATCTTCTGCTTCTGGCCCAGAAGCAGCTCGATCTGATCCGGCAGACATCTTAAATCTGTCAGCATACTCTGGAACTTCTCCTGGTCAATGGTTCCACGCACCTTGGCGAACTTCATAGCCAGCATGTAAAGTGCGGTCAGCTGTGCACTGTAAGCCTTGGTCGTTGCAACGGCGATCTCGGGACCTGCCCAGGTGTACATAACACTGTCCGCTTCTCTGGCGATGGAGCTGCCGACGACATTGACAATACCCAGTACCTTGAAGCCCTTTGCCTTGGATTCCCGCAGAGCTGCCAGCGTATCCGCCGTCTCACCGGACTGGCTGATAACGATGACCATATTGCCCTTCTGCAGGATGGGATCACGATAACGGAATTCGCTGGCCACATCCACCTCTACCGGGATTCTTGCCAGACCTTCAATGACATATTTTGCGGTAACACCGGTGTGATATGCGGAACCGCAGGCCACGATATGGATCTTTGTGATCTCCTGAATCTCCTCATCGCTCATATTCAGTTCTTCGATGACGATATCATTATCCTTGATACGGGGAGAAATGGTATCGTTGATCGTCTTCGGCTGTTCGTAGATCTCTTTCAGCATGAAATGCTCATAGCCGCCCTTTTCCGCAGCATTGGCATCCCAGTCGATGGTCACGGGGGTTTTCGTGATCTCTTCTTCGTCCACTGAGAAGAATCTAAGACCGTCTTCCTTCAGTTCCACCACTTCCTGATTATCTACATAATATACGGTTCTGGTATATTTCAGAATTGCGGGAACATCAGATGCGATAAAGCTGCCGCTCTCACTCTTGCCTACGATCAGAGGACTGTCTTTGCGGGCAGCGAAGATCTTATCCGGCTGATCGGCAAACATGATACCCAGCGCATAGGAACCCTCTACACGATGCAATACCTTAGTGATCGCTTCCAGGGGATTTCCCTTATAATAGTAGTCTAACAGATGCGCCAGTACCTCGGTATCGGTCTCAGAGATGAACTGATACCCCTTATCCTGCATCTTTTTCTTCAGTGGAATATAGTTCTCAATGATTCCGTTATGTACTACAGCAATGGTACCGGCGTTATTCATATGGGGATGGGAATTGATATCACTGGGAGCACCGTGGGTTGCCCAACGGGTATGCCCGATACCGGAGGTTCCCTTCATAGACTCGCCTCCGTGTGTCAGGTTTTCCAGAACCTTAAGTCTCCCGACAGCCTTTTTGGTGTTGATCTTCTCCCCATCAAAAATAGCCATACCCGCGGAATCATATCCACGGTATTCCAGTTTGGACAGACCATCTAAAATGATCGGTGCTGCCTGTTCTGTTCCAATATATCCTACGATACCACACATAGTCATACATCCTTTCTGTTCTGTTTCCAGTATTCTTTGTTGGAAGTAAAAGCAAGGACCCATTTTCCGGGGAGCCTGCGATAGTTCTTACCTAATAGATAACCTGCATATTTACAGGCACATTGTATATAAAAATGGAGCAACTTGCCGGACATATGATTTTTCCGCAAATATACTGTCACATCTTTCACCATTCGTTTTCCCTCGGACTCCGAAGGATATGCTGCGAAGACTTCCGGATGTTCTGCCTGGGATACCCCCAGGTCAAAATTCCTTTGGAACTGCTGTACATTGGTATAATTATGGGAATGAATCACCCGGGCATCCGCCGCATAAGCGATCGCATACCCCGCTTCCACCGCTTTCGCCGCATAGATCATATCTTCATTAAATATGGTATGTTTTACGAATCCACCCAGTTCCTCATAGATCTCCCGTCGATATGCCGCACACACATTGGAGCAGAAAAATGTCTTGATCCCCAATGTCTTAAGATCTTCTGCGGATTTGATCCGTGACTGTGCCGGATAATTAAATTCCCTGGTATAACATTCCACCGGTGCACAATCTTCTCTCGGCAGCTGTCTTGCATAGGATACCGCCACCTGATCCCGCAGCGGTTCCGTCAGTTGTTCGATCAGATTGTCATCTGCCGGCATGGCATCCTGGGTCATCATGACAAAAATATCTGCGGAAGATTTTTTCACACCCATGCGTCTGGTGCCGCCATGATCAAATTCTCTTTTGGAGACATGATATACCTTAATGTTCTGATATTTCTCCAGAAATCTGGTTCCATAGATCAGCTGCTCAAAATATTTTTCTCCGGTGTTCAGCAGGATAACTTCATGTACCGGCACGCTCTGGCTGTCAAGCTTATCTAATAATGTAAATAGTTCTTTCCCCGGTTTATACAGGGGAATGATCACATCGATCTCCATTGCAGAGCGCTCCTTACTTTCTCAATCTCTGGTCTATTATACTTTATCCCCGTCTGTTACACAAGACTTTTTCATATGACACGAGGGAGCTCCGGTGCTCTCCGGAAGACTCCCTCGTCAATTCGTTTTCTTATTTATTCAGATAAGGTGCCGTATCGGACGCAATCTTTCTACTGTATTCCTTTACACTGTCGGTTACGGTGTAGTTCGCATCATCAAACAGGAACTGATGCAGCCATACAACATTGCTCTCCAGATCCAAAGGTACTACACTGCTTCCCTTTGCACCGATGTTACCGGTGGCACGCATGGTCTCTTCAGGGAAACCTCCCTCGTCCACAATACGATATTTTGTGATGTTAGCCAGCAGATCCAGAATATCCTTGGAATCCAAGCTGGTGTAAACATCATCGATGGCACTGTTAAATACCTTGGACAGAGTATCGTAATCGGCCTTCTTCGCCTGATCTTCAATCGCCTGGATCACTTCACGCTGACGTGCGGCACGCTTGAAATCATTACCTGCGGTATAACGGATACGGCAGTAAGCCGTCGCCTGCAGACCGTTTAGCAGCTGTACTCCGGTCTCTGTTACCGGTGTGTAGTCACATTTTAAGACCTCTGCAATACCGATCTGGTAGTTATTGATATGCTTGATCTCCTCGGAGTCCACATCGATATAGACACCGCCCAGACCGTCAATCACTTCACTCAGTCCCTTATAGCCTACGGTTACAAAGTTCGTAATATCCATATCCAGATTCATGTTTAACATCTTAACTGCCTGCTCCGCTCCGCCATAGGAATAAGCCGCGTTACACTTCTGATAGGAGTCCGTGCCGATGTTCAGATACGTATCACGATATACACTGACCAGTTTGATATCGCCGGTATCCATATTGATGCTGGCGATCATAATACTGTCGCTTCGGCTGCCCTTGTACAGCTGGCTGTCCTTCGTTGCATCCACACCGAACAGTGCAATGTTCATATACCCCTTCATTGCTTCGTCCTGTTGTACTTCTTCCGGAATCCGAAGCTCTTCCGTCTCTAATACCGTTACCTTGGGGCCTTCATTATTTGTGTGGGTCATTACCAGATACAATACTGCTACCATGATCAGGATAACCGCAATCTCTACACCGAAGATGATAACCTTTCTTCTCTTCTTGGCAGCACGCTGCTTGGCAGATACTCTCCTCTGTCCGTTACTGTTGCCGGCAGGTCTCGATCCGGCAGGTCGCTGTCCCGCAGGTCTCTGTCCATTTCCGGAAGGTCTTCTTCCGCTTCCGGCTGGTCTCTGACCATTGCCGCCATTGTAGTTAGAATTTGTTGCCATCTTGTCTTCTCCTTGTGTTAATAAGCATTTTTATTGATGAATCCTGTGAAAAATGTCATAAGAATGATCTTAATGTCAAACCCGAGGGTCCAGTTCTCAATGTAATAAATATCATACTCGATCCGCTTCTTGATGGAAGAATCACCACGCAGGCCGTTGACCTGTGCCCATCCCGTGAGGCCCGGCCTCACCTGATGTTTTACCATATATCTCGGGATCTCTTCCTTGAACTTTTCCACGAACTGAGGGCGCTCCGGTCTCGGTCCCACCAGGCTCATATCTCCTTTCAGGATGTTGAACAGCTGCGGAAGTTCATCAATGCTGGTTCGTCTTAAGATCTTGCCGATTCCGGTGACTCTGGGATCGTTTCGCACCGTCCAGCCCTTTTTCTCCTCCGCTGCAGTCTGCATTGCCATACTGCGGAATTTGTACATATAAAATGATTTATTATGAAGTCCTACCCGTTCCTGCTTGAAGATCACAGGTCCCGGACTGGAACATTTTACCAGAATTGCCGACAACAGCATGATCGGTGACGTAATGATGATGCCGAACAGGGAACCGACAATATCCATGGCTCTCTTGATCATCATATTTCCGGTGTTGGTCAGCGGCACATACCGAATATTGATCACCGGAAGTCCCATGAGATCCTCCGTGTAAGGTCTGCTGGGGATCAGACTGCTGTAGTCGGGGATGAATTTCGTATGCACGCCGGATTTCTCACAGATATCCACAACACCTTCCAGATAATCATAATCTTTCAGAGAAAGCGTGATCGCGATCTCGTCCAGCTTGTTCTCCGGAAGAATATACTCCAGATTCCCCAACGTTCCCAGGACTTTCACTCCCTTATAGGTAGTCCCTCCCGGAATGTGTTCATCCAGAATACCGCATACAACATATCCCCACTGGGGATTGCTTAAGATTCTGTCAATATACTCTTCTGCCGCTCTGGAATATCCCACCAGCAAAATATGCTTCAGATTGTATCCCCTTTTCCGGAGTGTCCGCAACGCTTTTCTCATTATGATGCGGGATACCGAAGTCAGAAATACATTCAGCACATAAAAAATTGCCATGACGGATCGCGAAAAGTTGATCTCACGGATGATCATATACAGAATAATGATCAATGCCGCCAGGCCGATGGTATTTGCCTGCAGAATGCTGTAAATCTCATGTCTGCGGCGGACGGTTCGCTTCGGGGAATACACGCTGCACCGGTAATATAGAAACATATAACCGGGTACAATAAAAGGAAGCAGCTTATAATACTCCTGCACAGGCAGAACACCGATTCCGGGACCGTCGTTCAATATATAAAATTTGATATAATAGGCAAGGACAAAGGATATGGCTGTGATCAGCGCATCCATTATCACAAGAAGCCTGTTAAAGACTTTCTGGTTGTCTTTTATCATATGGGTCACCCAATCTGTAAGTCTGAAAAGCTTCTTTTTAACGATTTCATTCTACAATAACGGTGTTTTTTTCTCAACTTAAGAATTTATGAAGCCATTTCTTAAGATTTCATAAGAATTCGAAACACATTGCAATACAGCTGCCACTGGATCTTCACATAATTCCCCAGATGATGCCACCGGAAGGGAACTTTGTGCTGTCTTCCCTTGGTTCCTACAGATCTTTTCAGGCCAGCTGCCAGTCCTTTCAGATATAGTTTTCCCATTCTTTTCTTACAAAAAAACAAAAACTTTATGCCAAATCCAAGCAAAAAAAACGGCAGGTTCAGAATACACTGCAAAAGCGGCATATTCTTGCCGATCACATAAATACTGTTGGCAGACGCAAGTAACGTTTTCCGGGGATTGTATCTGGATCCCGTGGAAGCACTGCCATAATGCAGCACAGCCGCCTTCGGTTCATACCGGTTCTCATAGCCGTAGATCCGGGCACGGTAGCCGATATCCAGATCTTCCAGATAGGCAAAATGTTCTTCATCAAAATAACCGATCTCTTCAAATACGGATCGTCTGTAGATTGCGGCACCGCCACAGGCGGAAAACACCGGGACAGACTTATCATAATCCGCCGCCGGTCGTCCCTTCCCCCGGGAATAGGCCCATCCCAGCACGCAGTAACGGTCTCCGGCATCATCAATGAGCTCCGGTCTGTCCCACATCAGCATCTTCGCACTGACGGAAAATATCTTTTCATTTTCGCGGATGGCATCATATAAGCCTCTTACAAAACCGGCTTCTGCCTTTGTATCATTGTTCAGAAGGATCACATATGGTGTCTTCGCTTCCCGGATCCCCAGATTCACTGCATGACAGAATCCGGTGTTTTCCGGTAAAGATATCAGGCGCACACCTTCCCCACACCATTCCTTTTGCAGATATTCCACGCTGCCGTCCACGGAAGCATTATCGATGATCAGCACTTCATATCCGGGGGCATTTTGCTGCTCTCTGCACAGAGAAGTCATGCACTCTGCCAGATATTTCATTCCGTTGTAATTTGGTATAACAACCGTTATTTCACTCATAATGGTTTAAACTCCTCCGGATATTCCGGCAGATAGAGTAATCTTCCTCTTTGCCGTAACGCTTCGGACAATCGCAGACTTAAGGTTCGGATGTCCACTCCTGACGGCAGTACAGTTACATCGAATACCGGTTGCTCTCCCGGGTGTCTTCGTATCTCAGTATACGGAACTCCCACAATTTTCTCGAATACTTCCTGGCAGGAAGGCTGAATACGAATACAGCGAAGATCCAGCGCCTGCGCATCTTGGGACAATTCCGCTCTGTGAAGATATCCTCCGAATCCCTGCGGCAACCCCTCGTAGAACACCTTTCCCTCCGCAGTCATTCTGCCGCCGATGATCTTGCCAGTCTTCCCGGACAATACTCTGCCTCCCACGGCTGCCACATCCGGGCGGTTCTGTAATACATCGGTATACTGTAAACGATAAAATCCCACATGCCTGGTCTCACAGGCAGTCGCAGGGATCCCCCGCAGTGCGGCATGATCCCGCAGAGCCCGAAGTCCCGCCTCGTAAGCGTATTTTTTGCTGTGGGGATTGGCTGCCGTGGATGCCTCGTGGCATCTCCAGTGATACAACACTTTGGGGATATGAAGAATGCTCTTCTCCCCGGCCTGCCCGTCCGTCGTCAGCACTTCTGCCACAGCCCGTAACACCAAGTCATAGTCCTGGGCGCCGTCACATTCCGGTCGGAATCGCAGCCTCTTCATCAGTTCCGCATCCATGACCAGGAAATGGCAGATATAGTTATTACTTAAAATTAAATCGTAATTAAAGTTTTCTTTATGATTTGGATCATAGTATCTGGTCTCTTCTCCATCGCACTTATCCTCATCCGAATAAGCGAAGGCGACTTTGACACCTCTGTCATATGCTTTGATGATCGCATCAGCCATTTCGTACAACGCATCCGGTGTCAATACATCATCATGATCCAGCAGACCGATATACTCTCCCTTCGCATAGGGAAGCGCCTGATTGGTATTAGCAGCGATTCCCGCATTTTCTTTCAGATGCACATAGTGGAGCCTGGGATCTGCTGCGACAGGTTCTGTCTCGCCATCCGTCGGCTGCTCCTTCAGGAATCCCTGCTGCTTCAGTACCTCCTCCACACTGTGATCCTCCGTGGCATCTGCCAGGATCAGTTCCCAATGGGGATAGCTCTGTTGCATAACACTTGTTATCATTCTGTTCAGATATGCTTCCGGCGTTCGATATAATGGTACCACAATACTGAACGTAATCGGCTTCTCCCATTTTCTATCACTCTGCCTTACCAGCTCTGCTTCCGAACAGGGCACAAAAAAATAGCGGTCTGTCTCTGTCAGGCGCTCCCTCACAGAGATCCAGGTTTCCCTCAGGCCGTTACGTTGCAGATAATATAGAGTTTTCTTAAGGTTTGCCTTGTTTAGCTTTGCCACAGATACCTCCAGCTTTTCATAAAAGAGCAAACCGCCCTGCACGGGCGATTCGCTCTTTTGAAGACTAATATGATTTATGGAGCACTGCCTTACAGTACTGCCTTTACATCCTCGGTCAGCTTCTCTACCTTAGCCTTTGCATCCTCTAAGCTGGTTCCCTTGACACCCATGTAGAACTTGATCTTGGGCTCGGTTCCGGAAGGACGTGCACAGCACCATGCATTGTCAGGAAGCTCGAAGTACAGAACATTGGACTTGGGAAGTCCTGTGGTAGTCTTCTCTCCGGTCTCCATGTCGATGATAACATCGTTCTGGTAATCACGGAACTTCTCTACCTTCAGATCTCCGAATGCCTTAGGAGGATTCTTACGAAGCTTCTCCATGATTTCGGCGATCTGTCTTGCGCCATCGATACCCTTCATGGTGATGGTGTACTGGGTCTCCTTGAAGTAACCGTACTTCTCATACATGGATACCATCATATCCCACAGAGTCATGTTGTGCTTCTTGCAGTAAGCTGCTACTTCGCACAGACACATCACTGCTACGATCGCATCCTTATCTCTTGCGTGGGTACCTGCCAGGCAGCCGTAGCTCTCTTCCAGACCAAATACGTAGTTGTTGCTGCCGGTCTGCTCGAAGAGCTTGATCTGCTCGCCAATGAACTTGAAGCCGGTCAGTACCTCGATCAGCTTTACGCCGTAAGCCTGCGTAATAGGTTTGGTCATGTTGGTGGTAACGATAGTAGTTACCAGTGCGGGATTCTCGGGCATGGTACCGGTCGCCGTCTTCTCTCTTAAGATATATTCTGCGATCAGCATGCCGGACATATTACCGGTAAATGCCACATACTCGCCGGTCTTGGTATCTTTTGCATACACACCCAGACGGTCTGCATCGGGATCGGTTGCCAGAACGATATCCGCATCCTTCTCCTTCGCCAGACGAAGCGCATAGGTAAATGCCTTGGGATCCTCGGGATTCGGGTAATCCAGTGTGGTAAAGTTCGGGTCCGGATTCTCCTGCTCGGGAACCACATAGACATGCTTGAATCCCAGCTCAGACAGGATACGTCTTACCGGCTTGTTACCGGTACCGCATAACGGAGTATATACGATCTTGATGTCATCTGCCATTTCCTTGATCACATCAGGATGAATGATCTGCTTCTTCAGCTCTGCCATGTACTTGTCATCGATCTCTTTGCCGATCACTTCATAGAGTCCTGCTGCCACAGCTTCCTCTCTGCTCATGGTCTTCACGGTATGATAATCTTTGATGGACTGTACTTCGGTAATGATGTCCTTATCGATAGGAGCGGTTACCTGTGCGCCGTCCTCCCAGTATACCTTATAGCCGTTGTACTCAGGAGGGTTGTGGCTTGCGGTAACTACAATACCTGCAGTGCATCCTAACGTCCGAAGGGCAAAGGACAGCTCCGGGGTAGGTCTTAAAGATTCAAAAATGTATGCCTTGATGCCGTTGGCTGCCAGACATCTTGCTGCCTCATCGGAAAACTCGGGAGACATGCGGCGGGAGTCGAATGCGATTGCCACACCCTTACTCTGTGTACCGCGCTTGATGATATAATTGGCAAGACCCTGAGTTGCCTTACGAACGGTATATACGTTCATACGGTTGGTTCCTGCACCGATCACACCACGTAAGCCGCCGGTACCGAATTCCAGTTCCTTGTAAAAACGATCTTCCACTTCTGCTTCATTATTGCGGATTGCCAGAAGTTCCTCCTTGGTCTTCTGGTCAAAATAATCATCATTTAACCAGAAATTCAGTTCGTCCATATAACTCATTTTCCTATCCTCCTGTTTTATCGCTATCTTTCAATATCTTCAGTAAACGCTCTCCGGTGATATTTTACCATAGATTCCCTCTACTGAAAAGAATTATTTAACGTCCGCTAACTGCCGGATCCTTCAGTGCATAATCGCTGCGATCCAGAGAGAAATTCGGATTGTAATAGGGATCTCCCGCCTCCAGTTCAGCCTTCCATTTTTCACGGAAATGCTCGGATTCTCTGTTGTAGCGCTCTGCCTTTTCTCCCTGATCGTCCAGTCCTCTGGAGATGGATTCGTAATGATACAGCTCCGCAAAAGGAGTCCACACATTCAGAAGTCCCAGTTTACGTAATTTCAGGCAGAAATCCACATCATTTAAGGAGATCACAAAGCTCTCATCCAGACCGCCCACCTGCTCATACAGGCTCTTTTTCACCAACAGACAGGCACCGGTCACCGCTGTAACGTTCTGGGTATAACACAGACGTCCCATGTAGCCTAAGTTCTGTACCGGGATGCGATAATGGGTATGTCCTGCCGTGCGGTGTGCTCCCAGTCCGATGACCACGCCGGCATGCTGGATCGTCTTGTCCGCATAATACAGTTTGGCGCCTACGGCACCCACATCCTCTCTCTGGGCATACATCAGCATCTCTTCCATCCAGTTGACTGTGATAACCTCCGTATCATTGTTCAGCAGTAAAATATACTCACCGGAAGCATAAGATGCTCCCAGATCATTGACCGCAGAATAATTAAAGTCACCATGATATGTCACAATGGAAATCCGTCCGTCCCCGCTGTGCAGGATACCGCCGTCATGGCCGCAGACTGTATGCAGCTTGCATCTTTCTTCATAAGAATCATCGCCGGACAATCCCAACAGTTGGGAATAATAGTCCTTGATCTCCGGTGTGGTACTGTTATTTTCCACGACAATGATCTCGTAATTGCTCCAGGTGCTGTTCTTTTGGATCGAGGTAATACAACGCTTCAGATCCTCAACGTGGTCCTTATTGGCGATCACGATGGAGATCTTCGGATCTCCCAGGATCTGATACCGGATCCGGAAGATCGTGGCGCAGGCTCTGGTACTGGTGATCTGAAAATGCTTGAAACCATGCTTTTTCAGATGATCTGCCACAGCTCCCTTTGCCGCCTCAATGGCATAAGGCTTCGCGTCAATGCTGGCTGCGGTACTGCCCTCATGGCTTCTCCAGTAGTACATCAGTCTGGGAACATGAACGATCTTTTCGGCTCTGTCGGTCAGACGCAGGATCATATCGTGATCCTGGGCACCGTCAAATGCGGTTCGGAACAGTTCCTCTCCCTCTAACAGTTTTCGGGAAAAAACGCTGAAATGGCAGATATAATTATTCGCCCGCAGATTGTCCGGTGCATAGTCCGGCTTAAAATGCATGGTCAGCATTTTATTAATATCATTTTCCTTGAAAGTGGTCTCATCACAATAAAGATAATCCGCACCCTGCTCATTGATCTCCTTCACATACGCATACAGTACGGAAGGATGTAAAATATCATCCTGGTCAAACAGGCCGATATAATCTCCGGTAGCCAGCTTGTAGCATTCGTTGGTGTTATAGGAGATACCGCCGTTATGATCCAGGTGCTTATAGACGATACGACCATTCGCCTTCGCCGCGTACTCCCTGCAGAGTTCCTCGATATAGGAGTGCTCCGCGTCGGAACCGTCCGCCAGACACAGTTCCCAGTTGGGATACGTCTGATTCATGACGCAGTCCAGCATCTGGATCTGGAATTCCCTTTTATTGTTCCACAGCGGAACCAGAATGCTGATCTTCGGCATATAAGGGAATATCGTCTCTTCTTCCTTTTTCCGCTGCTCCGCATCAGGAAAGCTTCCGGTTCCGTAGGACTCCATCAGGCTCTTCTGGCGACTCTTGTTGCGGATCTTACGCAGGATATCCTTCGGTCCGCCGCAATGGGACAAGCGATCCCTCTGTCTCTGTGCGAAATGGATCAGACTTCTCGCCGGACCCGTGGCTTTCCAGAATTTATTCTTTTTGATCCGGTCCAGTTTGAACTGCAGGTCCTCTTTTTCCGATTCCAGCACTACGATCTTGTCTGCCAGATCTGCACATTTTTCGTGCTCCCTCTCGTAGGCTTCTTGATAATTGATCTCAGACATGTTTTTCCTCCGTCAAATATTTTCCCGTTGTATTCCACATTTTCAGCTTACTGATCCGATGGACCGCAAGAACGGCGATTCCATAATTCCCCGGAGGCAGCTGCCCTGTTTTCCGTTTCACACAGAAACCTCCCAGCGCCACATTTTTCTGGTCCGGAAGATTCTCCTCCAGTTCCTGCCGATATGCAGGTAAAATCTTCATGGACCATACCTTCCGGTCCGCCTCCCGCTGTCCCTGCGTATCTTCGGGAAGCAATACTAAAAGTTTATCATAACATGCGTTATCATCTCCCAGGATCACACTGTATCCCTGGATCCGCTCCGGCCCTGCAGTCTCCACCCGTGCCATCAGGCAGTCATCCTGTCTTGCATTTTCCAGAAGCTCCTGCCAGCTCTCACATCTCCATGCCGGCTCCTGTAAAATATTCCGGTCCGTAAGATATGCCGGAACCACACGGCTGTCCAGTCCTTCCCGGTTCAGTCCCATAGGGTAAAAAGGATCCACTCCGCGGAACTGAGGATGCATCTGGTAAAGCAGTTCTCTCTCTTCCGTCAGGCGTCGCATTTTCTCGGGACTTTCGTCGCTTCCGCGGCTCAGGGATTCATGATGATATGCAAAACAGTCATTCAGCACCACATTGTAATATCCCATTTCCACCAGACAAAATCCCAGATCCACATCATTATAGGCCACCCGCAGTGCCTCCCGGAATCCACCCGTCTCCCGGAATACCTCTGTCCTTATCAGCAGACAGGCACCCGTCACTGCCACGCAATTCAGATCAAAGCGATTTCTGCCAAAATAATAAGACTTATCGTCTTCCATGAACTGGAGCTTATGCACCGGTCCCACCGGCAGATTGACAATACCGTCGTGTTGTATTTTCACGGAATCCGGATAATACAGCTTTAGGCCCACGCTTCCCACATAAGGCTGCATGGCGCGGATCACCATTTTGTCCAGCCAGTCATTGCCGCACACTTCTATATCATCATTTAAAAACAGCAAAAACTTTCCTTCCGCCAGTTCAGCTCCCCGGTTGCACATCGCTGAAAAATTAAATTCCGCCGGTTCATAAATATAACGGACAGGGACACCGCTTTCCCGGATCCGTCCGATCAGTTCTTCCGTTTTTTGCTTATTTTCCGCACTGCTTCCGTTATCCACCAGCAAAATTTCAACAGGGATCCTGCCCTCAGACCTTCTCGTCAGGGAACGCAGGCACTTCTCCAGTACCTCCGGATTATCTTTGGAGGGAATGATCACCGAGACTTTAAGCTCTCCTGCGAATAACTCTTTGGCACCTTCCGCCGCCCTGGAGGCCAGTTCCACCGCCAGCTGCGGTGACTCCTTCGTCAGCTGGTAATTTTCCCAGGGAGTGCACTCCCGGCTGTCCCGGTCTGCACGTGCATCCGGTCCCTGGATTCCTATTCCGTCTGCAGAAAAAGTTCCATGGAACAACACGGTTTCCATATGACCGATGGAATGACAATCTCTCTCGAACCCTCCGGCTCCCAAAAACAGGCGATCCATCAGCGGACGGATCTCTCCGGCATCTGTAAAAATAATTTCTTTTCCGGTGCTCTCGTTCTCTGTCACGACCGGATTTTCTCCCATTCTCTGCAGCAGACTGCTCCGTACCGCAACGACACTTCCCACATAGAAAAAGGCTCTGTACAGATCCGGTGACCAACAGGGTTTGTACCAGGGAATGCAACGCTCTCCCTTCTCATTCATCAGGTCTTCATCACCGTAGACGATTTCTGCTTCCGGATGCTTTGTAAAATAAGCGTTGATCCGCTCTGTCGCATTATCTGCCAGTCGTCCCGCCGCATGTCGGAAAATGACGAATTCCACAAGTCCCGCAATTTCCCGGGGTTCGGCGCTTTCCCGGTCCTGCTCCGCTGCCCACTGTTCATAGGTGACCTTAAGCTGCGCCAGTTCTTTTTCGTATTTTTTATCCTGCTGTGCGATCAGCACCTGCTTCACCGCTGTCCGAATACCCAAGCTGCCGCTCCCTTCTTCTCCACTCCCATCATATCTTTTGCCATTGCCTGAGGGATCTGTACGATCTCCATTTTCACAGACAACGTATTCTCCGCCTGCCGGTTCAGCACATCTGCCCGGATCGTCATATTGGGATCCTCCGTGGCAAATATCACGCTGGGATGGTCCGCTCCCTCTTCGGATTTCAGGATTTTTCCGTTGGTAGTGAACACTTTCTTATCCTGCAGAGGAACCGGCTGTCCGTTCATGGACAGTTCCCGAATCTTACAGATGCAGGAACACATTGCCGGGTCCAGCCGCAGATAATGTACGTTACCGTCGAATTTCACGATAAACTCTGCCTCTTTTTCCGCAACATAGACATTTTCCGGAAAATAAGAATTTTCTTCGGAAAATCCCTGTCCCTTGTCTTCATAGATCTGTACCCGCAGTTCTCCTTCCGACTGACGAAAACGCCCGATCCATTCGGTGGGTTTATAGATTTCGCCGCCTAAGAGATTCCGGATCTCACCCATGGACAATTTCTGTCCGGTGACATATTTCTGGAATTCCCGCTCCTGCTCTCTGTACTGTCTTGCCTCATTTTCCGTGATGTCCAGACGATCTAAGATCCGGTCCAGTTCCAACGCATTGCGTCTTTCATTCTCCAGAACATAACAGTAAATTGCCCGGAACGCCAGTGCTTTCGTATCTATGACACGGTCAAAGGTCCACTCGTAATCGATCAGTGTCCAGTGATCCCCGTCCACCAGAATATTGGCAAAGATCAGGTCAAAATCCGCTACCGGAACTTCTTCCCCGAATCCTACCCTCTCCAGATACTCCGCAAACAGGCTGTGGAATCCTTCGATATCCTGTCTGTCCAGACATTCATCCATCAGTTCTGACAACGGTCTGCCCGATACGAATTCAAATTCCGCATAAGGGATGCTGTCCTCTTCTCCCGGATGACAGACATTAACGTCCAGCCGGCTTCCGGCATAACGTCCTTTTAATTTTTCATACGCTTCCATCATATGGCGCACATGCGCCTCGGCTTCTTTGGTCAGCGGATATTTCCGCACGATCCGATTCCCCCGGTCATCCCGCAGGATCTCCGTACGGATGCGGAAGCTTTCCGCACGGTCGTTGGAATATCTGACATATTTCAGGTCCAGAGGCTTACCGATCACTGCCAGATAAGAATTGGAAAATACAGAAAAAAGCCCCTCTTCCACGATTCCGTCAAAAGCACTTTTTTCATCGAATAACAACATTCTGTCACGGTCGAAATTCCGCAGATTATTGGACAGTTCTCCCCGGCCCGGCAGATATGCATCCGAATAGACCGTGGTCATGAATTTATAATCGGGATACGGATAATAAAAACTGCGTTCTCCCACACCGCAGGCAT
>ERZ1107006.1564-NODE-1564-length-19096-cov-8.148994_pt1 | contig 19096 bp, 15 predicted proteins | sample MGYA00403696_ERZ1107006 | MGnify/ENA primary metagenome ERZ1107006 (study PRJEB35170, sample SAMEA104062441) | human gut metagenome | biome: human gut; feature: human-associated habitat; material: faeces | place: Denmark | collected 2012-08-13 ...
AGATGCGCCGCGAATTTTTCGTTCTGGCTAACGGGAGTGAAATGCAGCGTAGCAGCGCTACGCTAAATGGAACGACCGGACGCCAGAGCGGAAAAGACGCAAGCAGATGGCGCAGGTGAATTTGGAAATAGTATTAATCAAAAATCTGGAAGATGCCGCATTTGAGGTACTGCGTTTCCGGCGCGGCAGGCAGAATCGGATGGTCGCGCCCCTGCGTGCGGTACTCGACCTGTCGCAGCTGCACATGCGCATCGTGCGCCGCGTCGCGGACAATCTGCATGAACGCATCCGGCAGAATGTGCTGCGAACAGGAGCAGGTAATCAGGTAGCCGCCGGGCTTGACCATCTTCATCGCACGCAGGTTGATTTCCTTGTAGCCGCGCGTCGCCGCTTCGATGGCGCTGCGCGTCTTGGTGAACGCGGGCGGGTCGAGAATCACCACGTCATACTTGACGCCCGCGCGGCTCTGCTCCGCCAGCAGGTCAAACGCATTCGCTTCGACGAAGTGGACGACATTCTCCAGCCCGTTCAGGCGCGCGTTTTCCGTCGCGAATTCGCAGGCGAAAGCGGAAATATCCACGCCCGTGACTTCCTTCGCGCCATAATGCCCCGCATGAAGCGCGAAACTGCCCGTGTGCGTGAAACAGTCCAGTACGGTCTTTCCCTTGACGAACGGCGCAATCGCGGCGCGGTTCTCCTTCTGATCGAGGAAGAAGCCCGTCTTCTGCCCTTCCTTGACATCCACCCAGAAGTGGACGCCGTTCTCCACCATCTCCACGCGGTCGGGAACTGTGCCGTACATCACACCTGTCAGCTGCTCCAAGCCCTCCAAGCGGCGAACCGGCACGTCGCTGCGCTCATAGATGCCCTGTGGATGCACTTCTTCCACCAGCGCGTCCACCACATCCTGCTTGAAGCGCTCCATGCCCAGCGCCAAGCATTGCAGCACCAGCACATCGCCGAAGCTGTCCACAATCAGCGCGGGCAGGCGGTCGCTCTCCGCGAAAATCAATCGGCAGGAGCGCAAGTCCGCGAACGTGCGGCGGTAGTCGACAGCTTCCTTGACACGGCGGAAGATGAACGCGCGGTCAATCGGCTCGTCGTGCAGGCTCATGATGCGCAGGGAAATCTGGCTCTGCGGATTGTAAAACGCCTTCGCCAAGAATTTGCCCTTGCTGGAATACACCGATACGATGTCGCCGGGGGTGAAATTGCCCTCAACGCGCGCAATATCGCTGCGGAACACCCATGGATGCCCGCCGTAAACCCGTTTTTCTTTGCCGGGGATGAGAATCGCATTGGCCATATGCCAGCCTCCTTATGCCTGATGCGCCGCCGCTGCGCCGATGAACGCCGCGAACAGCGGATGCGCCTTGTTGGGGCGGGAAAGGAACTCCGGATGATAAATTGTGCCGATATAGAATGGATGCGCCGGAATCTCGAATACCTCCGGGTAATTTCCGTCCGCGCTGAAGCCGACAAAATCCACGTCGACCTCGTGCAGCGGCGCAAGGAACGCATCATCCACCTCGTAACGGTTGCCGTGGCGCTCGTGCACCATCGTCAAGCCGTAGATGGCCGCGGTGCGGCTGCCCTCGGTCAGCACGACGTCCATGCCGCCCATGCGCGCATTCTGCCGCCCATCGTTCTCGTCCACGCGGTCGCGCGGAATCGCCACCACCGCCGGGTTCGCCAGCCGATTGACTTCCGTCGAGTTCGCGTCCGGCAGCGACAAAAGCGACCGAACCGCTTCCACCACGCCAAGCTGCATTCCGTAGCCAATCATCAGGCAGGGGATGCCCTTCGTGCGCGCGAAGTTCGCCGCCGCCATCATCCCCTCCGCGCCACGGTGCCCGAAGCCGCCGGGGAGGATGATGCCGTGATAGCTGCCCAGCCGTTCCGCGGCGTTCGCTGCCGTCAGCTCGTCCGAGGAGATATAGTCCACATACACCGCCGCGAGGTTCGCGATGCCCGCGTGCACAAGCGCTTCGTGCACAGACAGGTACGCATCATGCACGGCAACGTACTTGCCGACCAGCGCGATATGCACTTCCTGCGTCGGCGCGTCATAGCGGGCGACCATGTTCGTCCACTCGGTCAAATCCGCCGGGGGATTGTCAAGCTTCAGCGTTTTCAGCACCATGCCCGCCAACCCCTCTTTTTCCAGATTCAGCGGCACTTCAAACAGCGTGGACGCATCCCGGTTCTGCACAACGTTACCCACCGGCACATTGCAGAACAGCGCGATTTTGTCCTTCGCGGACTGGCTGATGTTCACCTCTGTGCGGCAGACGATAACATCCGGCTGAATGCCGATGGCGCGCAGGGCCTTGACGGAGTGCTGCGTCGGCTTCGTTTTCATTTCGCCCGCAACGGACAAATACGGCATCAGCGCCACATGGATGAAGCAGGTGTTGCCCGCGCCCAGCTCCCATTTCAGCTGGCGAATCGCCTCCAGATACGGGGAGGACTCGATATCGCCCGCCACGCCGCCGATCTCGATAATCGCAATATCCGCGCCGGAGTTTTCCGCCGCCGTGATGATGCGGTGCTTGATTTCGTTCGTCACATGCGGCACGACTGTAATCGTCGCGCCGTGGTATTCGCCGCGCAGCTCGCGCTCCACCAGGGCAGTGTGAATCTTGCCGGTGGTGATGCTCGCTTCACCCTTGAGCGACTCGTCGATAAAGCGCTCGTAGTGCCCTAAGTCAAGGTCGGCCGCCACGCCGTCCTCCGTAATGAAATTTTCGCCGTGCTGCAAAGGGGACAGCAGCGCCGGATTGAAGTTATAGTAGGTGTCGCACTTCTGCATCGCAACCTTGTAGCCGCGCGCCTTTAGCAGCCGCCCCAGGGATGCCGCCGTTGTGCCCTTGCCCAGCGAAGAAACAACGCCGCCAGTCACAAATACATATTTCATCATCAAAATTCAACTCCTTTTCGGTCGCTTCGATAAAGAAACCGTCCTGTTCATTGTAGGTGTTTCGCGCTTTTCTGTCAAGGGGGCAGGTCGATTTCCGCTCTTTCATTTTTCGGGCGGATGTGCTACAATGGTCATAAACAATCGAAAGGGGAGACGCTCGTGATTCCTTTCCCGGAATATCCGCGTCCGGCGCTGCGCCGAGACAGCTTCCTGAACCTCAACGGTTCGTGGTCGTACGCCATTACGGCGGATGAAGCCCTGCCCAATGCGTGGGACGGAGAAATTCTTGTGCCGTATTCGCCGGAGACGGCAGCTTCGGGCGTTCGGCGGACGCTTCAGCCGAATCAATGGCTGCACTATCAGCGCCTGTTTACGCCGCCGGATGGGGCTGGCGGGCGCGTGCTGCTGCATTTCGGCGCGGTGGACAATGACTGCGTGATTCTCGTCAATCATCGGGAGGTCGGGCGGCACAGCGGCGGCTACTGGCCGTTTTCCGCGGACATCACGAGTCTTCTGCGCGAAGGAGAAAACATCCTCCGCGTGACGGTGCGCGACAATGCCGACGATCCCACGTTTGCCTACGGCAAGCAGCGCTATAAGCGCGGCGGCATGTGGTACACCGCGCAGAGCGGCATCTGGCAGACGGTCTGGCTCGAGAGCGTACCGCAGAACTACATCCGCTCCCTGCACGTGACGCCGCTGTTTGACGCGCATCAGGTGGAGATCACCGTCGAGGGCGAAGGTCAGTGCATGATCGACCTCGAGGGCAAGCGCTTCACGTTCCCCGCGGGCGTGCCGGCGCACGTGCCGGTGCAGTCGTTTCGCCCCTGGTCGCCGGAGCACCCGACGCTCTACCCCTTCAGCGTGACGCTCGGGGACGACACGGTCTACAGCTACTTTGCCATGCGCAAGTGCAGCGTCGAGACGGACAAGGACGGCGTGCGCCGCCTGTTTCTCAACGGCAAACCGTATTTTCACAACGGCCTGCTCGACCAGGGCTACTGGCCGGACGGACTCTACACCGCGCCGAGCGACGACGCGCTCGTCTACGACATCCAGCTGGCCAAGGACATGGGCTTCAATATGCTGCGCAAGCACATCAAGGTCGAGTGCGACCGCTGGTACTATCACTGCGACCGGCTGGGCATGCTCGTCTGGCAGGACATGCCCTGCGGCGGCAGGCGCTACGACCCGCTCATCGTCTCGACCCCGCTCGTGACGGGCTGGCACCTCGACGACAGCTGGTATCCCCTCTTCGGCCGCACGAACGTGACGGCGCGCAAGGCGTTTTTGAACGAGCTGCGCGACATGGTCACCACGCTCTACAACCACCCGTGCATCGCCGTGTGGGTGCCGTTCAACGAGGGCTGGGGTCAGTTTGACAGCCAGACGGCCGTGCAGGTCATCCGGTCCGTGGACAAGACGCGCACGATCGACCCGGCCAGCGGCTGGCACGATCAGGGCTTCGGCGATGTGCGCAGCCTGCACGTGTATTTCCAGAAGTACAGGTTCCAGCCCGATAAGCTCGGCCGCGCCACGCTGCTGTCGGAGTTCGGCGGCTATGTCCACCGCGTCGAGGGCCACGCCATCGGCGGCAAGAGCGTCGGCTACAAGACGTGCGACGCCCCGCTCTCGCTCGAGTATGCGCTCCAGGCGCTCTATGACGAGCAGATCCGCCCCGCCATCGCGCAGGGCCTCAGCGCTGCGGTGTACACGCAGCTGAGCGACGTGGAGCACGAGCTCAACGGTCTCGTGACCTATGACCGCAGCATCGTGAAGCTCCCGGTGCAGACACTGCACAAGATCTTTTATATCGAAAACGAATAAACAAAACCGCCCGCTGCGATCGCAGCGGGCGGTTGGTTTTTGCGTTTCGGGCTCGGCTCAGTACGCCACGCCCCAGTAGATCATGCACTTGGCGGGCTTGCCGCACACGGGGCACACATCGTCGAGGTGCTCCTGCTCAAACGGGATGCAGCGGCTGGACATGCCGGCCTTGTCCTTCATCTCGAGCTCGCAGGCGAGGTCGCCGCACCACATGGTCTTGATGAAGCCGCCGTTTTTCTCCTGCAGTTCCTTGGCCTCGGCCAGCGAGTGCGCGGCATAGGTGTGCTCGTCGAGGTTGCGCTTGGCCTTGTCGAACAGGCCCTGCTGCACGGTCTCGAGCAGCTCGGGGATGCGCGCCTCGAGCTCATCGAGCGCGACGGTGATCTTCTCGCCGTTGTCGCGGCGGACGGCGACGCAGTGGCCGGCCTCGATGTCCTTCGGGCCGATCTCGACGCGCAGCGGCACGCCCTTCATCTCCCAGTTGGCGAACTTCCAGCCGGGGCTGTTGTCGCTGAAGTCGCCCTGCGCGCGCAGGCCGGCGGCCTTCAGGCGCGCGACGAGCTCCTCGGCCTTCTCGGTCACGCCGGGCTTGTGCGCCGCGATGGGCAGCACGATGACCTGGATCGGCGCGATGTGCGGCGGCAGGACGAGGCCGCTGTTGTCGCCGTGGGTCATGATGAGGCCGCCGATGACGCGCGTGGACAGGCCCCACGAGGTCTGGTGCGGGTAGACCTGCTGGTTGTTCTTGTCGGTGTAGGTGATGTCGAACGCGCGGGCAAACCCGTCGCCGAAGTAGTGGCTCGTGCCGGACTGGAGCGCCTTGTGGTCGTGCATCATGCACTCGATGGTGTAGGTGTTCTCGGCGCCGGCGAACTTCTCCTTGTCGGTCTTGTTGCCGCGGATGACGGGCATGGCCAGCTCCTGCTCGCAGGTCTCGGCATAAATTTCGAGCATCTGCAGCGTCTCCTTGCGGGCCTCGGCCTCAGTGGCGTGCAGGGTGTGGCCCTCCTGCCAGAGGAACTCACGCCCGCGCAGGAACGGACGGGTGGTCTTTTCCCAGCGCATGACGCTGCACCACTGGTTATACAGGCACGGCAGGTCGCGCCAGCTATGCACGATGTGGCTCCAGTGCTGGCAGAAGAGCGTCTCGGACGTCGGGCGCACGCACAGGCGCTCCGGCAGCTCCTCGCTGCCGCCCATCGTGACCCACGCGCACTCGGGCGCGAAGCCCTCGACGTGATCCTTCTCCTTCTGCAGCAGGCTCTCGGGGATCAGCATCGGCATGGCCACGTTCTGGTGGCCGGTCGCCTTGAACTTGCCGTCGAGTATCTTCTGGATGTTCTCCCAGATGGCGTAGCCATACGGGCGCATGATGAACAGGCCCTTGACATCGGAATAGTCCACGAGCTCCGCCTTGATGCACACGTCGGTGAACCACTGGGCGAAGTCGACTTCCATATCGGTGATCTGCTCGACCTTCTTTTCTTTGGCCATAAGCGCAACACTCCTCTGTATGCCGCGCAGAGATCCCGCGCGGGCGTATTCATAATGTATGGGGTAACTTATATAGTGTATAGAATCCGCCGCCGCTTGTCAAGCGCCAAGCAGCTCCTGCACCGCGAAAATTCCGATCATGACGGCGATGAGAAAGTACATCACGACCGCGGCGACGGAGTGCCGCGCCGGCCGGCGGTCAAACAGCTGGCCCACGCACCAGAACACGAGCAGGCCGGTGCCGATCCAGTAGACCGGGTTGAGCGCGACAGCCATGACCGTCACCTCCACGATCAGCAGTACGAACACCGCGATCTGCCACGTGCGGATGCGCCGCGCGCGGCTGTTGCAGTAGATCTCGCGCCAGGCATCTGAAAGCTCGCGGCGCTGGCGACGGAAAAACGACTCGCGCGGCTGTTTCGGCGCGGGCTCGCCTGTTTCGGCCGGCGTTTCGGCCGTCTCGGGCACAGTTTCGACGGTCTCGGCCGCAGTCTCGGACTCTGCTTCGGTGTAGGGGCGCTCTTGTTCCATACCTTCCACTCCTTCCCGGTTTTTCGGAAAACCGGTCCTTTTTCCACAGGATACCCCGCCGCAGGCCGCCTGTCAAGCACCCGAATCCAGTCGAAAAGTGCATTTCGGGCTTGACCGCACACCATTCGTGCAATATAATATGTAAACTAGTGATGCTATTTTAAGATGCAATCGAACCCCCTGGAGGTGACCATCTATCAACAGACAGAGTTACATGGCGGAGATCAGCAGCCTGCTTGGCCTGATCACCGACGACAATACCCGTCAGGCGCTCATCGCGCAGATGGAGAATATGTTTGATAACGCCCCCGATGAGGAGCGCCTCATTCAAGAGATCGGCAACCCGACGAAAGTGGCCGTTGCCCTCATCCGGTATGCCGACAGCGGCAAGGTCACGCCGGCCGCCGCGCCCGTCGTTGCGCCCGAGCAGGCGCAGCCGAAGCGCACGCCGCAGCCGCGCCCGCGTGCCGAGCAGTACCGCCCTGCCGCTGCAGCCGCCGCGCAGGCCCCCGCCTCGGCGATGTCGTTTCAGGACATCCCGGAGGAGCAGCCCGCCGCGCCCGTGCTCGACGGCCAGTTCTCGTTCGACGAACAGCCCGCGGACGATGGCTACTATGACGAGCAGCCCGCCGCGCCCGTGCTCGACGGTCAGTTCTCGTTTGACGAGCAGCCCGAGGAAAGCTACTATGATGAGCAGCCCGAAGAAGGCTACTATGATGAGCAGCCCGCCGACGACGGCTATTACGACGAGCAGCCTGCCGGTGACGACGGCTACTACGACGAGCAGTCTGCCGGTGACGACGGCTACTACGACGAACAGCCTGCCGACGACGACGGCTATGACGACCCGAACTACGCCACCGACGGCGAGGAAGGGTATTATGACGAGGCCTATTACGACGACGAGCCGGCCTACAAGACGAACGTCTTTCTGGCCATTCTCTACACGCTCGGCGCGATCGTGATCGGCGTGCCGGTGCTGGCCGTGCTGCTGGTGCTGGATCTGGCCGTGCTGGCCATCGGCGTCGCGTGCGGCGCCGGCGGCGTGGGCCTGATCGCAACGGCCTTCATCGGCCTGCCCATGGTGGCGGATATGCTCATCCTGCTCGGCGGCGGCGCCGCCGTGATCGCCATCGCGCTGGTCGTGATCTGGCTGGCCATCTGGCTGTTCATCCGCATGGTCATCGGCTGGGTCCGGCTGCTTGTGCGCCTGGGTAAGCGCTGGTGCAGAAAGGAGATCGCCGCATGAAAAAAGCCTGGAAAACTATTCTCATCATCGCGCTGTGCATCCTAATCGTCGGCGAGATCGTGCTTGGCGTCGGTCTTGCGACCGGCGGCAGCCCCGACCGCATCTGGGAAGCGGCGTATGAGCACTACGACATCGGTGCGATCTTCGCCCTCATCAAGTCCTCCGGCATCGCGGACCTGCTGGCGAGCATCGGCCTGTAAGAAAAGCAAAACATGAGGCGGCGAGCATGGCTCGCCGCCTCATTTCATTTTATTTCATTTTAAAGAGCAGCACGCCGCCCGTCATCAGCGCGAGCCCCGCCCACTTGCTCCAGCCGAAGGCGAGCTTTTCCGTGCCCATGATGCCGAAGGCGTCGATGGCCGCGGCCGCAGAAAGCTGCGCGATGAGGATCGTCGCCACGGCGAGCGTCGGGCCGAGCCTGCCCATGCCGAGCATGACCGTGACCGTGATGGCCAGCGCCAGCACACCGCCGAACCAGCAGTATTTCGGCGCGGCGCCCAGCGCGGCAAAGCTGCCCGTGCGCCAGAACACCAGCACCAGCAGCGACAGCACCGCCGCCACGCACTGCACGAAGGCATTGGTCTCCATCGTACCGATGTGTTCGCTCAGGCGCGTATTCATCACGCCCTGAATGCTCATCGCCGCCCCGGCGAGGATGCACGCGAGAAATCCACCCAAAATTCATCGGCTCCTTCCGAATAATCCTTGCACTGCCGCGCGGAATGTGTTACACTGTGTCGTACTGAAAAACATTTGCCCGCAGCACGCGAACAAAGGAGGGGCTGTTTATGGCCGCAGGCAGCAAACCGAAATACTATCTCGTGGAGGCGAGCGTCCTGCCCGAGATCTTTGCCAAGGTGATCGAGGCCAAGGAGCTGCTCGAGACCGGCCAAGTGCGCACGGTGGCGGACGCCGTGGCGCGCGTGGACATCAGCCGCAGCGCGTTTTATAAATACAAGGACTTCGTGTCCCCGTTTCAGGACATGTCGCGCGGCCATCTCGTGACGTTCAACCTCGAGCTGCTCGACCGGCAGGGCGTGCTGTCGTCCGTCCTTGCTATTTTTGCCGAAAACGGCGCAAATATACTTACCATCAACCAGAGCATTCCGACGAGCGGCGTCGCCCCGGTGACGATCACGGCCGCGACCGAGAACATGCAGACGACGATGGAGGCGTTCATGGCGGCGCTCAAAGCGGCCGAGGGCATCATCCGCGTGCACCTCATGGCCGGCTGAAGAAAAAAGCAAACGAAAAAGCATCCCCGGACCGACACGATCCGGGGATGTCCGCTTTGCACTTGCGCGCAGGTTCCAACAGTTTTACAGCCCCGGGCCAATTACGGTCCGGGGCTGTTTTCGCTTCATATCGATTTATCTTTTCACTCGAGCAGCTGCGCGCGGCCGCCGTGCAGGCGGATCTTCCCGGCGCAGAAGCGCTTGACCGCCTCAGGCAGCAGCTTCCACTCCGCGTCAGTGAGCACGCGGCGCTTGAGCGTCGTGAGATCGTCGTCCTCAAGCACAGGCACGGCCTTTTGCAGCAGCACCGGGCCGACGCCGCCGTTCTCGTCCACGAGGTACGCCGTCGCCCCCGTGACCTTCAGGCCGCGGGCGAGCACCGCCTCATGCACCGCGTCGCCGCGCAGCGTCTCAAACGCCGGGATGAGCGACGGCTGCACCGCGATGACCTTGTTGCGAAAGCTCTTTGCCGTCTCGCGGCCGACGCCGGGATAAAACCCCGCGTTGATGACGAGCTCGATGTCCATGTCCTTGAGCTTGTTGCGGATGGCCATGTCGTACGACGTGTCGTTCGGGAACATGGCCGGCTCGACGACGACGGTCTCGATGCCGGCGTTGCGCGCGCGCTTGAGCGCGTAGGCATTGGCGTCGGACGAGATGACGGCGACGAGCTGCAGCTCCGGGATCTCGCCAAAGAACACGGAGTCCAGCAGACTTTGCAATTTTGTTCCCTTGCCGGAAACCAGAACAGCACTGCGGATCATTTTGCTCGTTTACTCCTTCCCAAGCAGCCGTGCGGCCGTGGCGCGGTTATTGTCCTCCTGACGGTTGAGCAGCTCGGTGCGGCGGCGCAGCTCCTCGCCTCTGCCGGCGAGCGCGACGGCCGAATCGATCAGGTCGGACAGGTCCTTCTCGTTGAGCGCCTCGAACTGCATATAGTTATTCTGCTCGACATAGTCGAGAAACGCCGTGACCTTCGGGTCATAGGCAACGCCGATGAGCGGCACGCCCTGTCCGGCGGCAAAGATCAGTCCGTGCAGCCGCATGGACACGACCGTCGTCATGCGCGAGAGCACGCCGATGACCTCGCCGGTGGACATCTGCTCGTCGATCACATAATACGGGATGCTCAAATGCTCCGTGACGAGCCGGCTGGCCTCGCCGTCGGTGCGGAAATTGATGCTGAGGAACACCGGCGTCAGGCCGTATTTCAGGTAGGCGTACACAGCGCCGGCGGCGAACACGGTGGCCTTTTCCTCAATGCCGGGCCACTTGCGCAGCACGAAGCCGATGTACTTGCCGTCCGGGTCCATATCGTGCTCGCGCAGGATGCGGTCGATGCGGCTGCGCTCTGCGGCCGGCAGCGTGAGCGCGGGGTCGGACGCGAGGATGACCTCCGGGTCCGTGACGCCGAAATCGCTGAGCGTCTCGCGGCTGTCCGGCTCACGGAGCGTGATCTTGTCAACGCAGTCGTTGATGATGCGCGCGGCGAGCTGCCGGTCGCGCTCATAAACGATCGGGCCGATGCCGCAGCCGTACATCTGCACCTTGCAGCCGCAGCGGTGCGCCATGCGGATCGTGCCAAGATAATACCATAAGCTCAGCCGGCTCGTGACGTCCTGCATGAGGCTGCCGCCGCCGCTGATAAACAGCTGGCTGCGGCGCAGGATGCGCCGGATGGCAAAAAGATGAAACCGGTGGCAGGCGTTGACGCCGCAGGCGCTGCGCGTGTCCTGCGGCCGGCGGGAGAGCACGGTCACGGGCATGTGCGGGTCGATGCGGCGCATCTCGCCGATGATGGCCTGCAAAATGGCATCGTCGCCGGTATTGCCGAAGCCGTAGGCGCCGCAGATGAGCACGCCGTCGCGCACACCGTCGCGCAGGTTGCGCTCCATGCGGAAGACCGCGTTGTAAATTTCCAGCTGGCGCAGGCCGGTGTCCTCCTCGGAGAAGTCGGCCTTGCCGCGCCGGTAGAGCGCCTCGCCCAGCGTATGGCGGTAGTCGGCATCGAGCGCGCAGCGCGCGAGGTAGGCCGCGAACATCCGCACGTCGCCCGGCTCAAACAGCAGGCCGGTCACGCCGTGCTCGATGATGACCGGCACGCCGCCGACGTTCGAGGCGACGGTGGCCAGATGCGCGCGCGCGCCCTCCGTCAGCGCGTAGGGAAACGTCTCCGACAACGACGAGAGCGCGTTGATATCGAGCGCGCCGTAAAAGCTGTCAAGATCGTCCACCCAGCCGAGGAAGAACACGCTGTCGGTGATCTCAAGCTCTCTGGCAAGCGCCTCGAGCTTTTTGCGCTCCATGCCGTCGCCCGCGATGGCGAGGCGCAGCTGCGGGCAGGCCTTTTGCGCCAGCGCCACCGCGCGCAGGAGCGTCGGGATATCCTTCACGGGGTCGAGCCGGGCGGCAATGCCCACGATGATGTCGTCCTCATGAACGGTATAGCCGAACTGCGCGAAATACGCCGCGCGGTCGGTCTTGGGCACGACGTGGGAAAAATCGAGCCCGTTGTAGATGGAAAAGAGCCGGTTCGGCTCAAAGCCGCGGTCGATGAGCCGCTGGCGGATGGGGTCGGACACGCACACGCGGTAATCGAGCCGGTGCAGCGCCCAGGTGTTGAGCGTGCCGTAGACGGCGCGGGCGAACGGCCGGCCGAGATAATCGAGCCGGTAGTCGCTGTGCACGGTGCTGATGACCGGCACATGCAAATGCCGGCGCAGCAGCGCTCCGGTAACGTTTGCGAGCGCGCCGTGGCAGTGCACGAGGTCATACTCCCCGTCACGGATGATCCGCCTGAGCGCCCTGAGGTTTGCCAAAAAGCCCTTGCCGAGCACTATTGTCGGGATACCGAGCGCGGCCGCACCGTCGGCAAAATCGCCGGCGCGGAAGCACACGAGCTGCACGTCGATGATCTGATTGAGATATTTCAACACGGAGTAAACATGCGTCCGGGCGCCGCCGGTATCGCCTCCGCTGATCACGTGGATTACTTTCACTTTACCCTCCAAAGCACTTGTGCGCGCCGCAAAAACACGGTATAATGCGCTCGTACAGGCACTTATGCATTCCCGCGCGAAATCAAAGCGCGGATTCAGATTATTATACTGTATGATTCCACTATGGTCAAGTTTTGGAGGCCCGCAATGACGAAAATTTATCTGATCCGGCACGCGGAAGCGGAGGGCAACCTCTACCGCCGCATTCAGGGGCGCTGGGACGGGAGCATCACCCCGCTCGGCCTACAGCAGATCGACGCGCTCGCGCAGCGGTTCCGCCGCGAACACATCGACGCGCTCTACTGCAGCGACCTATCTCGCGCGCGCGCGACGGCCGAGGCGATCACGCGCTATCATGACATTCCGGCCGTGGTCACGCCGCGCCTGACGGAGATCTGCATGGGCGTGTGGGAGGGCCGCGCCTGGGGCGATATCGAGCACGATTTTCCGGAGCAGATGCGCTATTTCAACACCGACCCCGACCGCTGGTCCGTGCCCGGCTGCGAGCCGATCCGCGACGTGCAAAAGCGCATGAAGCGCGCCATAGAGGATCTCGCCGCGCGGCACGACGGGCAGACGATCGTCCTCGTGAGCCACGGCATGGCCATCCGCGCCTATCTGTGCACGGTGCTGGGCATCCCGAACAGCGAGATGGCCACCCTGCCCTACGGCGACAACACGTCCGTGAGCCTGCTGCTCGTCGACGGCGAGCGCACGACCGTGGAGTATTATAACGACAACCGCCACCTTCCGCCCGCACTGAGCACATTCGGCCGCCAGACCTGGTGGCGCGGCAGTGGCAGCGGCGTAGAGGATCTGCGCTATGAGCCGCTGCGCTTCCCGCGCGACGAGGCGTTTTACCTCCAGTGCTACCGGGACGCCTGGCGCAACGTGCACGAGACGGACGAGGGTTTCGTGCCCGAGCTCTATGCCCGCAGCGCCGCCCGGCACGCGCAGGAGCATCCCGGCTCCGTCGTGCGCGTCCTGAGCGGGGACCGCGTGGTCGGCCTCGTCGAGCTCGACCCCGGGCGCGACGAGCAATCCGGCTGCGGCTGGATCAGCCTGCTGTACATGCTGCCGGAGTACCGCGGCCGCGGCTGGGCCATCCAGCTGCTGGGCTATGCGTTCTGGTTTTATGAGAATCACGACCGCGCGGCCGTGCGCCTGCACGTGTCGGAAAACAATGCCCGGGCCATCACGTTCTACCAACGCAGCGGCTTCGTGCAGATCGGGCGCGACCCCGGCGTGCGCGCGCACCTGCTGCTCATGGGTCGGCTCATCCACAGGACGGTGACGCATGGAACGGTGTGATTTTCTGCCCGTCTCCGCCGAGGAGATGCACGAGCGCGGCTGGTGGTGGTACGATGCGCTCGTCGTCGGCGGCGACGCATATGTCGATCATCCGAGCTTCGGCACGGCGGTCATCAGCCGCGTGCTCGAGGCCGAGGGCCTGCGCGTGGCCGTGCTCGCGCAGCCGGACTGGCACGACGCGGAGGCCTTCCGCGCCATGGGCCGGCCGCGGCTGGGCGTGTTCATTGGCGCGGGCAATCTCGACTCCATGGTCGCGCACTACACGGCGGCCAAGCGCCGCCGCAGCGAGGATTTTTACTCCCCCGGCAAGCGCTCCGGCTGCCGGCCCGACCGCGCGGCCATCGTCTACTGCAACCGCGCGCGCGAGGCCTTCGGCCCCGACATGCCGATCATCCTCGGCTCGCTCGAGGCGAGCCTGCGCCGCTTCGCACACTACGACTACTGGGACGATTCCGTCCGCCGCGCCATCCTCTTCGACGCCCCGGCCGACCTGCTGGTCTACGGCATGGGCGAGGCAGCGACGATTGAGATCGCCCACCGCCTGAAGAAAAAACAGTCTGTGCGCACGATGACGGACATCCCCGGCACGGGCTACATCACACGTGACCCCTCCGTGTGCAAATTCGAGCACATCACGCTCCCGTCGTTCGAGGACGTGCGCGATGATAAGCGCCTCTATGCCGAGGCCACGCGCACCGAATACGCCGAGCACGACCCTATCCGCGGCCGCGCCATGATCCAGCCGTGCGAGGGGCGCTATCTGATCATCAACCCGCCCGCCATGCCGCTCGACACGAAGGAGCTCGACCGCGTGGCCGAGCTGCCCTATACCCGCGAGTGGCACCCCATGTACGAGCCGCTTGGCGGCGTGCCCGCGATCGAGGAGGTGCGCTTTAGCGTGATCCACAACCGCGGCTGCTTCGGCGGGTGCAGTTTCTGCGCGCTGGCGTTCCACCAGGGCCGCATGATCACGAGCCGCAGCCACGCGAGCGTCATCCGCGAGGTCGAGGCCATGACGCACCACCCGCTCTGGAAGGGGTACGTATCCGATGTCGGCGGCCCGTCGGCAAACTTCCGCCACCCATCGTGCCGCCAGCAGCTGGAGCGCGGCATGTGCCCGAACCGGCTGTGCCTCGCGCCGACGCCGTGCCCGAATATCGACGCCGACCACTCGGACTATCTCGCCCTGCTGCGCAAGCTGCGCCAGATCCCCGGCGTGAAGAAGGTGTTCGTGCGCAGCGGCATCCGCTATGATTACATGCTCTGCGACGATAACGACGCGTTCTTCCGTGAGCTCGTGCGCTACCACATCTCCGGCCAGCTCAAGGTCGCGCCCGAGCACTGCATCGACTCCGTGCTCGACTATATGGGCAAGCCCCACATCGGCACGTACGAGCGCTTCATGGACGAATACCGCCAGCTCAACCACAAGTACGATAAGGAACAGTACGTCGTGCCGTACCTCATGAGCTCACACCCCGGCAGCACGCTCGCCGACGCCGTGGCCCTCGCGGAGTATCTCAACCGCCGCGGCCGCCAGCCCGAGCAGGTGCAGGATTTTTACCCCACCCCCGGCACGATCAGCACGTGCATGTACCACACCGGCATCGATCCGCGCACGATGCAGCCGGTCTACGTCGCCAAGACGCCGCATGAAAAGGACATGCAGCGCGCGCTGCTGCAGTGGCGCCGGCCGGACAAGCGCCGGCTCGTCATTCAGGCGCTGCACGAGGCCGGGCGCGAGGATCTGATCGGCTTCGGCAAGGACTGTCTCGTCCGCCCGATGACCGACCGGCGCAAACCCGCCAGACCCGCCGAACCCCAGCCGCCCCAGCGCAAATACGGCAAGGTCTACGGCGGCGGCAAAAAGCCCGCGTCCGCCCGCGCCGCACAGAGCGGCAGGGCCGGAAAGTCCGCCAAATCCGGCAAACCCGGCCGGCCCGGAACGTCCGCCAAGCCGGGCGCGCCCCGCTCCGGCGGCAGGGGCACGCAGCCCCCGCGCGGGAAAGGCGGCCGCCGATGAGCTATCTCTTTCTCTACCTCGCCGCCATCAACGTCATCGCCTTCGCCGCCATGGGCATCGACAAGGCGAAGGCCCGCGCCGGCAAATGGCGCATCGCGGAGGGCACGCTCTTCGCCCTCGCCGCGCTCGGCGGGGCGCTCGGCGGCACGCTGGGCATGCGCGTGTTCCACCACAAGACGAAACATAAGGAATTTCGCTTCGGCTTTCCCGCGCTGCTGTGCCTGCAGTGCGCGGCCGTGGTGTATCTTATTCTGATCTGGAAGCAGGTGCTCTGATATGACTCCCACTCTACTCGCCTATCAAATCGACCCGAAAAAACTCGGGAAAATGCAGATCGTGTGCCTGCGGCTCGGCATCCGGGTGCAGGCGATCGACCCGGCCGACTTCGGCCAGACGATCGGCGCGCTGGCCGGCGTGCTGCCGCGCGAGCCGGACGCCCCCGCCGCCCCGCTCCCGGGGGAGATGCTCGTCATGGCGCACTTTCGCCCCGGCCTGCTCGAGGGGATGCTGCAGGGATGGCGCGCCGCGCACATCCCGCCCGTCGCGCTCAAGGCCATGCTGACGGACACGAACGCCGCCTGGACAGCCCCCGCGCTCTACGCCGAGATCGCCAAAGAGCACGCCGCCATGCACAGCGGCGGCCGCGCGCACAAGGCGTGAAATTTCACGATTTACAGCAAAAAACCGATTGACAAGCGCCCGTGCCTGTACTATGCTATGGACACAGGTGCGCACCTACCGGCAGTCAGGCGAGGAAAGTCTGACTGCTTTTGTATTTGCCGCCGACATTGCCAAGGGGTCCCGCCTATGGAACACAATCAGATCCGTCAAGTCGTTTTCCCGATCCTGGCCGCGCTCATCTGGGGCACTGCCTTCGTCGCGCAGGACGTCTGCGCCGATACGATCGGCACGTTCACGTTCAACGCCGTGCGCTATTTCATCGCCGTGCTCGCGCTGCTGGTGCTCATCGCGGTGCTGCATGCCGTGCATAAGGACCGCCCGCAGCCCACGGAGGCGGAAAAACGCGCCGGGCGCAGACAGCTCTGGCTCGGCGGCTTTTGCTGCGGCACGGCGCTGGCCATCGCCTCGAACTTCCAGCAGGCCGGCATCGCCGCCGGGACGGACGCCGGAAAGGCAGGCTTTCTCACGGCGCTGTACGTGGTGCTCGTGCCGGTGTTCGGCCTGTTTTTCAGGCGCAAGGTCAGCCTGCCGGTGTGGATCGCGGTCGCGCTGTCGGTCGTATCCCTGTACCTGCTGTGCATCAAGGGCAGCTTCCGCCTCGCCGCGGGCGACCTGCTCGTGCTCGTGTGCGCGGTGTGCTTTGCCGTGCACATTCTGGTCATCGACCACTTCGGTGCAACGTGCGACGGGGTGAAGCTCAGCTGCGTGCAGTTTCTGTTCGCGGCGCTGTGGTCGGCCGTCTGCATCCCGTTTTTCGAGCACGTGGACGCCGCCGCCCTGCTCTCGTGCGCGCTGCCACTGCTGTATGTGGGCGTGTTCTCGTGCGGCGTGGGCTACACGCTGCAGATCCTCGCGCAGAAGGACTCCAACCCCACGGTCGTCACCATCCTGCTGAGCCTTGAGAGCGTGTTCGCCGTCATCGCGGGCGCGATCATTCTGCACCAGCACATGACCCCGCGCGAATACCTCGGCTGCGCGCTGATGTTCCTCGCCGTCGTCCTCGCGCAGATCCCGCTGCCGGCCAAGGCCGCCCGCGCGGAAAAATAAGCAAAACCCCGCCGGTCGGCGGGGTTTTCGCATCCTGCCCACTTGTGCGCAAATGCCCCTTGCATTTTTGCCCAAATTGGGCTATAATTCTTGTCAAGAAATTCACAGAAAGTGTATGTACAAGGAGGTCGATTCCCCATGAAACTGACACCCGAACAACAGGCCGTGCTCGACGGCAGCAAGGGCGCCGTCATGGCCAAGGTCATGAAAACGCTCGTCATGTACGGCGACGCCTTCGGCGCGGAAAAGATGGTGCCCGTCACGAGCACCTACGGCCACACGGTCATCAGCTTCGGCATCAACGCCATGAAGCCGGTCTACGACCTGTATGACCAGCTGATCGAAGCCGGCGCATTTTCCAAGCAGAAATTCACCGCCGACCCGCTCCCGCTCGACAAGAACGTCCCCTCGAACCCGCTGCAGGATCTGGTGTTCCGCCAGTTCATGTATAAGCAGCAGGCGCGCTACGAGGCCCAGCTGAGAAAGCTCGGCATCCTCAGCGACAAGGACTACACCTGCACCTGCTACCTCGACGAGGTGGGCAACAAGCCCAAGCAGGGCGAGGTGCTCTCGTGGGCGGAGTCGTCCGCCGTGGTGTACGCCAACAGCGTGCTCGGCGCGCGCTGCAACCGCAACTCCGGCATGATCGAGCTCATGGGCTCTATCGCCGGCTGCGTGCCGTATTTCGGTTTCCTGACCGACGACGGGCGAAAGGCCGACTGGATCGTCGAGGTGCGCACGACGAAAAAGCCCGAGCCGCAGCTGCTCGGCTCCGCCATCGGCATGAAGGTCATGGAAAAAGTGCCGTATGTCAAGGGGCTTGACCAGTGGATCGGCACGGAGATCAATGAGGATGCCATCGCGTATCTCAAGGACTTCGGCGCGGCCACCGCGTCCAACGGCGCCGTGGGCCTGTACCACATCGAGCACCTCACGCCCGAGGCCGTGCAGCAGGGCGAGGCGCTCATCCGCGACGGCGCGCCCGTGTACGTCATCGACGACGCGGAGCTCCAGCGCGTACGCGAGAGCTATCCGTGCGTGTGGAAGAACCTCAACGCCAAGCCGAAGCTGTGCTTCATGGGCTGCCCGCACATGACGCTCCACCAGCTCATCGACACGACCGAGCGCGTCGAGGCGAGCCTCCGGGCGCACGGTCAGCGCAAGGTCTGCATCCCGACGGTGTTCACCGCCGCACCCGGCGTTATCGAGGCGTTTGAAAAGACGGAGTACGCACCCCGCCTGCGCAGCACCGGCGTCGTGCTCAGCTACATCTGCCCGCTCATGTACATGAACAACCCGCTCAGCAAAGCCATGCCCGTCATCACCTCGTCGAACAAGCTGCGCACGTATTCGACCGCGCGCTACTACACCGAGGATGAGATCATCACCATGATTACGAAGGGGGCCAACTAATATGAAACAGTTTCAGGGCCGCGTCATCTGTCCCGGCACGTGCGAGGCGGAAGCCCTCGTGTCGCACGGCGGCTTCAACACGCTCGCCAGCTATCAGATGGCCTTGATGTTCCACGACAAGCAGGTCAAATGCGGCGACCAGAACAACCCCGACCTGTATAAAAAGCCGATGATCGGCAAGGCCCTGTGCCTGCCGGAGACGATCGGCTCGACCACCGGCGGCATGGTGCTCTACACGGCCTGCGCCTCCGGGCAGCAGCCGGCGTGCATGCTCTTTTCCAAGCACATCGACTCGCTGGCGGCCTCGGGCATGCCCTGCGTACCATTGAGGTCATTGATTGACTCCAGCTGTCCTGAAGCCTCATC
>ERZ1107006.1566-NODE-1566-length-19089-cov-113.752338_pt1 | contig 19089 bp, 19 predicted proteins | sample MGYA00403696_ERZ1107006 | MGnify/ENA primary metagenome ERZ1107006 (study PRJEB35170, sample SAMEA104062441) | human gut metagenome | biome: human gut; feature: human-associated habitat; material: faeces | place: Denmark | collected 2012-08-13 ...
GCTATGATGGTACCGATTCATGCGCTACAGTGGTACCGATTCGCCGATACTGTCATGTTATGGGTATTGATGATGCAATAGTTTGTTCTAATCGTACCTTTATGGAATTGAAATTGCAAACAGACGACGGAGACGGTTACTCTGTCACCAGTTCTAATCGTACCTTTATGGAATTGAAATTACAAGTTAACGAGATAGTGTCATTAGTGTCCCGTTAAAATCGGGACTAGTTAAATATTAATCAAATAGCCCCGGAAAGAGGGGACAATCGAGTTCTTTGACATTATTGAAATCAGTCCTTTCGAAGAAATCAACGAGTGGTGTCTTATCCATAAGAGATATGCTTAGAATCTGAAGAACTTCATAAGTTGATCGCTTAAGTTGCAAATCATGTTGTACGATAGCAACAGGTCAATAGGCTATGATTGCCGATGAGATGGGTATAGCATATTCTGCCTTGAATAAAATATTGAATGCTCGCCGTCCTGTAACAGAAAAGACGGCTTTGCTCTTTGAGGCAGCTCTTGGAGTAAATGCTGAGCCTTTGTTAAAAATGCAAATGAGATATAGTCTGCAATCAACCAAAAAGGATTCTTCTTTTATGGCAAGATTGGCAAAGGTAAGAAAAATAGTTGTAGCCTTGTGATATTTGCTTGAGGCGAAATTTTGTTTTTATTTGAATTATATTTCGAATAAACAGAGATACAAAAAAATATGAAGGGCAGGCTGCAGATCCGTAGCTTGCCCTTCATGATTAATATCTTTTTTAAAAGCTTTTCCTTTCTCAGAATCGCTTCTTTAAAGCATCTTTCCTTAGAACTTCTTTCCGAAAGCGATATTGCAGAAAGTCTTTAGCAATATCTTGGCGTCAAACCACCAAGAACGATGCTCCAGATAGTAAAGGTCGAGTTCCAGACGTCGCAGCATCTTCTCCATGGTGTCAGTATAACCATTATAGAGGGTGGCATACGATGTAACGCCTGGACGAATCTGATACAGGAACTGGTATCTTGAATCGTGCTCCATGATCTGGTCGATATAGAACTTCCTCTCTGGTCTCGGACCGATGAACGCCATATCCCCTTTGAACACATTCCAAAGCTGAGGAAGCTCGTCGAGGTGATGAGCCCTTAGGATACGTCCCACTTTCGTAAGTCTCGGGTCGCCCTTTATTTCCAATAAGTCGGGCCCGTCCTTCTCTGCATCAATCCTCATCGATCGGAACTTATAGATGTAGAAAGGCTTGCCATGCAGACCTATCCTTTCCTGCTTGTAGATGACAGGAAGACCATCTTCCTTGCGGATTGCTAAAGCACAGGCCAATGCCAAAGGAGAGAAGACTACAAGGCAACAGGCTGCAATGACAAAGTCGACGGAGCGTTTGCAGCCTTGCTCTATCTTATTCATCCTGTCCTTATATTGTTTATTAATCATTTAACTTCTTTAGGTAAATGTGATACTAAACAAACTTTTTATTTGTCCAGTTTTTCGTATATAGAATTATTGCTTTTGTATTCAGGAACGATTTCTTTCATTTTCATGACGGTAAGCATTTCGTCGTACAACTTACTCTTTTCAATAAGTTCGTCAATCTTTAAACTCACCTTTGCATAGTCGTACTCTCGTACCTTGGCAATTCTAATCTTGTCGTTGAAAGAGGGCATGGATGATTCTTTATCGTTGAGAACTTCTTCATAAAGTTTTTCGCCCGCTCTCAGACCTGTAAACTTGATTTCTACATTCTTAGCTCCACTGAGGTTAATCATTCTCTGTGCCAAGTCAGCAATCTTGACTGGTTTACCCATGTCAAAGACAAAAATCTCACCACCATTACCCTTAGTACCTGCTTCCAAAACGAGTTCGCAAGCTTCAGGAATCAGCATGAAATAACGGATGATATTAGGGGCGGTGACTGTAACAGGACCACCATTCTTAATCTGTTTCTTAAACAGCGGAATGACAGAACCATTAGAACCCAAAACGTTGCCAAATCGTGTGGTAACAAACTGGGTTTCACCTTTGATGACACCTTCTTTCACGGCTTTGTTGAGGCTTTGAACATAAATTTCACAGATACGTTTTGAGCATCCCATTACATTGGTAGGATTCACGGCCTTATCGGTAGATATCATTACAAATTTCTTTACGCCATACTTGACAGCCAAATCTGCCAGGATTTTGGTACCATAAACATTATTTTGAATGCTCTCACATGGATTGTTCTCCATCATAGGAACATGTTTATATGCAGCAGCATGGAAAACATAGTCAGGCAGGTAAGTCTTGAAGATATGTTCCATTCTGGACTTGCTACAGATAGTGGTGACGATGGTTTCTGCTTTAATATCAGGGAATTGCTTCGCCATCATCAATCGTATATCGTGCTGCGGGGTCTCTGCACTATCTATCAGAATTAATTCCGCAGGACTGTACTTGGCGATTTGTCTTACCATTTCGCTTCCGATACTTCCAGCAGAACCTGTAATCAATATGCGTTTGCCATGAAGCATAGCACCCACGCTTTCCATATCGATGCTGATTTCGTCTCGTGGTAAAAGATCCTCAATGCTAACTTCTTTGAGTTGTTGCTGCTGCTCTGTATTCCATTCCTGTGTAGTAGGCATATAAATACGAATACCTTCAGCAAGTATAGCATCCTGGAACTCCTTGTCTGCACGTAAATTATTGATGGCACCTGGAGATACCAGCAGGGTAGTGATTTTATTGTCTCTCATTACCTTGATAGTATTTTTGTCGAGTGCATACACCTTAGCTCCCATCAGGTGGTGGTGCTTGATTTCTACATCATCAGAAATAAATCCCATGAGTTTGAACTTCATAGGCTTATCATTCTTAATTTGTTTCGCGAGACCGATGCCACCTTCCTTTACGCCATAAATAAAAGCATTTTTAATGTTATAATCGGCTAATGATACATCAAAGACAGTTTTGGTAATGACTCTGATGGCCCACAAGATGAGTATAGAAATAAGTGAACCTAAGATAATGTTGCGGTACTGAATCTCAACTCTTGGAAATAATTGAGTATTCAGCAGCATGTTCTTAGTCAGTATAGATAAAACTGCACCGACAGTTACTGCATAGAATACTTTCTGCAAATCAACAAAAGAAGAATATCTCAGAATGCCATCGTATGTATGGAACATTCTAAAACCTATGGCATGGAACATCGTGAAAATCGCAAAAACAGCAGAGAGTTGTCCAAAAATTCCTAATGCCTGTGCTCCGCTATTTATTTGCTGGTATATAAAAAGGTATGATAAATATATCACAGCACAATCTATCCAAAAAATACACCAATAGGGTAGTGTTTTTTTGGAAAAATACCAGTCTGTTAACTTCCTGAAATTTTTCATATCTTTTCCTATCTTACTATTTCTTTAAAGGTGGTAAATATAATCTTGAAGTATTCTCCAAGTGTTTGATGATTTATATATACCATGTTAAGTTTAATCTTATTCGGCATAATCAAGGTTACATAGGCTTCATCTGGGTCTTTAGCTTCGCCCAATATTTTATTCTCGTCTACGTATTTTATAGATGCCCAGTCTGTGATGCCAGGTCTTACCTTGAGAACTTGCCTTTGTTCATCCGTATAGAGATCTGTGTATTTTTTTACTTCTGGTCTTGGTCCAACCAAACTCATATCTCCTATAAACACGTTCCAAAGTTGAGGAAGTTCGTCCAATTTATATTTCCGTAGAAAATAACCTGTACGAGTTATACGATTGTCCTTTTCGCCAATAGTAATGAGACCTTTCTTGTCTGAACCTGTTCGCATTGATCTGAATTTGTAAAGTCTGAATGGTAGACCATCTTTTCCCATCCTTTCTTGTGTATAGAAGCCACCTCCCTTGCTTTCCAATCTAATCATCAGATAAAGAATCATAAATAGTGGTGACAGCAAAATGAGTCCTATCATAGAGAAAACTATATCGAAGAATCGAATCATAATATAAGGTGTCCTATATTTATATGTTTTTACTTCATTACGGTCTCGTATGCCTTGATGACTGTATTTGCTACAAACTTGACTTGTTCTTCTGTTAGTTGTGGATACACAGGTAAGGAGATTTCGTGTGAATAATTCTTATATGCTTGAGGATAGTCTTTAATGTCATAACCCATATCCTTAAAGAGAGTAAGCATTGGCATAGGAATGAAATGAACATTAACAGCTACCTCATTTTTAGAGATTTCTTGTATGATAGCATCTCTTTGTGCTTCTGTAATATCCTTGATACGAAGGGCATATACATGATATGAACTCTCCTTGATGCCAGTTGTGGCAGGTGGTGTAATCGCCCAGTCCGTATTGGCAAATGCATTGGCATACGTATTGAATACTCTCTTTCTTTCTTGTAGGAGATTCTCATACTGTCTAATCTGTGCTAAACCAATTGCAGCATTAACATCTGCCAAATTAATCTTCATACCTTGTCCTACAATATCATATCTCCAACCGCCTGCTTTTGTTTTCGTGAAAGCATCTTTCGTTTGGCAGTTGAGAGTTCTCAGGCGAAGTTCTTTGTAAAGTTCTTCATTGTTGAATGGTTCTGGCAAGTTAAGGCAGATGGCTCCACCTTCTGCTGTTGTAACATTCTTTACTGCATGCAAAGAGAAAATAGCAACATCAGTTTCTGAACCAGTACGCTTATCGCCATAATGTGCACCAATAGAGTGGGCTGAATCACTCAAGACGAGTATTCTGCCTAATTTCTCTTGTATTTCAGAAGTTGCATGGAACAAAGCTTTTATCTTTTTCGATTTTACTAATTCCATGATTGTGTCATAATCACAAGGAAAACCAGCAATATCAACAGGAATAATAGCTTTGGTCTTTTCTGTGATAGCATTTTTTATTCCTTCAACAGAAATATTGAAATCTTCTGTAGAGTCAACCATGACAGGTTTACCACCAGCCCATAATACAGCCATGGCTGTTGCCGAATATGTATATGCAGGAACAATCACTTCGTCTCCAGGCTGTAACCCTAACCAACGGAGCATGAGAATTGCACCAGAAGTCCAAGAGTTAACGCATAGTACATTGTTTACGCCAGATATTTTACCTATTTCTTCCTCTAAAGCTTTCACTTTAGGGCCTGTTGTAATCCATCCTGATTTAAGAGAATCAACTACTTCGTTAATGACGTTATCGTCAATGTATGGTGGTGAAAATGGTACTTTCATAATTATCTATTTGTCTTAACATTAAACTTTTTGCCTGTCAATACTTTCCAAAATCCATGGACGTAGCCAATTCCATAACTTAAATGGATATTAAGAAATGTGTATGGCATATAAGCCACTAACAGGATTCTTTTATATAAGAACGCTTTCTTTATGCCAATTATTGTGCCAATTATTACATAAATTATGAGCGTAGATATATAAGCCCATCTAATCCATGCAGCTAAAGGTGACAATACAGCTCCTATAATGATTCCTATGCAGAATAATGCTGGAAAAAACTGCCTTATAGTTGCTGGACTTCCTAACTTTTTGTTTACTAAAGGTTTAAACAACCCATATTGGTAGTACATCTTTCTCATTTTTTTGAGATTTTCCCTTGCCGTATATTCAATGATAAGGTTAGGAATAATATAAATGCTCCCCCCATGTTTAATGAGTCTGCCATTGAATTCATCATCTTGGTTACGTGTCAGTTCTTCATCGAACAGACCAATTTTGTCAAATACCTCTCTTTTGTAGCATCCGAATGGAACTGTATCAACTTTGTGTATTGTATGAGCTCCGGTTTTATGTTCTGAGCCACCAACGCCAAAAGGGTGACTAGAGCATGCTGCTACGGAAATAGCCTCAGTGCTATCGTTTGCTGGAATTGTATGCCATAGTCCACCAACGTTGTCGGCATCTAATGTCATTAACTGTTTGGCTAACTCGGAGATGTAATTTTTTGGATATTTACAATGAGCATCTAACCTTATAATAATATCCCCCTTAGCTTTCCTAATACCAGAATTGAGGGCAAAAGGCACCGTACGTTCTGGGTTATCAATTAAATGAAAATATGAATATTTTTTTGTATAATTCAAGATGATGTCACGAGTGCCATCTTTACTCATGCCATCGATTAATAAAACCTCTAAGTTCTCTTTCTCACAATCTTGGTCGATTATAGATTGTAAAAAATTGGCGATAAATTTAGCCTCTTGATAAATTGGGCTTATTATCGTTATTTTTATTGAATTTTTAACTATCATATAATGTACTTTTATGTAAGAACGCTATTTCTTTATAAAAATTGTATATTTTTATGGAGTATCCGTGATTAGGGTATTCTTAACAAACTAAAATACCAACAGTCGATTATATTTTTTTGCATCATCATGCAGACCTTTCTTGATGGTTGATTATGCTAACCCTAGATGTACTTGCCGTGTCATCGATGAATGGAACGGGTATAAAAAATATTTGTTTAATAATAATGAAATGCACATTAGATTCGTATCTACCATTTGTAGATGCATAAACAGAGGATATGTGTGAAGCATATCCTCAGTAATTTCTTGAATTATTGCTTGTTCCATTATTTGTAATATGTATTCAATATATAATTAATTCCTTCTTCATTGTATTTGCAATAAAAATTGCTAGGCAATTTTCCTGTAGATACTTTTCCTATATCCTCAATTATTATGCTAGGTTCGTGAATGACTTTCAACTTGTGTGAGCGACATTCTTCTGCTAGATATAACTCCTCGTCATATAAGAAGATAGGATAGTTGATGATTCCACATTTTTTTATAAACTCTTTTGTGAGAATTATGAAAGAGCCATGTCCTGCATAAATCTCTTTGTCTGTAATTTTGACATTGTTGCTTTTGATTTTTTTTCTTTTATACAGCGTTTTCTCATAAAGCCAAAGGAGAAAGGGGTGCTTATATAGCAATCTCAATACTTTGAGCTTGTTTTGAGAATATCGGTTTATGATAGCTGGATTCAAATCTCTTTTCTCTTTGAGAGAGAAAATTTGAGGTGCTATCCAGCCAATTTGGTCGGAAAAAACTGTATGGCATAAACGGTCAATTGCTAGTTTGTTTACAATAACATCAACGTTGCTCAAAATTACATACTCATATTTTTCGGGTACGGTTTCTTTCATCATTTGATGAATAGCTCCAAAGTATCCCAGATTCTCGTGATATTCAAAAATATGTGGATGCAAGTTCTCTAAACTTTGTAAGTCAATGTGCTGAAATGCAGTTTCAGTGTTGTCTGCAACAAAGAAGTCAATGAAAACTTCTTTGTTGCAATCTGATGTGGCCTTCTTTATTGATTCATAGTACTCATAAAGAGTTTTGTATGAATTAAAGGTTACACTATATATGGCAATGTGTATCATGTTTTCTTTTTTTTGTTGTAATGTGTAACAATATTAAAAAATACGTCTTTATTGCAAAAAAAACAAAAAACGGAATTCTCTTGCAAAAAACCTTTGACGCTTTATATTCAAACCATGTTTTTTTTGTGAGAGTTTTTATTTTCATTATTTGTTTAAGAAAACTAGGAGATTCTTTCATTCCAATAAGATTATTTTCATGCTGTCTATAAAGTATGAGCGTGTCGGGAATTCTTAAAATGCGCCCCTTGTTCCAAAGAGTTTTATTTATAATCCAACTATCATGAATGTATGTTGTATTTTCTGCCATAGGTAATGAAATTTCTTTTACGCAATGATTAAACATTAATGTGCAACCTGGCATGTTGTTATAGAAAAGATGAAAATATTTGTTGGAAAAATCACTTTTTCTAAACCCGCAAGAGTACCAAAGTGAGTCAACTAATGTGTTTAAATTGGAATCAACAATTTTTGCATCGCATGCTACTATCGTCGGAATATTCTCATTATTGAATTTCTTCATGAGTTCATATGCTCTTTCTACTTTATTTGGTAGCCAAAAATCATCGTGATCACAAAACATATAATATTTGGCTTCAACTTTCTGTAAAAGCCAAGCAAAACTTTTTTTTGAGCCTCTGTTTGTTGCGTCATCTAACAAAAAAATGTTAGAATGATGCTTGCAATATGCCTTTATAATACTCTGTGTCTTATCACTTGATTGGTCGTCATGAATGTAAAGACTCCAGTTCTTAATACTTTGATTGATTATGGAGTCTATTTGGCAGCGAATGTATTTTTCGCTATTATAAGTTGCTAGTAAAATTGCTATTTCTTTCATATTGTTTGTTTCTATTATAAGCTTTTTTCATTTTTATTTTGGCGTATTTAAACTGTACTATGCGCCATAGTAAATATGGAGCCATTGGTATTTGTCTAGCAATTTTAGAATGCATGAACTTACTTAAAAACTGAGTTGCAGTTATACACATTCTGAATAGTATGCCGAAGAAAGCGGATTTGTTTATCACTATTTTTTGCAAATCTATAGCATATTCTATATCTATACCATCTGACATGCTGTGATTGTATATCCATAGAGCGCCAATAAAGAGACTAAGATCATATTTGTGTCCATATTTAGCTTGAAACATATTGTAAAATGTTAATAGAGCATAAACATTATTCTTTTGATGCTGCTTAGATGTCATTTTTTTTGATACAGAATTTGCATTGCTGTTTATTCTATACCCATAGTCAGGTTCGCTATTAGCATATTTGTATTTTAGACCTGCCAGAATTGTCTTAACATTAAAATCAGCATCTTGTAGAGACTTTAACTTTTCATCCCACAAAATGTTTTTGTTCTCTAAAGAAGCTTTCTTGTATATGTTGTTCCAAACAATAAATGGTAATCTACGTTTAGCAAACATTTTTATATCATTTGTATAAATATGATATCCACAACAAGCATCTTGTATAGATTTGTCAAAAAAGTTATTGCTATAAGTCCCTGATGGAAATATGATAAAATCGTAGTCTGGATTTTTCTCCATTTGTGCAACTCTTTCGGCTAAACAATAAGGGGGTATGTAGTCGTCAGAATCAAAGAAAATGATGTATTTTCCTCTAGCTCTTTTAAAACCAATATTTCTACATTTATTAGCTCCTTTTGGTAAATCTTTTCTTTTAATAATTAAAATCTGTTCATGATACATACAAAACTTCTCTAAGATTTCCAACTCAGAGATATCTGATCCATCATCAACTATAATAAGTTCCCATTTGTCATATGTGTTGGCCAATATACTTTCAATCATTTTGCATGTGAGATTAGCATGATTGAAAGATGGTATGATGATAGATAATTCAATATAATTGTTCATAGCCATGTACATCCAATTTGTTTCTCTTTTTTCCGTGATTGATTAATTGATGCTGAGTTTTTTACTAACCACAGCAACTGTGATAATATATGTATAAGACAACTAAATTTGCTGCTATTCTTGTTTATCTCTCGAATAGTTGCTTTGATAATGTTATGTAAACAACCACTCCAAGATAAATTTATATCAGTAGCAATTATTAGTAAAGTTTTTTTGTATTCGTTTTTGTCGAAAACAGTTGTGTTTCCATGAATATTTCTATCATGCATCATGAAAGCAGATGGTATGAGTTCGGTTCGTATCTTATGGAATCTTAGACGATTATAATAATTATCATCTTCTCCATAATGATCAAACAGCGGGTTAAAACCACCAATTTTCTTGATGACGACAGTTGGTACAAACCAACAAGCTGCAGGAAAATTAGCAAGAACATAATTCTTTTTCATACGTTGTGCTTTTGCTATATCATCAAAGAATATAGATGATATATTTCGTAATTTAGCTCTAAACATACAGTCTAATTTTGTGCCATTACCATTTAATTGGTATGGTGTACACAATGATTCTTTACTCATGTTATTGAATATTTTTTCGATAGTGTCATTTGTAATTTGTGCATCTTGATTTAATAACATTATATAGTCTGCATCATTTTTGATAGCATAGTTTATTCCTATATTATTAGCTTTGCCAAAACCTAAGTTTTGTTTTTGAGGAAGCAAAACAACTTCTGGATAGTTCTCTGCTATAAGATTACATGTACTATCGTTTGAATAATTGTCTACAACTATGGGAGTTGTTTGCACTGTACTTTTTCTTAGACTATTCAAGCATTTTTCAATCCAATTTGATTGCATTCCATTATATGTAACTATGATTGTAAAAATCTTCATAAATTATTATTTTTGTTAAAACTTAATTATATATTTAAATATATAACGTAAAATCAATATGAATATTATAGCTAATGTTATATAATGACCAGTAAAAGGCCAGGCAAATAAGCTTCTGGTAAAGAAAGACACTATTATAATGAACAAAAAAGTATCATAGAATTTTATTTCTTTCCAATAATATTTAATCATATAACTAAAAATAATTACGGCAAGGAAAAATAAGATATAGCCAATCCAACCTAAGTCTAGGTATATCTCTCCACCAAAAGTGTCGAATACGCTGACCCAAATGTCCATGTATTTTCCTAATGTCTGATAATGTTCATATAAATCAAAATTGTGCCCCGTAAGTATTTTGTTAGTCAAAGGAAAAATTCTATCAATAGAAATTGGAGCAGAACCGCCATAGCGAATAACAGTGCAAAAATTATCAATATGTTGTCCTGCATACCCATATAGTGAGTCAAAAGGATCTCGATTGCTTCCTGAAATGCCAAAACGTGCAATGGTAATGCTGATAAATAATAATGCCATGATAATTCCTAATGAGCAGACAACCAGCAATATTTTCCGATTTAAACTTTTGCTTATTTTATCGTAGAAGAAACTATAGAGAATGAAAAAGTCAAACATCCAGTAAATCATAGCTGCTCTTCCAGCCATGACGATTGCAAGAATGGCTTGTACAATAGAAGCAAATAGAATACCTCCTGTTAAAATCTTTGAACATTTTGTATATGCAGAAAGATAAAACCAAAAGAATAGTGCTAATGTTGGAAATGGTGTGCTAGATAAAATAGTAGGAATCAGCATAAAATAATTTGCTCCATCACTTCCGCCAGCCTTCAAATTCTGATAGTGGGTTCCTCGAACGTCTGCTAGATCCATAATTAGTGCCTCTTTGATATCTGAAAGCATAACGATAACCATAGTTATAGAGCATATCGTTACAATTATTATCAAAGCTTTTAGCAAATTCTCTTTAATTTTTAGATGTGGAAGTAGTTGCATGCCAGCTATAATTTTGATAGGTATCAAAATTATAGTCCATTGAATGCAAAATAATATAACTGTAGGAAGATTATAATTTTGCTCATTTATTCCATAATCTCCGTATAAATCTTTCACATCTATGATAATTGCAAAAAAGGATATTAATATTAGCAGTGTTATAGCGGCTGCATCCATGCTCCACTTCTTCTTTTGAAGTAGAGTATATCCCAATAAGAGACTAAAATAAACAAATGGTATAGCTATCATTTAATTGTGTTTTATGTGAATTATGTCTGTCCAACCTAGAAATAGAGTATGACATTGTCTATAAAAAATGTGTCGATATGCAGGAATGAATGCGTCTGCTAAATATCCTGCTGCAAAGTTGCTTGCTAGTGCGACAAAAGCTGCTGCCATAATCCCATATAATGGGAGTAAGAGATAGTTGAGTAGAAGGCAAACTAAACAGCCTGTTATATCTCGAAATATAGCATATTTCTGGAGCCCTTCTGCAATGAGCATTGTACCTGCGGTATTAGATAGTGCAACTGTTGCAGCCTTGAATGCCATAATTTGCAATATAGGAACTGCGGGAAGATATTCAATTCCGAAAGTGATGTTTACAATAAAATAAGCTAATAATGAAACAACAGTGCATGTTATTAATGTAAACCAAAAGGAAAAACTCATAAACTGCTGTCCCTTTAATTCATAAGTTTGATAACTCTGCTCTTTAACTTTTACCAATACAGGCATTATCGTTTGTGCAAGTGTCATCGGTATATACATAATAATTTCAACGAATCTTGATGCTACGGAAAAATAACCGACAGATTGTTTGTCTATCATTTGTCCAATCATTACTTGATCTATCCTTTGATATATGAACACTGCAGTACTTGTAAGCATTAAGGGAAATGACTCTTTTAACAAATAAACAGCAATTGACTTGTCGAATTCCCAAATTGATATTTTTCCTATTTTATATTTGTAGGAGACATAATATCCACTGGCTAGCAAAATGTAATCTGTAGCATAGGCAATAACGAATATTGTAAGGTTTGCTTTAAAAAATAATAAGCATAGTTTAATGATGATTGCTAAAAGTGTACGGCTAATTTCTGCCTTTACAATATATTCATTTTGAACTATTGAAGTGAAGTAATTTCTAATAACACTGAATGAATTTAAAACAATAGTTATTGAATAAATAGCTATAAGTATTGTTGTATAACTATCTCTTTCGGTAAAAATAGACGTGATTATAGTAGCAGCAATAAAAATACAGCCTAAAACAATTTTTAATATAAAGGCTGTTCCTATAATTTTATTGTATTGCGCCTCATTTTTAGACTCTTCTCGTACTTCTATGGAATCTAAGCCAAAAATGGCTATGGTTTGGAATAAGAAAACATAGCTAATTACATAATTCATTAAGCCATATTTTTCTGGACCTAAATATCTAGCAACAATTATACCTACAATAAGTCCACTGGCAAGATTACAAATCTTGCCAAGCAAGGCCCAATAGATATTCTTAAATAAACTTATGTTTAATTGTGACAGTCCAAGTTTGCTTAGAAACGAGTCAATTTTATTCATTTTGAATGAATTTTGGTTATATCATAAAATGCAAATCTTTTCTTACAAACCAAAAAGTAAGACCAAAAAAAGTTAATATGACAATAGATAAAACGAATATCATCCTCTTGGGACCTGCAGGCTTAAGAGGAACGGATGCACCTTTAAGAGTTGTGAATACTGGTGTCCGTTCTTGTACTTTAGCAATAGCAGCTTGAAGTTGATTGCTAAGTGAACTATAATTGTTATATTTCAATTGCATCTCGTTTTCTAAATCTTCTTCTTTGGATTTAAAACTTTGGAGTGTAACATCTATGTTTGCGTCAGAATATGTAGCATAAATTTGACGCGCTTTTTCATAATCAGCCTTAGCTTTGGCTGTTAATTTCTTATAGTATTCTAAATCATTTTTAGCTTTGCTAGTTCTATACTCTGTAATGTATGTTTGTATTAACTCTCTTACAGAATCAGCAACAGTTCTACAAATAAGAGGATCTTGGTCGGTTACGCTTATTGTGAGTACTCCTGTTTTTTTATCGACAGAAACTTTGATGTTATTTCTAATTCCTTCAATAACACTATTATCCTTAGCGGATAACCAATATGGGTCAAAAGATTTACTTTTAGATGTACTGTCTTTACTAGCAAAGAGCTTTTTTACATAGCCTATCGGATAATTCCACCATGGATGTTTTTGGAGTGTCTTAATATAATTATAATATGTAGTATTTAATGTACCGGTTTTGTCTGTAATTCTTATTGGTAACAATTTTGATACAAATTTGTTATCCTCCATTAAGTCTGGATACAATAAAGGCGATATAGCATCAGATGTTTGCATGTCAGAGATGTCAAAACCTAAATTTGCAGCTATTGAACCAATAGTACTGCTTGTGTTGGAACTATTGATTTCTGGTGCTAAAGATGTTGTTGTGTTGTAATATCGTGGAATGCTTATAATGAATAGGCAAGATAAGATAAAAGCAATAGGAAGAACTATGTAATAAGTTCTTCTTTTTGATTTTAATTTATTAATAATTTCTCTTAAGTCTATAATATTTTCTTTTTCCATTTTTTATTACGTTTTTATGATAGAGCCCATTCAAAATCAAGGATTGTCAAATTGAAACTTTGCATTTTATACGTAAATGAAAACTATAAGCATTGATCACCTTGCTCATTTGTTTTAAGCTCTAATTAGACTTTCTCTTTTTTTATGGGCTGATATGCAATTTATTTTTCTAGCTTCCTTTTTAATGCTTGCTCATATTTTGCAAAAGTACAACTTTTTTCTATAAATACAAAGTCTTTGCAGTATTATTTTCTTAAAATTATAGAATTTGTTTACTGCAATACTCTTTTTTCCAATAAAACTTGAATTATTGTTTGTCATCCATATGTTGTAGTTTTGCAAATGAAAACAAAATTAACTTGAAATACTCAGCCGAAAATAGATGATATAACTTTACATTTCAGGCTCGTTTTTTCAGAATTATTCGACTATTTGAACCTTATCGCTTTTTACTATCCAACACACATCATATTTCCCTTTGGGTGATTTTTTGTACATAGTTAAATTTTGCTTGAGTTGTTGGGGATTAATTACTTTGTAGTCGATATGCTCTGGATTTTTCAAATCCCAATATACTCTTGTGCCTTTACCGCTGTCCCAACTTTTCTTCCTATTAGTTTGGAAAACAGAGTAGGTGTCAAGTTGGGGGTCACAGTCTAAAATGAGAACTTTGTTCGGGATAGTCCTTGCTTGCCCCCCAATAACAGATTGAACTCTAGAAGCTGCAATTTTACCTATATTGTAGATGTAATATCCTTTATGGATAAATACCAATATAGAACAAGCGAAGTATATATACATAACAGAAAGTTCTCTTTTAGTCCATCCAAATGTTTGTAGACCAAAGGACAAAGCTATCATCCAGAGAGTTGGATAGACGTGCATTTCTCCTGGGTGTTGCATTACTAGATGGGGTGAAGATATTGCCAAGATACAAATGGCTAAAATAATCAAAGAATAATGCTCTCGCCATGAAATCTTCTTGATGATTATAAATAGAAATGCTGCAGAAACAATGGTACTGATTGTGACTATGAACCAATTTTTCTCAAGAAAGAGTGCTATGGTATCTATGGAGGTTATTGCGCTTGTTAAAATCATTCCAAACCCAACCAAAGAGTTGACTCCAATACCTGTAGAGTATCGACCATTTGAATCTGCTGATTGACCGATGTGCGTGTCTAAGTAGATTCTGGCAATTGCATATACGGCTATGATACATAAAGATATACACCAAGGTCTTATAAGACTCTTAATATTTTGCGCTATTGGTTGCGAAATGTTGCTGTGTCGATATTGGATGAGCAAATTGAGCAATGGAGTAATCGCAAACCAAGCTATGCCGCTTTCTTTAGCGAATACGGCAAGTATCATTAATGTATATGACCAGCACTTGTGTTTCTCGAAATAAATCAGAGAAGCTATGCCCAAAGCTAAGCTTAAACTTTGGTTGCTTGAATCAACAGAAAATGTTGTTGCTACCAATGCAGGTGAAAGGCAAAACATAGCTAATGCTATATTTTGAGATGTTTTTGTTGTACCACAATAATTTAGTATTTTGTTGAGTCCATATATTGAATATGCAAAACCGGCAAGGACAATAGCATGGTCAAGGTAAGGAAATAGAGTAGGGCATTTCCCCAAAAACACTCCAAAAAGGACATCGAAAGGGCGCCAAAATGGTTTGTGCGGCAATAAATCTTTTAAGCACAAGTCTGCATGTGGTGCTGTAAAATAATAGAAATCGTCATCGACAGGCAGTACAAAAAATGCACCGATTGATTGATAATATGAATGCCAATGCAAAAATGACTCTTTTGTTCATTTTGTGAAAAAGATTAAATTTACAATATTTTTATTAAGCGATAGCCCTTTCTATCTCCAAATTCTTCTTGATGTATTCCTTCATCGCCTCGTAAGCATGAGCGGATTCTGCTAAGTCCACTGTTGCAATCACGTTCTTGCCATTGCCTTCTCTGTAGTTCTTCAGCCAAATCTTGTCGTGCGGCTTGTTTTTGAGTTGCTCGAAACTGAGGGAGGCATTCTCCTGAATGGAAGCATCCAAGGCTTCTTTTTCAGACTCAGAGAGGGAGTCTTCATTGGCTTGTCGCAAGGGAAGCATGATGTTGAAGGCATCTTCTGAGGCGAACTTGAAGGCTGATTTCTGCATTCGTGATAGCTCAGGCTCATGGGAGTCGCCCTTAATGGCATCGAGCAAGTGGGAGAGTACGGGACCGTATGGCATAGCGCAGACATCGTCTGCCGTTATGCGTTGTCCCCATTTCGCCAAGTGCTTCAGCTCTGCGAAATATATGGTTTTCAAGAGGGTGTAGTAATCTAGCTCGCCCGTCTTGTTGAGGACGTAGAGCACGATTTCCACCAATCTTTCTTTGTCGTATCTTTCCATCTTTCCGAAATTTTCTGCAAAATAACAACTTTTGGATGACATAACCAAATTTTCCTTCGTGAGAATGAAGAAATGGGGTGAAATATTTGGTGATGTCGGGGGAAAAGCGTAATTTTGCAACAAAAAGTTGTGCGTATGAGTCATATAGCAGAAGAACGATATATTAGCTTGTTGACCGATTTCGGTTTCAAGCGTATTTTTGGTACCAAGCCCAACAAGGACTTGCTCATTAACTTCTTGAACTCTTTGTTTGGGAAGGAACAAGTGATTACGGATGTGAAATACTTGAATAGTGAGCATGTGGGTGACGTTTATACAGATAGAAAAGCTATCTTTGACGTGTATTGTGAAAATGAAAAAGGAGAGAAATTTATCGTAGAAATGCAAAATGCATATCAGACTTACTTTAAGGATCGTTCGCTTTACTATGCCACTTTCCCGATAAAAGAGCAAGCTCCTAAGTCGGCTGACTGGGATTTTAACTTGTCGCATGTCTATGTGGTGGCTTTGCTTAACTTCAATATGCATGAGGAATCTTTCGATCAAAAGGCGATTGCCCATGATGTAGGTCTCTTGGATAAGAAAACCAAGAAGGTGTTCAACGATAAGTTGACCTTCAAGTATGTGGAGATAGCAAAGTTTGATAAGCCTCTGGAGAAGCTTCGCACTCTTTATGATAAGTGGCTGTATGCGTTGAAGAATCTTCCCAAGTTGGAAAACCGTCCTATGGAGTTGAAAGACAAAATTTTCGATAAACTTTTTGCTGAGGCAGAAATCGCTAAGTTCTCTAAAAAGGAGCTTCGAGAATATGAGGACAGTCTCAAGGCATACCGTGACATTAAAAACTCGCTGGATACGGCGGAAGAAAAGGGAAGGAAGAAAGGGAAAGAAGAAGGTAAAATCGAAGGTAAAATCGAACGTTCTATTGAAATTGCTCGTGAAATGCTGCAAGATGGTGAGCCAATAGAAAAGATTATTCGATATACCGGGCTTTCTGAAAATGAAATCTCTGGATTGTAAATGAAAGAAGAGGGTGTGTCATAAGTCTGTGACACACCTTTTTTTATGTGTTTTTCTGTATGTTCTAATTGAATCGTCGTCTTTCTTCACAAGAGGAATCTTATTATATTGTATAGAAACTTTACTTTTTTGTTTTTTCGATAACAAAACTGCCCAAAAGCTCACAAAAGGGCATAATTGCCCCATACGGTAAAACTGCCCAAATTGAGTCTTATCGTTTTATCCCCAAATATTTCTTCAAATTGAATTCTATACCGAACAACCCTATGTCCATGTAAACCTTGTCCTTTCCGAAATGCCTGAATCGCTTGTAATGCATGTCTTCCTTCATCTGTCCAAACGCAGCTTCTGGCTCTATCGGTCTCTGACTCCTGTGCTTCATACCTTCCTCTGACGTCAACAGCAAAAATGCTTCCTTTTTATATGCATTCAACTTATGGTTTACATATATGGTTCTGTTACCCTTGGCTTTCTTGCAAAGACTCCCAAGTGGACAGCCTTCACATCGCTGCGCTCTATATAATGTAATGACAGACACATAGCCAGAGTCACTTTTCGTTTGTCGTTGTCCGCAAGGATTCATGTGTTGTCCCATGGGACAGACGTAATAGTCTTCGTCTTTATTATAGTAGAAATTTGCTTGGTTAAAGACATCTTCCTTGAAAGGTTTATGCTGTTCTTTGTGAAACCAGTTGTACTTTACATATCCCACCATCTCTTCCATCTCCATGTACTCATAGTTCTCCTCTGATCCGTATCCTGAGTCTGCGGTGACGCACTTGGATTGCTTTCCATGTCTTTTCCTGTACTTATCCAAGAAAGGCTTGAATGTCAGGCTGTCCGTTGGATTGTGATAAAGGGCGAAGTTCGTCTAGTATTGATTCTCCGTCGCAATTTGAAGGTTATAAGCAGGCTTGGTCTGCCCATTGTTCATGGCATCTTCCTTGAGTCGCATGAAGGTAGCATCGGAATCCGTCTTGGAGTAACTGTTTCTGTCGCCCAATATCTCCAAAGAGTTCTCATACTCACGCAGCTTGTCTGAGGCCTTGAACAAATGAGAAATCTGAGTGTTTAGCTTTTGCTTTTCCCTTCCTGTAAGTGCTTTGTCTGGAAGTTCTCGCACTAATCTTTCACACAAACGTGCGCTTGCCTCCATATCCTTGGAAGAGATGATTGGCTCGTCGTCTCCTTCCTTGTTGTCACTTCCGCCATTTTGACGAATTTGTTCTTTTATCTGAGCCAGTGCCGCAGAGGCTTTTCCCATGAGCTTGGCCTTGTTCTTGAAATCATAAACGCCATTGATATAGGCAAAAACAACTAAACTTAGAAGCATCTTCGGACTGTAAGGAGGAGCACCAATCCCATCATAGGTATCCATGAGAGGGTTGATGTCCATACTGCGAACAATACGATCCACCATACGAACTTTGCTGTCTTTTGGCACATAATCATCGAAAGAGTTAGGAAAAAAGCTCAATTCGTGCCGAGTTTCAGATTTTATTTGTATCTTTGCCATACTTTAAGAGGTTTTCTGCAAAGATATACTTTTTTTGCGGAAAAACAAAGCCCGAGCTTGTGAAAGTTTGGGCTTTGTTGTAAATAAAAATGATTTTTAAAGATTTCGTATCTATGAAAAGGCAAAAAATAAAAAAGGGTGCGTCACTGACTTATGACACACCCTCTTGCTAATGTTTATATCTTTCCAATCTCTGCCGTCTTTTATTTCGCAATAGTCTAAAATGAAACAATGCCTGAATTATCCCACCTTCCAACTCTCGACTCCTCTTGTCGGCTCACCCGATATATCTAGGGGATTAAGCATATAGTTTTGTAAGTCTGAAAAG
>ERZ1107006.1573-NODE-1573-length-19056-cov-9.123099_pt1 | contig 19056 bp, 9 predicted proteins | sample MGYA00403696_ERZ1107006 | MGnify/ENA primary metagenome ERZ1107006 (study PRJEB35170, sample SAMEA104062441) | human gut metagenome | biome: human gut; feature: human-associated habitat; material: faeces | place: Denmark | collected 2012-08-13 ...
GGGCGGGGCTCATTGACTTCAGCCGGGTTCGGTCGGTAAATCTGGATGAATATAAGGGACTTGCTCCCGACCATCCGCAAAGCTATCGTCGTTTCATGCAGGAAAAGTTGTTTGACCATATCAATATTAAACCGGAAAACACCATTGTTCCCGATGGCCTTGCAGAAGATATTCCAACCATGTGCGAGCAATACGAGCGCAAGCTGGAGGACTGGGGCGGCATTGATATTCAGCTTCTTGGCCTCGGTCATGATGGGCATATCGGATTTAATGAGCCCTGCGACCATTTCCCAACTGCAACCCATGAAGTTCGGCTCACGGAAATGACTCGCGAGGCAAATAAGCGGTTCTTTGCATCGGTCAACGATGTCCCCGCATCTGCTATCACGATGGGAGTCGGCACAATTATGTCAGCGAAGAAAATAGTCATGCTTGTTACAGGCAAGGATAAGGCAGATATCCTCTTCCGCACATTTTGGGGACCTGTAACACCGCAGCTTCCCGGCTCAATTCTGCAATTCCATCCAAATGTCACAGTTATTTGTGACATGGACGCATCTGTCTCTCTGCCCCTGTGAATGAAAGGAGACTGCCATGAACTACCTTGGCATCGATTATTCTGTAAAAAACATGCCCCTATTAGATAATGCTTTCATCCCCTTCGGTGTTTGGGCAGAAGCATATCTGAAAGAGGCGGTACATCCCTTCAAAATTGCCATAGAAAGAGAAAACGGCTTTGTCTCTGTGTTTGAGACAAAGCTGCGCAGCGATGCGTTTGCAGCAGCAAATTACCGCTACGCTGAAAGATTTGTCAAAATGCTTTTATGGAGCGTTGGCGGCTGGCGCCTTTACCTGTGTGGCGATGACACAATTGCAAAGCGATTACAAGCGGAATACCGTGCGGGAGGTCTCCGCCATTTTGACGTCAGCTTTATGCAGGATGTCTACGAACGCCCCTTCGAGGTAGTGGTTTGCGAAGAAGCTGCCTTCCCGCAGCCCAATGAGCAGGCAAAAAAAGTGGGAGGGCATATAAATGGCTGCCGCATTGGTTTCGATGCAGGTGGTTCTGACCGCAAGGTTTCTGCGGTCATTGACGGCAGGACAGTCTACTCCGAGGAGGTTGTGTGGCATCCGAAAACAAGTGAAGATCCTCAATATCAATATGAGGGGATCGTGAGTGCGCTTAAGACGGCAGCGTCGAAAATGCCGCGGGTGGACGGTATTGGCGTGTCCTCCGCAGGCGTCTTTGTCGGAAACGCCCCTATGGTATCCTCCATCTTCATCAAGGTTCCTCGCAGCTGCAGGGATGAGGTAAAAACCATCTATGATCGCGCGGCAAAGGAGATTGGAGATGTCCCCATTGTTGTTGCTAATGACGGAGATGTATCCGCCCTTGCAGGAGCTATGAGTCTTGGAGCAGGCTCTATTATGGGGCTTGCGATGGGAACGAGTGAAGCTGTCGGATATGTAAATGCAGAGGGAAATCTGCTTGGATGGTTTAATGAGTTGGCCTTTGCTCCGGTGGATTTGAACGAGTGCGCCATGCGTGACGAGTGGTCCGGAGATATCGGGGTCGGATGCAAATACTTTTCTCAAGATGCTGTGATAAAGCTGGCGCCCGCGGCAGGAATCGCACTTTCTGAGAATCTTTCTCCTGCTGAGAAACTCAAGGAGGTTCAGAAGCTGACGGAACAGGAAGTTCCATTTGCGTGCGATATCTTCCGTTCAATTGGCGTGTATCTGGCGCACACTCTAAGCCTCTATGCAATGATTTATGATCTCCGCACACTGCTGGTGCTTGGGCGTGTGGCGTCTGGCATCGGAGGGAATTTAATTATAGAAGAATGTCAGCGAGTATTGGAGGAAGAATTCCCTGAACTGTGCAGGAAGCTTCGAGTTATGCTGCCGGATGAAAAATTCCGGCGTGTGGGGCAGTCAATGGCAGCGGCAAGCCTGCCGGAGGTGTGAAATGATATTTCATAATGCCCATATCTTTGTTGACGGTTCTTTCCGTCACGGCGCATTTCGGGTGGAGAATGGTAGGTTCACCGAAATGATAGATTCCACCCATACAGTTGCCGGTGGTATCGACTTGTCAAATCAGTATGTGATCCCGGGACTTGTGGATATACATACTCACGGAAATTCCGGCGCGGACTTCTCGGATGGTGATTATGATGGGCTAATCAGAATGGCTCGTTATCTGGCGCAAAACGGCGTAACCAGCTTCGCACCGGCCTCCATGACGTTGCCGTATCATGTGCTGGAAATGGCATTCAAAAACGCCGTTTGGCTCAAAAACGAGAAGCCGAGAGAGTGCGCAAATTTAGTGGGAATACAAATGGAAGGGCCGTTTTTTTCAGAAAAGAAAAAAGGAGCGCAGAACGGTTCATACCTGAAACTGCCAGATATAGAGGCGTTTCAGAAACTATATGATAGTTCCAAGGGGCTTATCAGGATTGTCGATGTAGCTGCGGAATTGTCTGGAGCCGAGACTTTCACAAAGCATGCGGCCACGCTCTGCAAAGTAGCTATCGCGCATACTGACTGCACCTATGATGAGGCCGAGACCGTATTCGATGCAGGTGCTTCCCATCTGACACACCTGTTTAATGCTATGCCCGGAATCCACCATCGAAAGCCCGGACCCATAGGAGCAGGAAGTGAGCGTAAGGGTGTGACTGCCGAACTGATCTGTGATGGGTTGCACGTCCATCCCAGCGCCATTCGCATGGCATTTAAGCTGTTCCCCGGAAGGGTATGTTTAATTTCTGATGCTCTCCGCTGCTGCGGTATGCCGGATGGCAAATATACCCTTGGTGGGCAGGAGGTCTTTTTGAAAAACGGTGTCGCCCGCCTCGCAGATGGCACCATCGCGGGATCAGCGACAAATCTCTACGACTGTATGAAAAAGGCCGTGGAGTTTGGCATACCGAGGGAGCAGGCTGTTATGTCAGCGACAATCATTCCAGCTGCAGTGGTCGGCTGTGCGGATAAGGTTGGTTCGATTGCCGCTGGGAAAAATGCGGACTTTGTTGTTTGTGACGAGCAATTAAACCCGAAATCGGTATATCTGAACGGGGTTCTACTGAAAAAGCCTTCCAAACTGCCGTTTGGTTCGTAAAAGGGGTGAATAAGCCTTGGAGATATCGGAGCTGGTAGCCAATATAAATCAGCCTGTATTTGAAGATAAACTGACTCAGGTATACGGTTCGGACAGGTTAGAAAGCGCAAAAAGCCGCTGCACAGAGGTGACGGAGGGCTTCCGCCTGACCTTTGGCTATCCGGCGCAGGCGCTGTTCAGTGCGCCGGGCCGCACAGAGCTGGGCGGCAACCACACCGATCACCAGCGGGGCTGCGTTTTGGCCGCCGCCGTGGATCTGGACATTCTGGCGGCGGCAACCGTCACCGACAGCGGTGTTATCCGCGTGCTGTCCCAGGGCTATCCCATGACGGAGGTATCCCTTCGGGAGCTGACTCCGCAGGAGGGGGAGAAAAACACCTCGGCGGCGCTGATCCGGGGCGTGGCGTCCCGGATGCAGGAGCTGGGCTGCGCCCTGCGGGGCAGGGGTCTGGACGTGTATATGACCTCCACCGTCCCCAAGGGCAGCGGCCTCAGCTCCTCCGCCGCCTTTGAGGTACTGCTGGGGACGATGCTCAATGAGCTGCTCTGGGAGCGGCATTGTACCCCTGTGGAGCTGGCGCAGATCGGCCAGTATGCGGAAAACGTGTTCTTCGGAAAGCCCTGCGGCCTGATGGATCAGACGGCCTCCTCCGTGGGCGGCGTGGTGGCCATCGACTTTGCGGATACAGCCCACCCGGCGGTGGAGCGGCTGGATGTGGATCTCCACGCCTGCGGATATGCCCTGTGTATTCTGGACTCCGGCGCGGGACATGAGGATCTGACCGGGGAGTACAGCGCCATCACCGAGGAGCTGCGGGCGGTCTGCCGCGTGTTCGGCAAGGAGGTGCTGCGGGAGATCCCGGAGGAGGACTTCCTTGCGGGGCTACCCCACGTCAGGAAAGCGGCGGGGGACCGGGCGGTAAACCGCGCCTTCCACGTCTACGGCGAGAACCGCCGCGTGCGGGAGGAGGTACAGGCGCTCCGCAGCGGCGATTTCCAACGGTTTCTCGCGCTGGTGCGGGAGTCGGGGCGCTCCTCCGCCATGTATTTGCAGAATATCATTCCCACCGGCAGCACGGCGGCGCAGGAGCTGATGGTGACCATCGCCCTGTGCGAGCGTATGCTGGAGGGGCGGGGCGCCGTCCGTGTACACGGCGGCGGCTTCGGCGGCACGGCACAGGCGTTCGTGCCGCTGGATATGCTGGACGGCTTCCGCGACAGTGTGGAAGCCTCGCTGGGACGGGGCTGCTGCCACGTGGTGCGCTTCCGGCCGGCCGGCGGCATCCGGCTGGGATAGGAGGTGCGGCATGTGCTATCAGGCCATTGAAGATCTGCTGGGCTACGCCCTGCGCACAGGGCTTATAGAGGAATGCGACCGCACATGGGCGGCAAATCGTTTGCTTCAGACCTTGGGGCTGGAATTGTGGGAGCCGCCGCAGACAGTCCGGGAGCGGCCCTTGGAGGATATCCTGAAGGAGTTGCTGGACGGCGCGGCGGCGCGGGGCGTCATACAGAACGACATCACCAGCCGCGACCTGTTCGATACCGAGCTGATGGGCATACTGACGCCCCGCCCCGCTCAGGTCATCAGTGAATTCCGGCGACGGTATCAGGCTGACCCGAAGGAGGCCACAGACTGGTTTTACCGCTTCTGTCAGGACACGGACTACATCCGCCGTTACCGCGTTGCACGGGACAGGAAGTGGAAGGCCGCCACCCCCTACGGGGAGCTGGACATCACCATCAATCTCTCCAAGCCGGAGAAGGATCCCAAGGCCATCGCCGCGGCGAAGGCCGCCCCCCAGCGCGGCTATCCAAAATGCATGCTTTGCAGAGAGAACGAGGGCTACGCAGGGCGTGTAGATCACCCCGCGCGGCAGAATCTGCGGCTCATACCCGTCACCCTCCAAAAGGAGCAGTGGTTTTTCCAATACAGTCCCTATGTCTACTACAACGAGCACTGCATCGTTCTGAACGGGCGGCACGCCCCCATGAAGATCGACGGGGCGACCTTCCGCCGGCTGTTGGACTTCATCAGGCAATTCCCCCACTATTTTGTGGGCAGCAACGCCGATCTCCCCATCGTGGGCGGCTCTATTCTCAGCCACGACCATTTCCAGGGTGGCCGCCATGTTTTTGCCATGGAAAAAGCCCCTGTGGAGCAGCATGTCACCTTCCGGGGCTTTGCAGATGTGGAGGCCGGCATTGTCAAGTGGCCCATGTCCGTGATCCGGCTCCGCTGCAAAGATGATCAGCGTCTGGTGGAGCTGGCCGACCGCATCCTCGCCGCCTGGCGGGGCTACACGGACGAGGCGGCCTTTGTGTTCGCGGAGACCGACGGCGAGCCCCACAACACCATCACCCCCATCGCCCGGATGCGGGCGGGACAGTTCGAGCTGGATCTGGTGCTGCGCAACAACATCACCACCGAGGAATATCCCCTGGGGGTGTACCACCCCCATCAGGAGCTGCACCACATCAAGAAGGAGAACATCGGGCTCATCGAGGTCATGGGTCTGGCGGTGCTTCCGGCGCGGCTGAAGGACGAGCTGGACGGCGTGGCGCGGGCGCTGGTGCGTGGCGACGATCTGCGGGCCGACGAGACGCTGGCCAAGCACGCGGACTGGGCGGAGGAACTGAAAAGCCGCCATGTGTTCACGGCGGAAAACGCCGAAGATCTGCTGCGGCAGGAGGTGGGCGCGGTGTTCGCCACGGTTCTGGAGCACGCCGGCGTCTTTAAGCGCACCCCGGAGGGCCGGGAGGCCTTTTTGAGATTTATACATAGTGCTGAAATGTAAGGAGGAGCTATATGGCAAAGAACAGATATATTGAGGATTATCCCGCTATTGGTATCCGCCCGATCATTGATGGTCGCCGCGGCCCGATGCAGTTACGAGAAAATCTGGAGGATCAAGTTCTGGCGATGGCTTTGGCAGCCAAAAAACTGTTTGAGGACAACCTGCGCTATTCCAATGGCGATCCGGTTCGTGTGGTCGTTGCAGATAGCTCGATTGGGCGCGTACCGGAATCGGCTGCCTGTGCGGAGAAATTCCGCAGAGAAGGCGTGGCAATTACACTGTCTGTCACACCGTGCTGGTGCTACGGCTCCGAAACTATGGATATGGACCCGATGACGATTAAGGGTGTCTGGGGCTTTAATGGTACGGAACGTCCGGGGGCTGTATACTTGGCCTCTGTTTTGGCCACCCATGCGCAAAAGGGACTTCCTGCGTTTGGGATTTATGGCCATGAGGTGCAGGATCGTGACCAGGTCACCTGTATTCCTGATGATGTAAAGGAAAAGCTGCTGCGCTTTGGCCGTGCAGCCGTTGCCGCTGCAACCATGCGGGGAAAAAGCTATTTGCAGATCGGCTCGATGTGTATGGGGATCGGAGGCTCGATTATCGACCAGCAATTTATGGAGGAATATCTCGGCCTCCGCGTAGAGTCTGTGGATGAAGTAGAGATCCTTCGCCGCATGGAGGAGGGCATCTATGACCACGCTGCGTATGAAAGAGCATTGGCATGGACAAAGGAGCACTGCAAAGAAGGTCGTGACGATAACCCTGAATTCGTCCAGTTTCTTGGAGAAAAACGCCGCATTAAATTCACTGCGGAGGAAAAGGAAAAGCAGTGGGAATTCACCATTAAGATGTACTGTATCATCAAAGATCTGATGCAGGGAAACCCCAATCTCCCAGATGGATTCGAGGAGGAAAAGTCCGGCCACAATGCCATTGCAGCAGGTTTCCAGGGACAGAGGCAGTGGACGGATCACTGGCCCAACTGTGATTATCCCGAGGCAATACTGAATTCCTCCTTCGATTTTGAGGGGAAGAAAGAACCGATGGTCTTCGCTACTGAAAATGATGTGCTCAACGGACTCAGTATGTTGTTTATGGGTCTGCTGACCAATCGAGCGCAGATTTTCGCCGATGTCCGTACCTATTGGTCGCAGGAAGCCACAAAGCGAGTTACCGGATATGATTTGGAGGGTCGGGCAAAGGACAACGGCGGGATTATCCATCTGCTAAACTCCGGCGCAGCCTGCCTTGATGCCTGCGGTGAGTGTTCCGACGAGAATGGGAATGCGGTAATGAAGCACTGGTGGGATGTCACAGATGAGGACATCAGGAAAATGACCGACGCAACAGCCTGGTGCGAGGCGGGACTGGATAATTTCCGCGGCGGAGGCTTTTCCAGCCACTTTGTCACCCGTGCAGAAATGCCCGTCACGATGATTCGCCTTAACCTTGTAAAGGGTCTCGGCCCGGTTCTGCAAATTGCCGAAGGCTGGACCGTCAAGCTTCCCGATGCAGTGACTGAAACGCTCATGGAGCGTACAAATCCCACATGGCCTTGCACATGGTTCACACCGCGCTGCAGCGGTAAGCCCGGCAGCCCATTCCAGGACGCCTACACCGTTATGCAGCATTGGGGCGCAAATCACGGCGCAATCTCTTATGGACACATTGGTGCGGATATCATCACGCTCTGCTCTATGCTGCGTATTCCTATCAGTATGCATAATGTGGATGAGGCTGATATCTTCCGACCGGCGGCGTGGAACGCCTTCGGCATGGATAAGGAGGGCCAGGATTATCGCGCCTGCGCTGCCTATGGCCCAATGTATAGGAATATCCGATGAAGGATTCGCCGCACCGTCTTCGACTCCATTGCAATTCCGCAATTCCAGAAAGGTATCGTGATTCCATGCGTAATTTACTGGCTTTTGATTTAGGTGCAAGTAATGGCCGTGCCATCCTGGGCCGATTCGATGGCACAAGGGTTACTTTGCATGAGCTTCATCGTTTTGAAAACAACTATATCGAAATGAACGGTGTGTTCTATTGGGATCTGCCGTATCTTTACCAACAACTTAAGCTCGGCTTTCTTGCCTTTCGGCAGGCTAATATGGGCGAGCTTGACTGCTTTGGCATCGACGCATGGGGTGTAGATTACGGCTTACTGGACAAGAATGGGAATCTTCTTTCCAACCCAAGAGCCTACCGCTACGCTCGGGAGGAGGATATGTCCGAGGTCTGGAAGCAGCTGGACTTTGCTGATATCTTCGCCCGTACCGGTATTGCCGCCATGAACTTCAACACCATTTTTCAGCTCATGCGGCGCAGGTGCGAGGATGATGCAGCCCTGCAGAACGCTGAAACATTGCTGCTGATGCCAGATCTATTGGGATATTTTCTAACCGGTGAAAAGGCATCGGAATACACGAATGTGACGACCACCATGCTGTATTCTCCGGAGAAGCGAGATTGGGACAGAGAAATCATCTGCAAACTTGGTCTGCCGGAGAGGATTTTCACAAGGATAGATTATGCAGGGGATCTTCGTGGCAAGCTGCGTTCGGAACTGGCGAAGGAACTTGGAATCAACCAAGCGGCTTTTGCCGCCGTTGGTACGCATGATACGGCCTCGGCTGTGGCTGCTATTCCCGGAAACGGCAACTTTGCTTTCTGCTCCAGCGGAACATGGTCGTTGTTTGGTGTGGAAACAGATCGTCCCGTTCTGGAGAGGACGGTGCGTGATGCAAACTTCTCAAACGAAGGGACGATTCAACGAGGCTTTTGTCCACTTAAAAGCATTATGGGACTGTGGCTCATTCAAGAGTGCCGCCGTGAATGGCAAAAGGAAGGAACGCTATACTCTTGGGATGAGATCGTGGATCAGGCAAAACAGGCAGAGCCCTTCCGATCTATCATCGACCCGGATTATGGAGAATTCTTCTCCGGCGGGGGAATGTCTGAAAAAATACAAGGCTTTTGCCGAAGAACAAACCAGCAGATTCCCGAGAGCGTTGGGCAGATGGCGCGCTGTATCTATGAATCCCTTGCACTAAAGTACCGCTGGGCACTGGAACGCCTTGAAGACATCAAGGGACATCGCATTGATAGGCTGCACATCGTTGGCGGTGGTTCGCAAAACCGCTTTCTTAACCAGCTTGCGGCAGATGCCATTGACCGTCCGGTCATTACAGGCCCGGTGGAGGGTGCAGCCCTTGGAAATATCCTTGCTCAAGCTATGGCTCTGGGTGACATCAAGAGTATTGATGATCTGCGCGATGTTGTTCGGGAATCAGTTGACATGGAGACTTATACGCCGAACCATACATTAGGATGGGAAGCGGCATATAGAAAACTATGTGATTTTTTATAAGGAGCTTTCATCATGAATATTCAATACATTCACCCCGCAGATCAGATTGTAATGTTTATGCAGAGGGTCTACGACAAAAAACTCACCTCCATGTCTGGCGGCAATCTGTCGGTCCGAGATAATGAGGGAAACATTTGGATCACGCCTGCCAGTATCGACAAGGGTTCGCTTACCAGAAGGGACATCATCTGCGTTCGCCCCAACGGCGATTGCGAAGGCCCTCATGCGCCCTCCTCAGAGCTGCCTTTCCATCGATCGGTCTATAAGCTGCGTCCGGATCTAAACGCTGTTTTGCATGCGCACCCACCTGCACTTGTTGCATTCTCTGTCGTTCGCAGGCTTCCGGAACTTAACCTGACTCCAACGGTGCGGTATATGTGCAATAACATAAAAATGGCGGCTTATGCCATTCCCGGAAGTCAAGCACTCAGTGCAGAGGTGGGGAAAGTGTTTGAACAGGGCTGCAACATCGCTTTGCTGGAAAACCACGGCGTATGCGTGGGCGCAGCGGATATGCTTACAGCTTTTCAGCAGTTCGAAACACTCAATTATGCTGCTGAACTGGAAGCTCTGGCAACTCGCCGTGGAGAGATTCGCCCACTGTCGGAAGCTGCATGCCAAATGAGCAAAACAAATGTCTGTTCTGAACTGCGAAACGTATCCCCGCAACCTTGTAGTTCGGAAGAATTGGCAGCCCGGCGCGATTTGATTGCACTGATACGGCGTTCCTATAAGATGGGACTTTTTACGGCGGCTCAAGCAACCTATTCCACCCGGCTGTCAGACGGGAGCTTTATCATCACACCTCTTCATGCTGATCCTGCCTATTTGGAGGCAGACGACTTGGTACGTATACAGGACGGTGCGAAAGAACCTGGGAAGACCCCGGATGCAGATGTGTTGCTACACCAGAAAATCTACGATAAAAATCCCAAAATCGGTGCGATAGCTTTTGCTCAACCGGTTCATTCCATGGTGTTTGCTGTTACTGATATGCCATTCGACACGCGAACGATTCCGGAAAGCTATATTCTTTTGCGCGATGTAAAGCGGATTCCATTCGAGGCAGCTTATCAGAATTTGGACGATGTCGCAGCTGAGTTTAATAATGCTCATCCGGTTCTTCTTGTTAAAAACAAATCGGTCATGGTAACGGGTGCTTCGATGCTGCAGGTTTTCGACCGTCTCGAGGTCATGGAAATGACGGCCGCATCTATTTTGGATGCCCAAGCTCTTGGGACGATAGCCCATATTCCATCGGACGAAATCGCGGCACTGAAAACCGCATTTCACTTAGAGGACTAATCATCTTCGGTCCCAAGCCCAAAAATCCTTTTTCGCAGAAAACTGCGGCTAAAAACAGTGGAACCGCCGGACACCCGGCGCACACATAAGGGAAAATCACAGAAAAAGGAAAGGAGCGAAATAACAATGATGTGTTGGACCAGACTCTTTAGAAAGAGACTGCTTCCACTTCTGCTGGCGGCTGTCATGTTGACCGGGATGCTGCCCCGGTTGACGGTAGTTGCGCAAGCAGAGGAGCAAGGCCAGAAGATCGACTTGACCGAAAGCAGCGTAAGTCATCATGGAACCACTGCGGACAATACGCGGCCCAAGCGATGGGTCGTGGACGGAGACCGGACACAGGCAAACTATTTCGTGACCGGCAATGATCAAACGCAGACGGCAAACACCGAAAATCCTGCGAACCCCGGCTACTGGCTTCAGCTGGATCTGGGTCAGAAGTACAGCATTACAAAGCTGAACCTGTGCATTTATTACGATGGACGCTACCTGAAGGATCTGGTGGTGCTTGCCTCAAATGAGGCGGAGTTTACCAAGGAGAACAGCCAGGTCGTATACAACGCGGACAGCAACAACTTCTTCGGCCTCGGAGCCGGGACGGATTCGGAGATGCCTGCCCAAAACAACAGTGCTGGCTTTGACATCACGCCGACGTCTGTGGTAGAGGCTCAGTATCTCCGTATTTTCAACAACGGCAACAGCAAGAACGACGGCGCCCATTGGATCGAAGTGGAGGTCTATGGAACTGAGACGACCGGTCAGCCGATGCTCTATAATGTAGCCAACGGTCGCAAGGCCACGGTCAACAAGGACGGCAGTGTGGATCCCAATCGTCCCGCCTCCCTGATGACGGACGGCGACAAGAGCGTCGGTCAGTACACCGAGATCAGCCGCGACAAGGTTCAGGATAAAAACGATCCTTCCTACGCTCAAATCGACCTTGGGGATGTGTATCCCATCAGCCGAGTCAACTTCTGGAACTACTGGGCGGATGGGCGAACTCTCAAGGATCTGAAGATCATTCTCAGCGAGGACCCGCATTTCAACAACGCGACTACGATTTATAGTCAGGATTATACCGCCACCGAGCAGGGCCTTGCGGCCACACCTGAAAATCCTGTCCGTGCCCGCTATATCCGGGTGTGGAACGACGGACACGACAAGGGGAACGGTGGCCACTACATCGAGATCGAGGCATGGAGCACGGAGACCCAGCGGCCCGTGCAGCCGGAGCCCTTCCAGTTTGGCGGAATTCTCAATATCCCGACTTATACCGCCAATGGTAAGGACGGAGAAGGTGTCACCCACCCGGATGTCCTTGACTTTACCCAGATCAAGGGCACTGGCGGCGCAGCGCTGGACACCTGGGGCGGCTATCGCTACTGGATGGCGATGACACCCAACCAGACTGGCAACTCACAGTTTGAAAACCCCTGTCTCGCCGCCTCCAGCGACGGTATCACTTGGGTGGTGCCCACAGGCATCACCAATCCGCTGACCAATGTCCCAAGGGAACCTGACAACACCCACAACTGTGATACCGATATGATCTACGACCCGAACTCGGATCAGCTTTGGGTCTACTATATCTGGGAGCAGGATAGCCCCAGGGGCACCCCCTCCGAGCTGCGCAGGATCAAGGTGGGGTATTCTGAGGGCAACTTCACCGTCGGTCAGTATGAGGTATGCACAAAAAGCAGTTACCAGTACGACATGCAGTCTCCCGCCGTGGTGCGGAGGGGAACTGGTCAATGGTTGATGTGGTCCAATAACTCCGACCAGAACGACGGCGTTGCCGGCTGGCAGAATCAGAATGCCTTTGTGGAACTGCGCCAGTCACAGGACGGGAAGACCTGGGGGGCTGCCAAGAGCCTGAAGCAATCACTGATCCTGAAAGGCGAAGGCGGTGTGGAGTACTATATCCCATGGCATTTGGATGTGCAGTGGATGGAGAGTGAGAACGAGTATTGGGGCCTGTTCTGCGCCTATCCGAAGGGCGGGAATACCCAGAGAACCTATCTCCTCTTCGCCACATCCGTCGACGGTGAGACGTGGACCAGCTATCCCAAGCCGCTCATCTCTCCCACTGATGGTGGGTGGTACAACAATTTTGTCTACCGCTCCACCTTTACTTATGAAAACGGCAAACTCCGCGTTTGGTTCTCCGGCGGCGAATCCCAAGGCTGGCGCATCGGCTACACGGAGTTCGACAGCTTCAAGACAACGGTCCTTCCCACTCTTGGAACAGCCTATACGCCGGACGCCCCCACTCCGCCGCAGCCCGGCAACTGGCGTGATGTCACGCCCGGAAGTGGAGACATCCTCTTCGACCCCTATACGGCGGCCAACGACGGCTGGAAGGTGGAAAACGATACGGATGCCGCCTCCTACCACAAGGGAAGCAAGGCTACCTTCTGCTTCTACGGCACAGCGGTACAGTGGATCGGCCAGCAGGAGGACTGCTTCGGCCCTGCCGTCCTCTATCTGGACGGAAATCCAGTGGCCGAGGGTGACATTAAAAACCAGTACATTTCCAGCGGGAACAATCATGATGTGATTCTGTTCACTGCGGAAAGCTTGGAGAACAAGGCTCATGTGCTGACCATTGAGCCTAAAAACGATGGACTGCGTACGCCTACAGGAGGAGGGCCACGGCCCCACGACGGCGTACAGATCACAAAGCTGCAATATAAGGGTCCGGAGAAAGGGCAGGCCCCCGACGGTCTGTATTCCGTTGAGATCGATCAGACGGACATCCCCGTGGGAGGAACCGCCCGGATCACCGCCCTGGCACCCTTCAACTCCGCCAGCTCCGTCAGCTATGAGTCCGCTGACAAGAACATTGCCACGGTCAGCACCGACGGTATTGTCACCGGCGTGGGAGCGGGGCAGACGACAATCACCGTGAAGCACGGAAGCGACAGCAAAGAGGTCGCCGTCACCGTCACGGCCGGTCAGCTCAACACCTGGGTGCGGGTGGACAGCCATGACGGGCGCATCTCCTACACCGGCAGCTGGATCGATGAGAACAGCAGCGGGCATTATCAGGGCAAGGCGAAGGAGGCCAAGGACGCCCCCGGAGCGGCAGCCAGCTTCACCTTCACTGGCACCGGCTTCCGCTGGATCGGTCAAATGGATAGCAACTACGGTCTTGGCCGAGTATATGTGGACGGCAAGCTGGTGGCCATCGGCGATGCAAACGCCCCCAGCGGTAATCCCCTTCAGGCCATGATCCTGGAATTGCGGGGTCTGCCCGAAGGACAGCACACCGTCAAGGTGGAGGCAGAAAGCGGTGCTCCCATCCAGGTGGATGCCTTTGAGTATTACAACGGTACGCTGGATACCACCGTCAGTTCCGTGGTCATCCATCCCTCCGCGCCCATCCTCCTGGAGGTGAACGAGAGCATCGGCGTCCTTGCCACTGCCATGCATGGCGACCGGGTGGCCGTCCTCACCGACCAACTGGAGTACGCCGTGGAAGCGGATACTCTGGCAAAGGTGGATGCCTCCGGTGCGCAGCCGATGCTGATTGGTTTGGCGGCGGGGCAGGGCAAGCTCATCGCAAGGCTCAAAAATGACGGTGCGAAGTCCGCGGAACGGGCTGTCACCGTACTGAGCGGAGGCATGCAGGAAACACCGCGTATGCCGGTGGACAAGGAGCATCCCCTTCTGCTTGTCAGCATCTACGCACAGACCAAGAAGCAGGACTGGTGGGAGGCTGGCAAGCCCGCTGGCATTCCCTCCCAGGGCAATTTGAGTGTCACTGGCATCTGGAACAATATCCCGGATGATCTCAAGCCTTACACCGCCATCCAGCTCCACGCCGATGACTTTGTCGGTCACGGCTACGGCGGGTACGGCGACCACGACAGGCTTTGGGCATGGTACAGCTATTTCGTTGATCAGGCAGAAGAATATAATCGGAACGAGCCGGATTCGAAAAAGCACATCAACATCTACCTCACGCTGATGACTGGAGGAACCCCTCTCAGCTATCTCTCTCGTACCATCCCCGATGATGAGTTGGTCGCATTCATCAATACCCATGAATGTGTCAAGGGCGTCGTCCTCTCGGAAAACTACAACAATGGTGACACGGTAGGCGTGGCGAAGGTGACGGCTAAGTACCTGAAGCTGATGGCACAGCAAGGCTGCTATCTGGTACTGACCGATATTGATAAGCCGGGCTCGAATATGATGGAGAAGTGGTTCAACGATACGGATGAACTGCACAATGCCGCCAAGAAGTACCACAAGTACCTTATCATCAACTCCAAGAGCACCTCCAGCTCCGGCTTTAATACCGTGCGCAGCTTCGCGGTGGGCGCATGGCTGGCTGGCCTGGCAGATAACTGGGGGGCACTGACCGATGCTTGGGCATGGTATGAGTCTGGCTATGGACAGCTCTTTAAGCCAAACAGCAAGCCAAGCTATGAGGATGTGCGCAGGGTCTATACCTTCCCGGAAACTCTCTTTGCCATGAACATGCTCCAGTGCTATGCCAACGGCGCAGTGGTGTTCAACGCCGAGCATCCGTTCTACTGCACCGGCGTGGACGACAAACCCTCCTGGGTTCTCAAGGAGTCCATTCTGCCGGCCTTCCGCTATATCGTCCAACATCCCGCAGCGGACAAAGACACCGTAGCAAACCAGATCAAAGCGGGCATTTTCACCAATGGCGGGTATCTGCCCCAGAACTACGCAGCAGGTCTTTACGGAAACCACACCGACACCAATATTCTTCAGTCCACTGGGCGCTATCGGGTGCTTCCTCTCTTCACGAAGTATGTGCAGAGCGCCGACCTTGCTACGATCAGCCAGACCCTGTCCGTCAGTGATTTCAGAGGGAAGTCGGAGCAGCAGAAGCAGGATATGCTGGCCGCCAACTACCCGGCCCGCTACCAGGGCACGGCCTTCGCCGAGGAACTCCTGGGCGGTGGTCATCGCTGGCTGGTGATGAACAGTTCCTTCAACGAGAATACGAATCAGTCCGCTGAGATCACCCCCATGCAGGGCAGCTTTGCCACCAAACTGGAGTTCACCCTGACGCCCCACACCTACCTGATCTCCAGCGAGACGGCGGATGCTCTCGAGATCGAACTCAATAACTTCCGTGCTGACAAGGACGAGCTTTGGGTATCCGGAAAGAGCCTGAACAATGTTGACTGGGCAACCGTATCCCCGGACGGCTCCTGGAACGGAGACAATCAGCGCCATGTAACGGAGTATATGGCCTACCACATCGAAAATCCCCAGCTTAATAAGCGGGACGGGGAGCGGCATGATCTCCGGGACACCGTTATCAAGGTGACCTCTGACAATCCGCTGACTGCCTCTGTGGAGCGGTTGGGCGAGGGCAGCAAAAAGCAGGATGCCTTCTATACGGAAAAGTACGAGGCTGGAGTCTACACCCTGACCATCACGCACAACGGTCAGGTTCGTGTTGCCATCCGAGCCAAGGCCACCGCTCCCGCGCTGCCGGATATTGCCGTCAGCCAGAAGTACACTGTGACCACCGGCGAGAAGGCAATCGGCACGGTGATGCCCGCTGACGCAGGCGCGCTGACCTACACCAAGGGTGCCGAGAGCAAGACCGGCTCTGTGGCGATTGACAGCTGGGATGTGGATTCCACCGGCAAGGTGACCTACACCCTGTCCGGCGGTGCGGCCGGTGATACCGTCACCCTGCCCGTGACCATCGGCTCCGACAACTATGCGGATGCCACCGTCAATGTGGTCATCACCCTCACGGCCAAGGACGACCAGGCGGCTCTGACTCTCACCGGCGGTACCACTGTGGTCTATGGTCAGACTCTGCAGCTGGGTACCAGCGGCGGCTCCGGCACCGGTGCTGTGACCTACGCTGTGACCAATGGCACCGGCGAGGCGACCATTGACGCCACCGGCAAGCTGACTCCCGTCAAGGTCGGTACCGTAAAGGTAAAGGCGACCAAGGCAGAGAATGCGAACTACAATGCCATCACCAGCGCAGAGGTGGAGATCCACATCACCAGAGCGACCCCCACCGGCGTACCCAAGTACACTGCTATCACCACCAGCGGCAAGACGCTGGCGGATGCTGGCTTGACCACTGCCGGCAGCACGCTGAACCCCAACGCCGGTACGCTGGTGTGGGTGGATAATGCAGGCAATGTCCTGCCCGATACCACTGCGGTGGCGGCCAATACCACCTACAAGTGGATCTTCACCCCCACCGACACCAACTACACGACGCTGACCGGCTCCATTGAGCTGTATCACAAGTCCAGCAGCGGTGGTGGCGGTTGGTACTACACCTACTACACCATTAAGGCAACGGCCGGCACGAACGGCTCCATCTTTCCCTCTGGCTGGACCTCCGTCCGTGACGGCAGAGACCAGACCTTCACCATCACCCCGGATAAGGGCTACGCCGTAGCCAAGGTGCTGGTGGACGGTAAGAGCGTGGGTGCTGTGAAGTCCTACACCTTCAAGAATGTCACGAAGGATCACACCATCGAAGCCATCTTCATGAAGTCCAACGGCAACCCCCAGACCGGCGTATTCGTCGATGTAGCGGAAGGCAGCTACTATGAGGAAGCGATCGATTGGGCAGTGGAGAAGGGCATCACCAACGGCGTGAGCAGTAATATGTTCGCTCCCAACGATCCCTGCACCCGCGCGCAGATCGTCACCTTCCTGTGGCGTGCGGCCGGTTCTCCCGCCCCCAAGAGCATGAGTAGCTTCACGGATGTTCCCGCTGACGCCTTCTATGCCAAGGCTGTTGCCTGGGCGGTCGAAAACGGCATCACCTGCGGCACAGGCGAGGGCAAGTTCAGTCCCAATTCTACCTGCACCCGTGCGCAGGCGGTGACCTTCCTCTATCGTGCCTCCGGCAGCCCTGCAGTCAGCGGTAAAGCCGAGTTCAGCGATGTTTCCAGCACGGCCTTCTATGCAGAAGCAGTGGCGTGGGCAGCGAAGAAGGGCATCACCACAGGCATCGGCGGCGGACTGTTCGGCTCCGACAACGATTGTACCCGCGGTCAGATCGTGACCTTCCTCTGGAGGGCCATGGCTGAGTAAATCAAGCAACTGCCAGATCATCCATTCGCTGGCATAATTCCACAACAGGCAAAGGACAGCGCGGCGGACGGTCAACAACACCGGCCTCCGCGCTGTTTTCTTTTCGCCACAGGAAACTCTGTACGCCATTCACAACCCATGAGCCATGCCGCCATCCCACGCGGCAGGAGAAAACACTATGAAAAAGATCACTCGATTTCTGTTTTGCACCTTCGTCGCCATTATGCTGATGGGGACGGCAATCAGTGCCACCGCTTGCCATCAGAAAGAGGAATATCCCAGCGTACCCGAAGTGACCGAGCCACAGCCCACCGGCGAGATCATCCCCACCGTGGCCCGGCAAAAGGAGCTGAAGGCCGCCAAGAAGAATAACTCCGATACCGTGGCGTGGCTGTATATGCCCGGTGCCGAGGTGGACGACCCCGTGGTGCAGGCGAAGGACAACGCTTACTACCTGCAAAAGGACGAGAACGGGAACTACAGCGAATGGGGCTGCTACTACGCCCACTGTGACAACCGTTTGAGCAGCCGGAGCAAGTTGGACAGGAATACCGTCATCTTCGGACACTCCGCCAGCAACTGTGACCCGGACGGGCCCAAGCTCACGAAGCTCCATCGGTATATGGATGCGGACTATGTGAAAGAGAACCCGTATATCTACCTCTCGGTGAAGGGAAAGGACATGGTATTCCAGATCACGGCCTGCTTCATCACGGATATTGACTTTGATTACATTGCTCCTGGCCCCACAGGTGAGGAGCTGACAAATTTCTTTGAGCAGGTGGCAAAGAAGAACTGGCTGGAATTTGACGGTGTAACCTTCGGCGAGGAGGACACCGTGCTGACCCTTTCCACCTGCTGCCGGAAGTACGATGAGTACAATACCGGCAACCAGCGGCTCGTCCTCATGGCGAAGCTGCTGCCGGAGGGTGCTATAGCGCAGGACTTCACCGTGCGCCTTGCTCCAGAACCGGAGATGCCTTAAATAGACCAAAACGGAATACGATACCCCCTTGGAAAAGATCCGGCAGGCGTTCGACTGCAGGCGGTGCGGCGGTCATAAGAGCTGACGCACCCCCTGTCCAAGCTAACGGAACAACCATCATGTCGAAAGCGGGAGAGATTGCTGTATCGCAATCTCTCCTTTTTTCTGCCGTGATCTCCCGGCTTATCCGCAGGCGCCTCACTTGCACGGCAATGAAAAAACATTGGCTCAATGCCAGGACAGGCGGTTTTTATGGGGTATCCTCACATCCGCGGTACTGTCGTCGCTGCCGAATGGCAGCCTTCCTTCATTCACCTATGGCCGGGCATCGGATGCCCTGACTTTTTGCGCCCTTTTGAGGATACCCCGCCTCCGTCCGCCATCGTTACCCTCGAATATCCTTATG
>ERZ1107006.1577-NODE-1577-length-19013-cov-10.208883_pt1 | contig 19013 bp, 13 predicted proteins | sample MGYA00403696_ERZ1107006 | MGnify/ENA primary metagenome ERZ1107006 (study PRJEB35170, sample SAMEA104062441) | human gut metagenome | biome: human gut; feature: human-associated habitat; material: faeces | place: Denmark | collected 2012-08-13 ...
ACCCCCGGCCTTCTGGTCCGTAGCCAGACGCTCTATCCAGCTGAGCTAACGGCGCTTAGTGCGCTCCTAACGCGCCTAAGTATAGTAGCATAGCCCGGCCGGAATTGCAAGCCCTTTTTCAAAAAAGTTTTCCTTTTTTGCGTTTTTACCAGCCCATTGTATCGCGGATGGTGTCCGTCACATCGCTGACCGTGCGCACCGCGTCCGCCACGATGTTGTTCGTGCGCTTTTTCTGCGGGTGCATCATCCAGCCCGCCGCTGTGCCGACCGCCATGCCGACACCCATGCCGATGCTCATGCCCTTGGCAAACTGCATTGCGTTCATTTTGCTGTCTCCTTTCACGTTTCTGCCTCCCTTCGCAGCTGCACTGCTGCGCGGATAGTATGTGCGCGGGCGCGCGGGAGTATGAAATCTGCGCCGCGCCAGTTTCTGGATTGATTCCCCGCCGCCGTCGGTGGTATACTACTTTTATTATCTTATCAAATTTTCTTCCGATCGTATGGGAGGGACTGTTATGATCTTGCGCATTCTGGCCGTGGGCGACGTTGTGGGCGCGCCCGGCCTGACGTTCCTGACTGAGCGCCTGCGCGCGTTTCAGGAGCAGGAACACATTGATTTCACCGTCGTCAACGGCGAAAACGCCAACGTCGTCGGCGTGACGCCGAAGCAGGCCGACGCGATCTTCGCCGCCGGGGCCGACGTCATCACGCTCGGCAACCACACGTGGACGCGCTACGAGCTGCAGCCGTATCTCGAGCAGAAAAAGCGCATCCTGCGCCCGGCCAACTTCGCGCCGCAGTGCCCGGGCCGCGGCTGGGGCGAATATTCCGTGCGCGGCGGGCCGATCTGCGTCATCAACCTCATGGGGCGCTTCACGCTCGACGCGAACACGGATAATCCCTTCCTCGTCGCGGACGACATCCTCGACCAGACGCAGGCGAAGATCGTCCTCGTGGACATGCACGCCGAGGCCACGAGCGAAAAGCGCGCCATGGGCTTTTACCTCGACGGGCGCGTGACGGCCGTCTGGGGCACGCACACGCACGTGCAGACGTCCGACGCCGAGGTGCTGCCCGAGGGCACGGGCTACCTGACCGACCTCGGCATGACGGGCCCGGCCAACGCCGTGCTCGGCATCGCGCCGGAGCAGTCGATCGGCAAGTTCCTCGGCGACCCGCCGCGGCGCTATGAGGCCGCCATGGGCGCGGCCAAGCTCGAGGGCGCGATCTTCGAGGTCGACAGCGACACCGGCCGCTGCCGCGACGTGCGCCTGGTGCGCCTGAGATGAGCGTGCGCATCCTGCACGCGGCGGATCTGCATCTCGACTCGCCGTTTGAGGCGCTCACGCTCGCGCAGGCGGCGCAGCGCCGCCGGGAGCAGCGCAGCCTGCTGCGCGCTCTGCCGGAGCTGGCGCAGGCGCATGGGGCGCAGATCATCCTGCTCGCGGGCGACCTGCTCGACAGCGCGAGCCCCTATCCCGAGACGGCCAAGGCGCTCGCCGAGACGTTTGCCGGCTGCGCTTCGGAGGTGTTTCTCGCGCCCGGCAACCACGACTATTACAGCGCGGGCGCGCCGTATGCGCGCCTGACGTTCCCGGAAAACGTACATATCTTCCGCTCGCCGCGCATCGAGGCGGTCACGCTGCCGGAGCTGGGCGTGCGCGTCTGGGGCGCGGCGTTCACCGACAGCCGCTGCCCCGGTCTGCTGCGGGGCTTTTCCGTGCCGAAGCAGGCGGGGCTGCTCGATGTGCTCTGCCTGCACGGCGAGGTGGGCAACCCCGCGTCCGCCTACAACCCCGTGTCGGCCGCGGAGCTGGCTGCCAGCGGGCTGGACTACGCCGCCTTCGGCCACGTGCACCGCTTCGGCGGCGTGCAGCGCGCCGGGGGCACGGTGTACGCCTGGCCGGGCTGCATGGAGGGCCGCGGCTTTGACGAGACGGGGGAAAAGGGCGTGCTGCTCGTGGACGTCGCTGCGGGCGACGTGCAGGCGCGATTCCTGCCTGTGCCCGGGCGGCGGTATGAGATCCTGCGCGTGGACGTCACGGACACGGACCCCGTGCAGGCGGCGCTTGCGGCGCTGCCGGAGGGGGCTGCGCGCAATATTTACCGCATCGTGCTCACGGGCGAGACCGACCGCGCGCCGAACCCCGCCGCGCTGCGCGCGGCGCTCGAGGGGCGGGTGTTCGCGCTGCAGCTGCGCGATGAGACGCGCGCGCGCCGGGATCTCTGGGCGCGGGCGGGCGAGGGCACGCTGCGCGGGCAGTTTCTGGCCCAACTGAAGCAACAATACGACGCCGCGGACTCTGACCGCGCGCGTGAGACCATTGTCATGGCCGCGCGCTGGGGGCTTGCGGCACTGGACCACGACGAGGAGGTGGTGACGCTGTGATCATCCGGCATATGCAGGGCACGTTCGGCACGCTCGACGGCGAGCAGCTGCGGCTCGACACGGGTCTGAATATCATCTACGCGCCGAATGAGAGCGGCAAGAGCACGTGGTGCGCGTTTCTGCGCGCCATGCTCTACGGGATCGACACGTCCCAGCGCGCGCGCGCCGGGTTCGTGCCCGACAAGCAGAAATACGCGCCCTGGAGCGGCAAGCCCATGGCGGGCGAGCTGGAGCTCGAACAGGGCGGAAAATGCATCACGATCCGCCGCTGGACGGAGACGCCGGGCGCGCCGCTGCGCGGCTTTTCGGCGGTGTACACCGGCACGGATATCCCGGTGCCGGGGCTGACGGCGACGGACGCGGGCGAGCAGCTCACGGGCGTGTCGGCCGAGGTGTTCGCGCGCAGCGCGTTCATCGGGCAGGGCGGCCTCGTCGTGACGGGTACGCCGGAGCTGGAAAAGCGCATCTCCGCCATCGTGACCTCCGGCGAGGAGGCGAGCTCCTACACCGAGGCCGACGCGCAGCTGCGCGCATGGCTGCGCCGCCGGCGCAGCGGCCGGCACGGCGCGCTGCCGGAGCTGGAGGGCCGCATCACGGAGGTAGAAGAGCAGCTGCACCGGCTCGAGCGCAACGCGCAGGAGCAGGCGGCCTGCGCCGCCGAGCTCCGGCAGACGGACGCGGAGCTGCAGACCGTGACCGAGCAGATGAACGCCGCCCGGCAGCGGCAGCGCCGCGCGGCGCTGAGCAGCATGGGCGAGGAAAAATCGAACCTGCGCACGCTCGAGCAGACGCTCGAACAGGCGCGGCGGGACGCCGCGGCCAGGCGCACCGCGCTCGAGCAGACGCATTTCGGCGTGCAGACGCCGGACGAGGCGGGCGAGACCGCCGAGCGCGACGCGCAGCGGGCGGAGGCCCTTGCTGACACGGCAGCCCACGGCGGCAAGCCGTACTTCTGGATCGCGGCGCTCGTGCTCTCGGCGCTGTGCGCGGTGCTGGGTTATCTTGTGGCGCAGCCGCTGTATTATGCGGCCATCGCGCTCGCGGTGCTGGCCGTCGTGCTGCTGGTCGCTGCCAATAACGGCAAGAAGCGCGCGCAGCAGGCCGCCGCCGCGCTCGGGGAGCTCCTGCGCAGCTACGGCGCGCAGGACGCGGACGGCATCTACTATCAGGCGGAGGTGCACCGGGCTGCCTACCGCGCGTGCGCGGCCGCCATGCAGGCGGAGCAGAAAGCCGCCGCCGCGCTCGAGGATGCGCGCGAGCACCAGTGCGAGACGCACGAGCGGCTGCTGCAGAGTCTGGACTTTGAGAGCGGCACGGGCGAGGCCGCCGCGCTCTATCAGCGCAGGAGCGCGCTCGAGAGCGTGTGCACGCGCTTGCGCACGCAGCAGGCGCAGCTCACGGGCGCGGCCCTCGCCATCGGCGACCCGATGGCGCTGAAAAGCGAACACGCGCAGCTGCTCGAACAGCGCGACGCGCTCGAGCGGCAGTATGCGGCCATCGCGCTTGCGATCGAGACGCTCGGCCGTGCGGACGCGGAGCTGCAGAGCCGCTTTTCCCCGCAGCTGGCGCAGAAGGCGGCGGACTACATGGACTACCTCACCGACGGACGCTATGACGAGCTCGTGCTCGCGCGCGACCTGTCGGCCAAGGCGCGCAGCACCGACGACCCGACGCCGCGCGACACGGCCTATCTCTCGGCCGGGACGGCGGATCTGCTGTACCTGTCCGTGCGCCTGGCGCTGTGTGAGCTGACGTGCCCGGCGGACGATCCGTGCCCGCTCGTGCTCGATGACACGCTCGTGAATTTCGACGATGCGCGCGCCGGGCGCGCCATGGCGCTCTTCCGGGAGATCGCGCAGCACCGGCAGGTCATTTTGTTCACCTGCCACGAGCGCGACTGCCCCGCGCAGGCGTAAAACACGCGAAAACAGCAGGACCGGACACGGGACATTCCGTGTCCGGTTTTTGTCGTTGACAGGCGGGGCAAATCGCGTTATACTGACGGCGTTTTGCGTTTCCGGCAAAAACTTTATGGAGAGGGGATCCCAATGGAAAAGCTCTTTCACCTGAAAGAAAACAACACCACCGTACGCACCGAGATCGTCGCCGGCCTGACGACGTTCATGACCATGGCGTACATCATCGCGCTCAACCCGAACCTGCTGACCGGCTTCGGCGCCCAGGGCGGCTCGCAGCTCTGGAACGGCGTGTTCCTCGCCACCTGCATCGCCTCCGCCGTCGGCACGCTCGTCATGGCGTTCGCGGCCAACAAGCCCTTTGCCATGGCGCCCGGCATGGGTCTCAACAGCTTTTTTGCCGTCGTCGTGGCCAACATCGTCACCCTGACCGGCATGAGCTACCTGCAGTCGTTCCAGACGGCGCTGTGCGTCATCCTCATCGAGGGCATCGTGTTCATCATTCTCTCGGTGCTCAAGGTGCGCGAGAAGATCGTCGAGGCCATTCCGCTCGGCATCCGGCTCGGCATCGCGCCGGCCATTGGCCTCATGCTGCTCAACATTGGCATCGGCTCCAACGCCGGTGTGTACTCGAGCGACGGCGGCCCGTTTTACGTCATGCGCGATTTCTTCGGCGCGCTCACGCCCAGCCTTGCCAAGGCCAACATGGGCGACGGCTACCCGCAGATGGTGCTCACGGTCGTGACCATGTTCGTGGGCCTGTTCCTGATCGTGCTGTTCGCGCACAAGAAGATCAAGGGCTCCGTGCTGCTGGGCATGCTCTGCGCGTCCGGCATCTACTGGGCGGGCGAGGCCATCTTCCTGCACACGAACCCGTTTGCGTCGCTCAAGGGCGCGTCGTTCGTGCCTGCGTTCGGCGACATGGCCGAGACGACCCTGTTCAAGTTCGACTTTGCCGCCCTCGGCGAGATCGGCTGGTTCACGGTCGTGACGCTTGTCATCACGTTCTGCATCATTGACATGTTCGACACCATCGGCACGCTCGTCGGCACGGCGAGCCGCGCCGGCATGGTCGACAAGGACGGCAACATGCCGCGCATGCGCGAGGCGCTGCTGGCCGACGCCGTCGGCACCGTCGCGGGCGCGTGCACCGGCACGTCCACCGTCACGACGTTCGTCGAGTCCGCCTCCGGCGTCGAGGCCGGCGGCCGCACGGGCCTGACCGCCCTGACGACCGGCGTGCTCTTCCTTGCGAGCATGTTCCTTGCGCCCATCGCCGCCATCATCCCCGCCGCTGCGACGAGCTCCGCGCTCATCTACGTCGGCCTGCTCATGCTCGGCGGTCTCAAGAAGATCGACTTTGACGACATTTATCAGAGTCTGCCGGTAGCCATCATGCTCATCTCCATGCCGATCTCCGGCTCGATCGGCCACGGCATCGGTCTGGGTCTGATCAGCTATTCCGTGCTCAAGCTCTGCACGGGCAAGGGCAAGGAGGTCTCGGTGCTGACGTATGTCATCTCGGTGATCTTCCTCGTGAAGTTCTTCCTCGTCGCCTGAGCGCGAATATTGGCCTGCTCTGCCGGGCGCGTCCGAATGGACGCGCCCGGTTTTTTGCGCCCTGCGCGCTGCCTTACGAAGATGTAAGCCAACTGTAAGCCAAAACGATGGCGATGTGATGCCGTCCGGGGCTATACTGATGCCAGAAACCGGGGCGGGAGCGCCCCGATGGGAGGCAAGGATCATGACAAATCTTCTTGGCAGTATCCGGCTGGCGGCTTATGCGTTTCCGCTCATCGCGGCGCTGGTGGCCGTGCCGTTTTTTGACCGGCAGGTGCGTGTGCGCTGCTTCAACTGGGTGCGCACCGTGTTCGGCGGTCTGTTTTTGTTTTACGTGCTGTGCGTGCTGGCGCTCGTGTTCTTCCCGCTGCCGGATGCGGCGCAGGCGGCGCGGCTGAGCGGGCATGAGATCCAGCTCGTGCCGTTTCAGTTCGTGGCCGATTTCCTGCGCGAGACGCCGCTCGTGCTCTCCGATGCGCGCACGTATCTGCCGGCGCTTTTTGACCGCACGGTGCTGCAGGTCGTGTGCAACATTTTGATGCTGCTGCCGTTTGGTATGTACCTGCGCTATGTCTGCGGGCTGGATCTCGGCAAGGTCGCGCTCGCGTCGCTCGCGTTTTCGGCGTTCATTGAGCTTGGGCAGCTCACGGGGCTGTTTTTCATGTTCCGCGGCTCGTACCGCCTGTGCGACGTGGACGACCTGATGCTCAACACGCTCGGCGGCCTGCTCGGCGGTGAGCTGGTGCACGCGCTGGAAGCGTATCTGCCGCCGCTCGATGCGTTCGACCGTTTCCCGGGCAGCGCGCTGGCGATGCAGAGACTTGGATAAACATATTCGCGAGGACCCAGCGAAGCGGTTCTCGTTGGAGAAAAAAACAGCATGGCGTCGGCCATGCCGTTTTTTTGCTGCCGGGGCATTATGCCTCCTCCGTGTCGCCGTCGATCTCGTCGCGGCCGCGGAAGAGCAGGGAAATGCACCAGATCGCGGCCAGACCCACGAGCGTGTAGATCACGCGGGCGACCACGGAGGCCTGCCCGCCGCAGATCCACGCCACGAGATCGAACCGGAACAGACCGATGCTGCCCCAGTTGAGCCCGCCGATGATCGCAAGAATCAGCGCGATGCGGTCGATCACCTGCATATGCTTCCATCTCCTTTGCTGTGTACTCCCGGTCAGTATGCCCCGGCGCGCGAAAAAAGATTCCGCCGCCGACAAAACAAGTGTCCGACCGACACCGTTCGCTCTTTACATTTTGCGCGCCCGGCGCTACAATACCATTACAGCTTATCCAATTGACTTCCGCAGTTTGGAAGCCACGGCTCATATCTTTATCCCACGACCCTGTTTTTGGCGGACTGTTTTCAGTCCGCCCTCTTTTTTTCTGCGCGCGCCCGATTTCGCCGCGTTTTGCGCAATATGTGGATTATTTTTGTGTTGTAAAACACAAGATATGGAGGGTGTGCTATGCAGTTTTCCAACCATCGCAGCCGCGCGACCCGCGGCAGCATCGTGTATCTGGCGGTGGACGCGATCGCGCCGAGCGCGGTCCAGCCGCGGCAGAATTTTTCCCCGGCGCAGCTCGAGGAGCTCTCGCGCAGCATCGCCGAGTACGGCGTGCTCAGCCCGCTGACCGTGCGGCCGCGGCAGGGCGGGTATGAGCTCGTGGCCGGGGAGCGCCGCCTGCGCGCCGCGCGCATGGCGGGGCTCCATGAGGTGCCGTGCATCATCATGGAACTGGATCTGGAGGAGGCGAGCTTCATCGCGCTGGTGGAAAATCTCCAGCGCAACGACCTGGACTTTCTCGAGGAGGCGCGCGGCATCGCGCAGCTCATCCGGCTCTTCGGCCTGAGCCAGGAGGAGTGCGCGCGGCGGCTGGGCAAGTCGCAGTCGGCCGTGGCGAACAAGCTCCGCCTGCTGCGCCTGCCGGAGGATGTGCTCAACGCCATGCGCAACGCCGGACTCACCGAGCGGCACGGCCGCGCGCTGCTGCGCCTTGAGACGCCGGCCGAGCAGCGCGAGGCGCTGGCCTATATCCTCAGCCGCGACCTGAACGTCGCCGCGACGGACGCCTACATCGAGCGCCTGCTCGAGGCCAAGACCGCGCCCGAGAGCGAGCAGCAGAAGACCTTCATCCTCAAGGACGTGCGCGTGTTTCTCAACACGATCTCGCACAGCCTCGACATCATGAAGCAGGGCGGCATCGACGCCGGCATGCACCGGCAGGAGACGGACGAAGCGCTCATCCTGACGATCAACATCCCCAAGGCGCGGCGCAGAGAGCCGGCGCCGAAACAGGGCGAGCCCGTGCCGGTCGGGTAAAAAAATCGCGCGCAGCGCTTGACAGCGGCGCGGCGGCTTCCTATACTCTTACATAAAGAAGGGGCCGCCCGGCAGGGCGGACAAAGGAGGTCACTGCATGAAAACGCTGATCCTGTTCGCCTCGCGCTACGGCGCGACGGAGGAGATCGCCTATATGCTCAAAAGTGCCGTCGGCGGCGACGTGACGGTGCGCAACATCCGCGAGCGCGGCATCACGCTCGACGGGTACGACACGGTCATCATCGGCAGCTGCGTGTACATGTTCAAGCTCGATAAGCACATCCGGCATTTCCTGCGCCGGAACGAAAAGACGCTCATGGGCAAGCGCCTCGGGGTGTACCTGTGCTGCTACACCACGCCCGGCACGGAGGGGTATCTGGAGCACTTCTTCTCGCCGGAGCTGCTTGCGCACGCGGCCGCGAAGGACATCCTTGGCGGCAAGATGCAGTACGAGAAGATGAGCTATGCCTACAAGCAGCTCTTCGGCGCGCTGATGACATCGCCGCAGTACCGCGCGCAGTATGCCGAGCCGAAACTCGACATCGCGCGCATCGACGCCTTCGCCGCCGCCATGCGCGGCTGAGCGGCACGGCAGAAAAAATCACCCGCATCCGGTCTGGATGCGGGTGATTTTTTGCTTTTTGGAGTCTCAGTACGTGGTCACGCCGGTGAAGGCGAGCTCGGCGTTGCCGGTCAGACGCACGCCGTCGTCGTCATAGGTGACGATCAGGTCGCCGCCGCTGACCTTGACGGTGATGGGTTCGCCCTTCGGGCACAGGCCGTTTTCCGTGGCGGCCACCACGGCCGCGCACGCGCCGGTGCCGCAGGCGCGGGTCTCGCCGTTGCCGCGCTCCCAGACGCGCATCTTGATTGTCGTGCGGTTGACGACGCGGATGAACTCCGTGTTCGTGCGCGCGGGGAAAATGTCCGCGTGCTCAAACTGCGGGCCGAGGTGCGCGACGTCCACCTCATCCACGCGGTCGGCAAAGACGACGCAGTGGGGGTTGCCCATCGAGAGGCACGTGATGCGGTACTCCCCGCCGGCGATCGTCACCGGCCGGTCGATCACGCGCTCGCCCTCGAGCGTCACGGGCACATTGGCGGGCTCAAACGCGGGCTTGCCCATGTCGACCGTCACGAGGCCGACTGTGCCGAAGCGCGTGTACAGATGCAGCCGGTGCACGGTGCCGCCGGCCTCGATCGTGAGATCGTCGCGCGGCACGATGCCGTTGTCGTACAGGTACTTGGCCACGCAGCGGATGGCGTTGCCGCCCATGCCGCCGGCGCTGCCGTCGCGGTTGAAGACGCGCATTTTCGCGTCGGCCACGTCGCTGTGCTCGATGAGCACGATGCCGTAGCCGCCGATGCCGCGGTGGCGCGAGCAGAGCGGGATGCACAGCGACTCGGGGCAGGTGATGTGCCCGTCAAAGTTCTCGACGTAGATATAGTCGTCGCCGGTGGCCTGCATTTTCGCAAACTTCAGGCTCTGGCGCTCGGTGCGCATGTGGTTGATGTCCACGAGCTCGGTGTTGCGCTCGTTGTAGCGGCTGGCGATGATGTCCGCCAGGGCGTTGGCCGTGTCGAGCGAGGTGAAGCACGGGATGCCGAGCTGCAGCGCGCGGCGGTGCAGGGCGATGTAATCGTCCATGGTCGCGTCCTTGAGCGCGCCGGTGTAGACGATGTAGTCGATGCAGCCGCTCTCGAGCAGGGCGAAGGCGTGGTCGCTCTCGCGGATGCCGTCGACGGTCACGACGTCGATGCCGAGGCGCGCGATGGCGGCGGCGGTCTCCTCGGTCGCGTAGAGGGCGAAGTGCAGGTCGTCGAGCTTCTTGGCCAGCGACACGATCTCGCCGAGGTCGTGCGTGTCCACGCTCACGAGCACGCCGTGGCGGCCGTCCGGGTGTTGGCCGACGACCATGCCGGCCGAGGTCAGGCCCTTGAACAGCGCCTCCTGCATCGTCTTGCCGAGGCCGAGCACCTCGCCCGTGGACTTCATCTCCGGGCCGAGGTAGGCGTTGACGTCGCCGAGCTTTTCAAACGAGAACACCGGCACCTTGACCGCGTAATACGGCGGGATGGGGTGCAGGCCGGTGCCGTAGCCGAGGCCAGCCAGCGGCGCGCCGAGCATGACGCGCGATGCCACGTCCACCATCGGCACGCCCGTGACCTTGCTGATGTACGGCACGGTGCGCGAGGCGCGGGGGTTGACCTCGATGACGTAGAGCTCGTTTTCCCAGATGAGGTACTGGATGTTCACAAGCCCCTTCGTGCCGAGCGCGAGGGCGAGCTTGCGCGAGCTGTCGACGATCTTGTCCGTCATCATGTCGTTGAGGTTGTACGGCGGGTAGACGGCGATGGAGTCGCCGCTGTGCACGCCGGCGCGCTCGATGTGCTCCATGATGCCGGGAATGAGCACATCCGTGCCGTCGGAGATGACGTCCACCTCCAGCTCCGTGCCCATCATGTACTTGTCCACGAGCACGGGGTTGTCGATGCCCTGCGCGAGGATGCGCTGCATGTACGTCGTGACCTCGGCATCGTCGTGGACGATCTTCATGTTCTGGCCGCCGATGACGTACGACGGGCGCAGCAGCACGGGGTAGCCGAGCGTCTGCGCGGCGTGCAGGGCCTCGGGCAGCGTCTGCACGCCCATGCCCTTCGGGCGGGAGATGTGGAAGCGCTCGAGCAGCTCGTCAAACCGCTCGCGGTCCTCGGCGATGTCGATGCCCTCGGCCGATGTGCCGAGGATGCGGATGCCGTGGCGGTCGAGCGTCTGCGTGAGCGCGATGGCGGTCTGGCCGCCGAAGGCGACTACGACGCCGACGGGCTGCTCCACGTCGATGATCTGCAGCACGTCCTCAGCCGTGAGCGGCTCGAAATACAGCCGGTCGGCGGTGTCGTAGTCCGTGGAGACGGTCTCGGGGTTGTTGTTGACGATGACGACGTCATAGCCCATGGCCTTGAGCGTCCACACGCAGTGGACGGACGAATAGTCAAACTCGATGCCCTGGCCGATACGAATCGGCCCGGAGCCGAGCACCATGACGACGGGCTTGCCGCTGCGCGGGAAGGTGCGCGCCTCGCAGCGCGCGTCCGCGCTGGCGTAGAAATACGGCGTCTGCGCGTCAAATTCGGCGGCGCAGGTGTCGACCATCTTGTAGCCCGCGCGGAAGGGGGGCAGCGTCTCGCTGCCGGACAGGCGGCGCAGCGCCGCGTCCGGATAGCCGAGGTACTTGCCGCGCTGATAAAGCTCCGGCGTCAGGCCGTTTTGAATGCTCGCCTCGTAGTCCACGAGGTTTTGCAGCCGGGACAAAAACCAGCGGTCGATGCGGGTGATGTCGTGGATCTCGTCGATGGACACGCCGCTGCACAGCGCCTCAAAGACGGTGAACAGGCGGTGATCGTCGCAGTCGGCGAGCCGGTCGCGCACCGGGCGGTCAGACAGCGGTTTGGCATGCAGCGTGTCGAGATGGATCTCGGCGCCGCGCACGGCCTTGAGCAGCGCACTCTCAAAGTTCGTGCCGATGGCCATGACCTCGCCGGTGGCCTTCATCTGCGTGCCGAGGCGGCGGGACGCGCCGACGAACTTGTCAAACGGCCACTTGGGGAACTTCACGACGACGTAGTCCAGCGCGGGCTCGAAGCAGGCGCAGGTCTTGCCGGTGATGTCGTTTTGAATTTCATCGAGCGTGTAGCCGAGGGCGATCTTCGTCGTGATCTTGGCGATCGGGTAGCCGGTCGCCTTCGACGCGAGCGCCGACGAGCGCGACACGCGGGGGTTGACCTCGATGACGGCATACTCAAAGCTGTCGGGGTTGAGCGCGAACTGGCAGTTGCAGCCGCCGACGATATCGAGCGCGGAGATGATGTTCAGCGCCGCGCTGCGCAGCATCTGAAACTCCTTGTCCGAGAGCGTCAGCGCCGGGGCGACGACGATGCTGTCGCCGGTATGCACGCCGACGGGGTCGAAGTTTTCCATGCTGCACACGGCGATGACGTTGCCCACGCCGTCGCGCATGGTCTCAAACTCGATCTCTTTCCAGCCGTAGATGTAGCGCTCGACGAGGATCTGCGTGATCGGGGACGCATCGAGGCCGGTCTGCGCAGCGACGGTGAGTTCCTCCGGGCTGTAGGCCACGCCGCCGCCCGCGCCGCCGAGCGTGAACGCCGGGCGGATGATGACGGGGTAGCCGATGCGGTCTGCTACGGCGAGCGCCTCCGCCACGGTGTTGGCGATGCCGGAGGGGATGGTCGGCTCGCCGATGGCGGCCATGGTTTCCTTGAAGAGCTCGCGGTCCTCGGCCTTGTCGATGGCTTTGGCGTTCGTGCCGATGAGGCGGACGTTGTGCTGCTGCAAAAAGCCCTCCTTGTCGAGCTCCATCGCCAGCGTCAGGCCCGTCTGGCCGCCGAGACCGGCGAGAAGACTGTCGGGCTGCTCCTTTTCAATGATGCGCTTGACGGAGGTCAGCGTGAGCGGCTCGAGATAAATCTCATCCGCGAGGGCCTTGTCGGTCATGATCGTCGCGGGGTTGGAGTTGACGAGCACGACGTTCACGCCCGCGTCGTGCAGCACGCGGCACGCCTGCGCGCCGGCATAGTCAAACTCCGCCGCCTGACCGATCACGATCGGGCCGGAGCCGATGACCATGACTTTGCGGATGCTGGAATCAATCGGCATGGTGCGCACCTCCCATCAGGTCACAGAATCGGTCGAAGAGAAAGGCCGTGTCGTGCGGGCCCGCGCACGCCTCGGGGTGAAACTGCACGGAAAAGGCCCGCAGGTCGGGGTAGTCCACGCCCTCGCACGTGCCGTCGTTGGCGTTGATGTAGCGGATGACGCCGGTCTTCACGCTCTCGGGCACGACGGCGTAGCCGTGGTTCTGGCTGGTGAGGAACGTGCGCGTGCCGCACACGTCGCGCGCCGGCTGGTTCACGCCGCGGTGGCCGTATTTGAGCTTCACGGTGCTGCCGCCCTGCGCCAGCGCCATGAGCTGGTGGCCGAGGCAGATGCCGAACATCGGGATGCGGCCGAAGAGTTTGGCGATCTCCGCGATCTGGTCGACGTTGTCCGTCGGGTCGCCGGGACCGTTGGAGAGCATGACGCCGTCATACCCGGCGGCGAGGATGTCCTCCGCCTTGGCAGAGCAGGGCAGCACCGTCACGGCGCAGCCGCGGCGGCAGAGCTCGCGCGCGATGTTGCGCTTTGCGCCGTAGTCGATGAGCGCCACGCGGTGCAGCACGCTCCCCTCCGGCTGGAGGGTGTAGGGCTCCGGCGTCGTCACCTGCGGCACGGGGTCCGTGATGCGGTAGGCGCGCAGGGGCGCAAGATCGTCCGGCACCGTGTCGCAGATGGCGGCGTTCATCGTGCCGGCCTCGCGCAGGATGCGCGTGACGGCGCGGGTGTCGATGCCGGCGATGCCGGGGATGTTGTTGGCTTTCAAAAATGCGTCGAGCGTTTCCTCGCACCGGAAGTTCGACGGCGTTTGGCACTGCTCGCGCACGACATAGCCGCGCACGCAGCACTTGCCCTCAAAATCGGCCGGGATGATGCCGTAGTTGCCGATGAGCGGGAACGTCTGCAGCACGATCTGGCCGCAGTAGCTCGGGTCGGTGAGCGTCTCGATGTAGCCGTTCATGCCGGTGGTGAACACCAGCTCGCCCACCGTGTCGCACGGTGCGCCGAAAGCGAGGCCCGCAAAGACCTCGCCGTTTTCGAGTACGAGATAGCGCTTCATAGCTCGATCTCCGCAAGCGTCGCCGCCATGACGGCCTTGATGGTGTGCATGCGGTTTTCGGCCTCCTGGAACACGACCGACTGCGCGCTTTCAAACACATCGTCCGTGACCTCCATCGCCTCGCGGCCGAAGCGCGTGCACATCTCGTTGCCGATGGCGGTCTTTTTGTCGTGATACGCCGGCAGGCAGTGCATGAAGATGGCGTTGGGGTCGGCCTTGGCCATGAGCGCCGCGTTGACCTGATACGGTGCGAGCGCGGCAATGCGCTCGGCCCAGACGCTCTCGGGTTCGCCCATGGAGACCCAGATGTCGGTATAGATCACGTTCGCGCCCTGCACGGCCGCGGCGGGGTCGGAGACGAAGTCGAGCGTCGCGCCCGTCTGCGCCGCGATGGCCTGACACGCGGCGACGAGCTGCGCATCGGGGAAGTAGCCCTCGGGCGCGCAGGCCGTGAAGTGCATGCCCATCTTCGCGCAGCCGACCATGAGGGAGTTGCCCATGTTGAAGCGCGCATCGCCCATGTAGACGAGGTGGATGTTCTCCAGCGAGCCGAAGTGCTCCCGGATGGTCAGAAAGTCCGCGAGGATCTGCGTCGGGTGGAACTCGTCCGTCAGGCCGTTCCAGACCGGGACGGAGGCGTACTGCGCCAGTTCCTCGACGATGCACTGGCCGAAGCCGCGGTACTCGATGCCGTCGAACATGCCCGAGAGCACGCGCGCCGTGTCGGCGATGCTCTCCTTCTTGCCGATCTGCGAGCCGGTGGAGTCGAGATACGTGCTGCCCATGCCCAGATCGTGCGCCGCGACCTCGAAGCTGCTGCGCGTGCGCGTGCTCGTCTTTTCAAAGATGAGCGCGACGTTTTTGCCCTCGCACAGGCGGTGCGGGATGCCGGCCTTTTTCTCGGCCTTGAGCTGGGCGGCGAGCCGGAGCAGATAGTCGATCTGCTCGGGGGTGTAGTCGAGCAGCTTGAGAAAATCGTTGCCTTTGAGATTCATGACGGTGTTCCTCCTTATTCTCCGGCGCAGACGTCTTTGAGCACGCTGACCGCCTGCTCGAGCTGCGCCATGGGGATGTTGAGCGCCGGCAGCAGGCGCACCTTGTTCTTTGCCGAGATGACGAGCACGCCGCGCGCCATGCATTCACTGATGACGTCCTTGACCGGGCGCTCGGTCTCCACGCCGAGCATCAGGCCAAGGCCCGTGACGCTCCTGACGCCCTTGGCGCCGGTGAGAGCCTTGACGATGAAGTCGGACTTTTCCTGTACGGACTGCAGCAGCGGGCCGTCGAGCCGGTGCAGAATGCTCAGCGCGCCGGCGCAGCAGACGGGGTTGCCGCCGAAGGTAGAGCCGTGGCTGCCGGGGGTGAGCACATCCTGCACCTTCTCGCCGAGCAGCGTCGCGCCCAGCGGCAGGCCGCCGCCGAGGCCCTTGGCCGTGGAGACGATGTCCGGCGTGATGCCGTAGTGCATGTAGCCGTAGAGCTTGCCGCTGCGGCCGTTGCCGATCTGCACCTCGTCGCAGATGAGCAGCAGGTCCTGCTCGGCGGCGAGCTGGGCAGCACCTTTGACAAATTCCTGCGTCAGCGGGATGACGCCGCCCTCGCCCTGCACGACCTCCATCATGATGGCGGCGCACTTGTGCGCGGCGACCTGCGCCTTGAGATCGTCGAGGTTATTCGCCTCGGCGTAGGCAAAACCCTCCGTCAGCGGCAGAAAGTCGTGGTGGAACACGTCCTGCCCGGTCGCGGCGAGCGTTGTGATCGTGCGGCCGTGGAAGCTGTTTTTGAGCGTGATGATGGTGTGGTACTCCGGGCCTTTGTGGTCGGCGGCGTACTTGCGCGCGGCCTTGATGGCGCACTCGTTGGCCTCTGCGCCGGAGTTGGAGAAGAAGACCTTCTTCATGCCGGTCTTCTCGCACAGCAGCTGCGCCAGCTGCGCGTCGGGCGCGGTGTAGTAGAGGTTCGAGGCGTGTTGCACGGTGCACAGCTGCTCGGTCACGGCGCGGATCCACGCGGGGTCGGCAATGCCGAAGCTGTTGACGGCGATGCCCGTCGCCATGTCGATATAGACCTTGTCGTCCGTGTCCCAGACGAGCGAGCCCTTGCCGCGCGCGATCGTCACGGGGAAGCGGGCGTAAGTGTTGGCGATATAGGTACTGTCAAGTTGCGGAATGTTCATCTGTTTTTCCTCCTTGCCCGGCAACGAACATGGTGCCGATGCCTTCGTTTGTCAGCATTTCGATCAGGATGGCGTGCGGCACGCGGCCGTCGATGATAAAGACGCGGTGCACGCCCCAGCGGATGGCGTCGATGCAGCAGGTCACTTTCGGCAGCATGCCGCCGTTGATGACGCCGGACTCGATGAGCTGCAGCGCGTCCGCCGTGTGGATGACGGGGATGAGCGTGGAGGGGTCGTCCTTGTCGCGCAGGATGCCGCTGATGTCGGTCATGGCGATGAGGCTCTCGGCCCCCAGCTCGCCCGCGATGCGCGCGGCCGCCGTGTCGGCGTTGATGTTGTAGACGTGGCCCTGCGTGTCGCACCCGACGGTGGACACGACGGGGATGTAGCCCTTGTCGATCACATCGAGGATGGGGCGCACGTCGACCTTCGTGATCTCGCCCACGTAGCCGAGGCGCTCATCGCGCACGCGCGCCTGGATCATCTGCCCGTCGATGCCGGACAGGCCGATCGCCCGGCCGCCCTTGTGGCCGATGAGGTTGACGAGCGTCTTGTTGATCTTCCCGGCGAGGACCATCTGCACGACGTCGGCCGTCTCCGCGTCCGTGACGCGCAGGCCGTCGACAAACTGCGTCTGCTTGCCGAGCTTTTCGAGCGTTTCCGTGATCTCGGGCCCGCCGCCGTGCACGAGCACGACCTTCACCCCGATGAGCGACAGCAGCACGATGTCGCGCATGACGGAGTCTTTGAGCTTGGCGCTGATCATGGCGTTGCCGCCGTATTTGATGACGACGATCTTGCCGCTGTATTCCTGTATGTAGGGCAGCGCGTGGACGAGTACCTTCGCGCGCTGCGGATTCGTAATGTCCATGATGGTGTTCCTCCCGGTTCAGGTGCGGTAGTCGCCGTTGATCTTCACATAGTCATACGTCAGGTCGCAGCCCCAGGCGGTCGCGCCCTCGTCGCCGGACTTGAGGTCGACGAGGATCTCGATCTCCTTTTCGAGCAGGACCTTTTTGGCTTCCTCCTCGGAAAACGGGATGCCCGCGCCGTCGACGCACACGCGCACCGTGCCGGCCGCCGAGCGGAAGGCGACGTCCACCTTGTGCACGTTTACAGGAGCGCCGCTGTAGCCGATGGCGCACAGCACGCGGCCCCAGTTGGCGTCCGCGCCGAACATGGCGGCCTTGACGAGCGACGAGCAGATGATGCTCTTGGCCACGGTTTTCGCGGTGCAGTGGTCAGCGGCACCGGTGACGCAGCACTCGAGCAGGCGCGTCGCGCCCTCGCCGTCGCCCGCGATCTGGCGGCAGAGCCAGACGGTCACGCTGTTGAGCGCGCTGCAAAACGCCGTGAAGTCCGCGCCGGGCGCGGTGATCTCGGCATTGCCGGCGAGGCCGTTTGCCAGCACGGCGACCATGTCGTTCGTGGACGTGTCGCCGTCGATGCTGACCATGTTGAACGTGTCCTGCACGTCGCCGGAGAGCGCAGCCTGCAGCATGGCGGGGCTGACGGCGCAGTCCGTCGTGAGGAAGACGAGCATGGTCGCAAGGTTCGGGTGGATCATGCCGGAGCCCTTGGCGATGCCGCCGATCGTGCAGGTCCTGCCGCCGGCGGTGAACTGCACGGCGATCTCCTTCGGGTGCGTGTCGGTGGTCATGATGCCCTCGGCCGCCTGGTCGGAGTGGTCGCCGAGCGCGGCGGCGAGCTGCGGCAGGCCGGAGCGGATGGGCGTGAGATCGAGCGGCTGGCCGATCACGCCCGTGGACGCGACGATGACGTCCTGCGGCGCGATGTGCAGCTGCGCCGCCGTGAGTGCGCTCATCTCCTCGGCGACGGCGACGCCGTCAGCGTTGCAGGTGTTGGCGTTGCCGCTGTTGCAGATCACGGCCTGGGCCTTGCCGTCAGCCAGGTGCGCCTTCGTCACGGTCAGGGGCGCGCCCTTGACGAGGTTCGATGTATAGACCGCCGCGGCGCTGGCCGGGACGGCGCTGTAGATGAGCGCGAGGTCGCGCTTGGACCGATTTCTGCGGATGCCGCAGTGGATGCCTGCGGCGGAAAAACCCTGTGCGGCGCACACGCCGCCGGTGACTTGCTTCATCGTTCGTTCCTCCTTACAGATCGAGGCCGAAGCCCTTTTCCCTGCCCATGACGAGGTTCAGACACTCGAGCGCGGCGCCGGACGCGCCCTTGCCGAGGTTGTCGAACACGGATGTGAGCAGGATGCGCTCGTCATTGCCGGAGACGGACACGACCATGCTGTCCTTGCCGGACATGGCGGCGGCGGACAGGAAGCCGTCTTCACACGCGGGGTCGCGGTAGGTCACGACAGGGCCGGTATATTTCGCGGCGTAGGCGGCCTTGATATCTTCGGCCGTCTTGCCGGGGCAGAGCTGGGAGGCGAAGAGCGCGACACTCGTCTCCATGCCGCTGTAGAAATTCGCCACGATCGGCGCAAACACCGGCGCGTGCGTCAGGCCCGGGATGGCGCACATCTCGCGCAGGTGCTTGTGCTGCTGCGCAAGACCGTACTGCCGGGGAGCAACGTACAGGGGGTCGAGGGTGTCCGCCTCATACTCGGCGATCATCTTCTTGCCGCCGCCGCTGTAGCCCGTGAGCGAGTAGCACGTCAGCAGCGCGTCCGGCGGCAGGATGCCCGCCTCGACGAGCGGGTAGACCAGCACGATGAAGCCGCTGGCGTGGCAGCCGGGCACGGCGATGCGCTTGGCGGTACGGATCGCGGCCTCGCGCTCGGGCGACAGCTCCGGGAAGCCGTACGTCCAGCCGGGGGCCGTGCGGTGCGCGGTCGAGGTGTCGAGCACGACCGTGTCCGGGTTTTCGACCAGATCCGCCGCCGTGATCGCCGCCGCGTCCGGCAGGCACAAAAACGCGATGTCCGCGCGGTTGATGAGCTCG
>ERZ1107006.1607-NODE-1607-length-18831-cov-3.557254_pt1 | contig 18831 bp, 12 predicted proteins | sample MGYA00403696_ERZ1107006 | MGnify/ENA primary metagenome ERZ1107006 (study PRJEB35170, sample SAMEA104062441) | human gut metagenome | biome: human gut; feature: human-associated habitat; material: faeces | place: Denmark | collected 2012-08-13 ...
ACGAGAAGCATCGAGACGGCTGGACGCCTGCGCATGCAACGTCGCGGCAATCTCGGACGGAGACCCCAAATAGACATCACAGGCGCGCAGCTCCTCGAGGGCAAACTCGCAGGCGGCGCGAATGATGTTGTGAGGGCCGCGGGCGCAGACATAGTGACCGTCCTCGTCCTTCACGGCCTGAGGCCAGCTGGACTGATCGGCGCGCTCGCCAAGGCGGTCGGTAGCGACGCTCACCTTAAAAACCGAGCCAAGGTCAACATCCGACGCGACAACGCGTGCCTCGTCGGTGTTCTGCTTAATCGAGAACAATGCCATGCCTCGACCGTGAACGCCCCAACGATCCATCTTCATGCTCTCGAGCTTGGAGGTAACGCGAGCATCAAAGATGCGCTCCTGCATATCCTGCGGCACACCCGAGCCGTTATCCAGAAAGACGAGCGTACGGACGCCATCTTCCTTGGTCGTGGCGAGATAGACCTTGTCGGCACCGGCATCACGGGCGTTGCGCAGCATTTCGATGACAATATCCTCGACATGCTGAATGTCGTGCTTTGCCTGGCGCCGCTCGGCCTCCGAAACGCGGAGGCGGACATACCCCTCGCCAAGGTTCTCCTCGACGCGAAGGTTGCCCTCCCCCGACATCGACGCGATAAATGAGATGAGCTCGTTCGCGTCGCTCATGTTATTTAGCGATATCGACAGCGCGGCTCTCGCGAATCACGACGACGCGCACCTGACCGGGATACTCCATCTCTTCCTCGATCTGATGGGCGATGTCATGAGCCAAGACCGTGGACTGAGCATCGGAAATCTTGTCCGGCTGAACCATGACGTGAACCTCGCGACCAGCCTGCATGGCATAGGTACGCTCGACGCCGTCATGGGAGTTGGCAATCTCCTCGAGCTTCTCAAGGCGCTTGATGTAGTTCTCGGCCGATTCGCGACGGGCACCGGGACGAGAGGCAGAAACGGCATCGGCAGCCTGGACCAGAACATCGAGCACCGTGTTGGGGTCGACGTCGGCGTGATGAGCCTCGATAGCGTGAACGATAACGGGCTTCTCGCCATAGCGACGGGCAAGCTCGGCGCCGATAACGGCGTGCGGACCCTCGACGTCATGGTCGATAGCCTTGCCAAGGTCGTGCAACAGGCCGGCACGCTTGGCGGTCACAACGTCCAGGCCAAGCTCGGAAGCCATCACGCCGCACAGGTCGGAAACCTCGAGGGAATGCTGGAGCACGTTCTGACCAAACGAGGTGCGGTAGCGCAGAGCACCCAGGGTCTTAACGATCTCGGGGTGCAGATCGTGGATACCGGTATCGAAGGCAGCCTGTTCGCCAGCCTCGCGCACGCGCTGCTGAACCAAGTCGGCGGCCTTGTGATACATCTCCTCGATGCGGGCGGGGTGAATGCGGCCGTCAGCAATAAGGTTCTCAAGGGCGACGCGGGCGGTCTCGCGACGGACCGGATCGAAGCTCGAAAGCACGACGGTCTCAGGCGTATCATCGATCACGAGGTTGACGCCGGAAACCTGCTCGAAGGTGCGGATGTTGCGACCCTCGCGGCCGATGATGCGACCCTTGAGGTCATCGGAAGGAATGTGCACAGAGGTAACGGTAACCTCGGCGGTGTGGTCGGCGGCGCAGCGCTGAATCGCCAGGGACAAGATCTCCTGAGCGGTCTTGTGGCACTCGGCGCGAACCTGCTGCTCGGACTCACGGATGATCGTGGCGGCCTCGTGGGTAACCTCGCCGCGAACCTTGTCGAGGAGCTCCTTGTGAGCGTCCTCGCGGGTCAGGTCGGCGATGCGCTCAAGCTCAGAGGTCTGCTTGGCGCAGAGCTCCTCAAGCTCGCGGGAGCGCTTCTCTACCTGGCCAGCCTGGCTGGACAGCTGGTGCTCACGCTTATCGAGGGCATCGTTGCGGCGATCGAGGGACTCCTCGCGCTGCATCACACGGTTCTCGAGCGTACGAATCTCGTTCTTGCGCTGCTTGTCCTCGGCCTCGGCAGCCTGCTTGTTCTTGATGATCTCTTCCTTAGCCTCAAGCAGAGCCTCTTTTTTGAGGGTCTCGGCCTGACGCTTTGCATCGCCGATTAGGGACTCAGCCTGTGCGTGTGCCGACTGGATCTTTTCGTCGGCCTCGTGAAGACTACCCTGCTTGGCGGTGCGCATGTAGGCAATGGCGGCGATGGCACCCAAAACGATGCCAACGAGCGCTGCGATGATAGGCATGCTCACTCCTTTTTATGGATTCGTTACACAACAAAGCGAACCGTCCTTACGAACGGCTCGCGACATTTGAGTAATATGGGCGCAGCTTATGCGGGTCGGATACAGATAAACATATAAACAAACTCATCAAAGATGAGCACATATCACAAAGCAAATGACAGTGTTTATCGTACGTTGAACCGCAACAACTGTCAAATAAATGGAACCGGTACGGCGGCTATAACGCGGTGAACGGCAGGTACGCAAAACACATGTGTCTAAACTGCACATTCCTCACGTTCGGCATCGAGACGCGCCTTAACGGCATCGGCGGCGATGTGGTACGAAAAGCCCTTGCCCATTAAAAACCGGACGAGCTTTTCGAATCCACGCGTCTCGGGAACACGACGCTTCGCGAGCAGGGCTGACGCACGCGCCAAATCGTCTTCGACGGCAAAATAATCCTCGGGATAGCCGGGGATATCATCGAGTACGACATGACGGCGCTTGAGCTCGGTCTCAATCTTGCGCTGTCCCCAACCACGCCGCTTGCGTTCCTCGATAAAGTACGAACAAAAGCGCCTCTCATCTAAAAATCGATACTCAGTGGCACGCTGGACGGCAAAATCAATTGCGGGCTGACGAAATCCGTAACGAGACAGCTTGTCACGGACCTCGCCCGTGGCATGGTCGCGGCGCGACAGCATCTCAGTCACCATGGTAAGCGCGCATTTACGCTCAATGAGCTGCACCGCCTCGCAAAACTCATCCCAATCGCAGGGAAGATCGGGGCGATTTTTAAGAAATAGGCGCGCGACACGAACAGGAATCCAGATGGATCGTTCAAAACCGCCCTCGAGCTCACAGTCGATATGTGCACAAGGCTTTTTTGATGCATACCCACTCGAGAACGAGGAGGCCGCCTTCTTATCGGGAAAGACGACCGTGGCCTCGGTCACCGTATACGACATGAGGGCATCCGTTACTCGTCGTCATCATCGAGCATCGCGGAGCCATCGATGGCGTAAAGCTCATCGAACTCCTCAGTTTTGGGCTGATCGGTCAGCTCGACCTCAGATGGAGCATCGTCATCGAATTCAAGGCCGCAGGCGAGGCGAACCTTATGCTCGATCTCGTCAGCACAATCGGGGTGTTCGCGCAGGAAGGCCTTAGCGGCCTCGCGACCATTACCGAGCTTGTCCTCACCGTAAGCAAACCAAGAGCCCATCTTTTTGCAGATACCGCACTCGACGGCCATGTCCAGAATCGAGCCCTCCTTAGAGATGCCCGTGCCGTACATGATGTCGAACTCAGCCGAGCGGAACGGTGCGGCCACTTTGTTCTTAACGACCTTGGCACGCACACGATTGCCGATGACCTCGTCCTTAAGCTTAATGCTGTCGATGCGGCGAATATCGATGCGCACCGACGAGAAGAACTTGAGGGCGCGGCCGCCCGTCGTAGTCTCGGGGTTGCCGAACATGACGCCGATCTTCTCGCGCAGCTGGTTAATGAAGATGCAGGTCGTTTTAGATTTGGCGAGGGAGCCTGCGAGCTTACGGAGCGCCTGGCTCATCAGACGGGCTTGAAGGCCGACCGTAGTATCGCCGATCTCTCCCTCGATCTCGGCACGCGGGGTCAAAGCGGCGACAGAGTCGACGACGATGGCGTCGATGGCGCCAGAGCGCACGAGCATGTCGACGATCTCGAGCGCCTGCTCACCCGTATCAGGCTGGGAAATGAGGACCTCATCGATGTCAACGCCGATACGCGCGGCATACGTGGGATCGAGCGCGTGCTCGGCATCAATAAATGCCACGACGCCACCCATAGCCTGGGCCTCTGCCAAAATCTCGAGTGAAAGCGTTGTCTTACCGGAGGACTCGGGGCCGTAAATCTCGACGATACGGCCGCGCGGCACGCCGCCGATGCCCAGAGCGGCATCGAGGGCCAGGGCGCCCGTGGGAATGGCCTCGACCTCGAGCTCGGGACCACCGTCGCCGTACCTCATGATGGAACCCTGGCCGAATTTCTTCTCGATCTCGGCCTTGGTGGTGGCGATCATCTCATCGCGCTCTTTACCCGTCGTGCGAGCATGAACGGTACGTACGGGACCTGAATTCTTGGCCATGAATAGCCCTCCTCTTAACAACCTGCATCGATAATAAACGAACGGCTGTTCGTGGTCAACCGTTCAGATAAATCATATGCAGCCGACCTTTCCAAAACCCAACCAAACGCCGACCAAACACTGACCAAATGCTTGACCACAAAGGGCCGAATAAGAACAAGGAAGGCAAGAATACACCTATAACCAGCGCAAACGCTAAATTCGTCAGGGGTCCCTATCTCCACAATTAAGGGGCCCGGAGGCCCCTTAAAACACGTCTATTCCATAGAATCGAGCACGTAGACAATGCGACCCAGTGCCTCAGCGACCGCATGGGCACGGACGCATGAACGATCGCCCTCATAGTGACAACGAATAGAGTCCACGACCGGCGCTCCCCCATCGGCCGAGCGATACGCCCAGCCAATATAAAAGGTTCCAGCCGGATCGTCCTCGGTGCCTCCACCGGGGCCGGCATAGCCCGTCGCGCTCACGGCAATATCGCTCTGGTACAGTTCCAGCGAACCGGCAGCCATCTCGCGCGCCGTCTGATACGACACCGCGGTATAGCGGTCGAGCGTCTCCTGCTCAACGCCGAGCACGCGATGCTTAATCTCGTCGCAGTACGTCACCGCACCGCCACGAAGCACTGCCGAGGCGCCAGGGATATCGGCAATCGTCGAGGCGATCATGCCCGCTGTCAGAGATTCAGCCGTCGAAACCGTCGCACCACGAACGCTTGCACGCTCGACAATATCGCGTGCAAGATCTTCATTGTGCGCGGTAATTTGCTCAAATGATTCCGTCATGTCTACCAGGAACCTAGACCGAAAAGACGATCTTGCGGCAGTTCCAGAAGTACTGAGCGCCCGAGATAACGGTCAAGACAACGGCCACGGCGTACAGGAAGCGTGACACCGAGTAGATACCGAGCGTCAGCGCCACCGGGCCAAGGTGCAAGCCGGCCATCGCAAAGACGCACAGATAGCCGCAGATGGAGACCATCGTGGTCGCCGTCTTGTACTTGCCGAGCTTATCGGCGGCAACGACCACACCGGCCGCACTCGCGACCATGCGCAGGGCGCTCACCAGCAGCTCGCGGAACAGGATGATGAACACGGACCACACAGTCACCGCACCAAAGTCCAAGAACAGCAGCAGGGCCGAGAACACGAGCAACTTATCGGCGATAGGATCCAGGAACTTACCGAAGTCGGTGATCTCGTTGCGCGAACGAGCCAGGTAGCCGTCGACCTTATCGGTGCACGACAGGATGACGTACAGAATAAAGGCGGCAGCGGCGAGCGGGCCGTCGAAGGTGCTCCAATCCGTACCGGCAACGCTTGTGTGAGACAGCGCCGACACAATCATGAACACCGGAATAAAGACGATGCGCACGCACGTCACGATGTTGGCGGGCGTCCAAACACTCGTCAGTTCCTTATTGCTCTCGTTAGCCACGACGCTCTCCTACTCAACAACATGACCGATAAGCTCGTAGCAGAAGCTATCGGTAAACTCGACCGTCAGAATATCGCCCACAGATGCCTCGCTGGCATCCAGATGCACCGCACCGTCGGAATCGGGCGCCTGGAACCAGGCATGTCCGATGAGCTCGGCACCGTCCTCGGTCTCCTCGATACCGTCGACGATCACCTGGGCGCGCTCGCCCACATGTGCGGCAGTTGCAGCAAAACCGAGCGACTCGGCCAGATCCATGGCCTCCTGGGCGCGCTCGAGCTTAACCTCTTCGTCGACCTGACCGTCCATCTTGGCGGCCAGGCTGCCCTCCTCACGCGAGTAGGCAAAGACGCTCGTGTAATCAAAGCCGACGGTGTCCATAAAGTCGATAAGATCGCGGAACTCGTCGTCGGTCTCGGTCGGGAAGCCGACCATGGCCGTAGAGCGGATCACGATACCGGGGATGCGCTCGCGCAGATCGCGGAACAGGTCTTCGAGCTCCTGGCGCGAACCGGAGCGGCGCATGGCCTTGAGGATGCGCGCGTCGCAGTGCTGCACGGGGATATCGATATAGGGCAGCACCTCAGGCGTATCGCGAATGGTCTCGATAAGTTCGTCGGTCATGCCCTCGGGCTGCAGGTAGAGTACGCGGACCCACACGTTATGAGGACGCACCGCCTCAGCAACGGCCTGCAGCAGCTGCGCCAGATTGCGCGGCGAGCCCACGGCGAGGTCCTCGTCGGCAAAGTCGGTACCCCAGATGCCCGTGTCCTGACCGATCAGAACGATCTCGCGCACGCCACCGGAGACCAGGTCGCGTACCTCGGAGATAATGCTCTCGGCATTGCGCGAGTGATAGCGACCGCGGATATACGGAATCATGCAGAAGCTGCAAAAACGATTACAGCCATCGGAGATCTTGACGTAGGCGACAGCGCCCTCGACGGTGCGCTTGACCTGCGGAATATAGGCCGCGATCTCGCGCTCCACGCCCAGCACGTCATCGATGACCGCCACGATGCCGTCTTCCTCGTCGGCCTTCACAAAGGCCGCGACCTCGGGCAGCTCGTCGGGCAGGTCGTCGCCGTAGCGTGACGGCACGCAGCCGCACATGACGATCGGGCAGGAACGAACGCCGTCCTGCACCTCGTTGGCAAGCTCGAGCGTTGTCTCGATGCTCTCGGACGTTGCAGAGGCAAGGAACGAGCACGTATTGACGATGGCGATATCGGCATCCTGCGGATCGAATGCCTCCTCGTAGCCCGCGGCGGTCAGCAGCGAACGCATACGGTCGGTATCGACCTCGTTCTTGGCGCACCCGAGGGTGATATAGAGCACGGAGCCCAACGGAGTATCCATGTTGGAGAGCGGTCCTTTCGAATGAATTAGCGGTAATTGGTGAACTGCAGCGGCTGACCGTAGTCCTGGTCGCGCAGGAACTGGATCACGGTCTGCAGCGCATCCTTGGAAGCAGAGGAAACACGCAGTTTGTCGGCCTCAATCGTCACCTTGACCTTGAGCTTCTGATCCTTGATGTCCTTATTGATCTTCTTGGCTGTCGTCTGGTCGATACCCTCGACGATGTGACCGAGCACGCGCACGGTACCGCCCGATGCAGCCTGAGGCGCATCCCAGGACACGGCCTTAAGATCGATGCCGCGTTTGATGAGCTTGGAGCTCAGGACATCGATGATCTGCTTGGAGACAAAGTCGGCCGGGGCGTTGATCGTAAAGAGCTTGTCGCCCTTCGAAAGCTCGATGGTGGCGCCGGAGTCCTTCAGGTCATAGCGCTGAGAAATCTCACGCGTGGTCTGCTGGAAGGCATTGTCGACCTCCTGCATATTGACCTCGGACACGACATCGAAGCTGGAATCTTTAGCCATGGTTAATCCTTTCGCTTACGAGCGGACTAGTAGCTGTCGTACGAATAATAGGTAGAATCGGTCGTCGTTTGACCGTCGGTGGCGGAATCGGTGCCGTCCGTGGACTGGGCGTCGGTTCCATCCGCACTGTTGGCATCATCGGTACCGTCAGCGCTCTCGCCGTCCTCGGCGTCGGTCGTCTCCTTCTTGGGAACGGTGATCGTCACGCGTGCCACGCCCGACGTCTTAGTGTCGTAGCGGACCTTTTCGCCGTTCTTGGTAACGGTGACATCGGAAGGCTTGGACGTGGTGATCTCGATCGAGGACTCGGGCGTGTATTCCTGCTCAAAGGGGCCGGTCGCCTGGGCGCCATAGACCGACTTGCCATCAACCTTGACCTCAATCCAAGCAGTCTTGCCCTTGGCAACGGAGATCTTGACCTTTGTGACCTCGTTCTCTTCCTTCTTGGCCGCTGTCTTGGCGGCGTCTGAATCGGTCGACTCGTCCGTCGTCTCATCGGTGTCCTCATCGACGGATTCGGTCTTCTTGGAAGACTTCTTAGTCGTTGTCTTGGTGGCAACGGGTGTCTCGGGCGTCGACCCGGGCGCCGAGGAGCCACAGCCACGCAGGAGCACCACGATGAGCACGATCAGCAGCAGCGCAACGGCACCGATACCGGCGTAAACGATACGCGGATCGAGACCGTTGTTCTGGGGAGCACGCCCACCGCCGCGTCCACGATTGGAACCACCGCGTCCAGTACCTTGGGGCATACGACCGCGGTTATTGTCGGAACGACCGCGATAGCTACCCTGGCGCTGCATATTGCGCTGGCCCGAGCGGGGGGCGAGCTCTCCTCGACCCTGGTAGTTTCGCTGGCCCGAACGAGGCGCCGACGAGCGCTGGCTAAAGGTCTGCGACTGAGATCGAAGGCGAGGCGTCACCTGCGTAGTATCGGCGTCTGCATAGCCGCCGCGCGGACGACCGGAAGAAACGCCACGGTACCCGCGATCGGAATAACCACCATCGCCATAGCCCGCACGAGGGTCACGTGCGACACCGCGGGCAGCGGGGAGCGCGCGCTCCTCGGGCGCCGGCGTGCTGCGAAAACGATCGCGCTGGGAACGAATCTCCTCGCTCGAACCCGTCTCGGTAACATAGCCAGCCTGCTGAGGGCGCTGGCCATAACGCGTCGAACGCCCACCCTGAACCATCAGGAAGCGGCCGTTGTCGACCGAGGAACGCGAATTGACGTAGCCGGCGGCGTCCTGAAAACGACCGCCCTGCTGCGACGTCTCGCGCTCATATGCCATCAGATCGTCAAAATAAGCGTTGACGACCTCCCGCGGATTGAGGCCCAAAAAGCGCGCATAGCTCGAAATCATGCCCTGCGCATAGCCGCGCGGAGGCATCGATGCAAAATTGCCATTCTCGAAAAACTCGATGATCTGCGGCCTGATTTTGATGGTGTTGGCGACCTGCTGAATGGAAAGGCCCATTCGGCGACGCTGCTCGAGCAGCATGTCACCAAAGCGTGCAGCCATCAGAATCCTCCAAACTCACGATCTTCACGTGCCATCTCGGCGTCGACGGATTCCAGCGCGGCAAGGCCTTCTTCATCCAGCAGGACCTCGCGCGGCTTGGAACCGTCGGGCGGACCGACGACACCCTTTTCTTCCAGCATGTCCATAATACGCCCGGCGCGCGCATAGCCAACCTTCAGGCGGCGTTGCAGGCCAGATGTGGAGCCCAGCTGCGATTCCACCACAATATGAGCGGCTTCCCAGATAAGCGGATCGTCGTCCTGAGGCTCGGCAACGCCGGTGCGCACGATGCCGCCGCCACCTGCCATGGACATGGAGGCAGGTGCCACAGCCGACAGGATCTCCTCGTGGTAGTCGGGTTCGCTTTGCGACTTGACGAACTCGACAATCTCGTTGATCTCGTCATCCGAAACAAAGCAGCCCTGGATACGGCGGGGCTTGCCCCAGTCGACCTTAGAGAACAGCATGTCACCCAAGCCGGTGAGCTTTTCGGCACCCATCTGGTCAATGATGACGCGGGAGTCGATGCCCGTTGCGACGTTGAAGGCGATACGATTGGTAATGTTTGCCTTGATGAGACCCGTCACCACGTTAGAGCTCGGACGCTGAGTCGCCACGATAAGGTGGATACCGGCGGCACGGCCCAGCTGGGCGATACGCACAATCGACGCCTCGACGTCCTTGCCGGCAACCATCATCAGGTCAGAAAGCTCGTCGATGATGATGACCAGGTAGGGCATCTTTTGCGGCGGGTTATCGTAATGCTCAAACTCGCCGGCGGCCTGCTTTTCGTTATAGGTCGAGATCTTGCGCACGTTCAGGCGCTCGAAGACCTTCAGGCGGCGCTCCATCTCGGACACGGCCCATTGCAGAGCGCTGGCAGCCTGCTTGGGCTCGGTCACCACGGGCACATAAAGATGCGGCAGACCGTTATAGCCCGCAAGCTCGACGCGCTTGGGGTCGACCATGATCAGGCGAACGTCCTCGGGGAGCGCGCGCATGAGCAGGGTCGTGATGATGGAGTTGATCATGACCGACTTACCGGAACCGGTGGTACCGGCGATCAGCAGGTGGGGCATCTTGGCGAGGTCGGCGACGACCGGCGTGCCCTCTGCGTCGCGGCCGATGGCAAGCTCGAGCGGACCGCCCTTAACATAGGGCAGCACGTCGCCTAAGTTGACGTTCTGACGCTTGCGATTGGGAATCTCGATACCCACGAGCGAGGTGCCGGGAATCGGGGCAAAGATACGCACGGACTGAGCAGCAAGCGACAGCGCGATGTCGTCCTCAAGGCTCGAAATCTTGCTCACGCGCTCGCCCTCGCCGGGCTGCAGCTTAAAGGTCGTCACCGTGGGACCGGCAATCCAGCCGACCACGCGAGCGCTACGGCCAAACTCGAGCAGCGTGGACTGCAACGACTCGGCGGTCTGTTCCAGTTCCTTGTCCGAAGACGCGGCAGAAGCGGACTGAGGGTTTGCATGCAGGATTTCGAGCGGCGGAAGCTTAAGGCCTTCCTCTTCTTCGCCCTCGTTATCCGTGGGGGCATTGACCGCTCCCCCATCGCTCGAAGTAGACGCCTCGGCTGCGCCCGCGACAGCCGTATCGGCAACCTTGGGGTGCTTGAGGAAATCAGGAATTTGAGGGGCGGCCGAGACGGGATTCACGGCAAACGGCGGCTCGGACTCGTCGACCTTGTCCGGATCGTCTTCCATCGAAAGCTGGCCGGTCACCTGGCCGCGTCTGGCATGGCGGCGCGGCAGCAAGGTCGTCTTGGCGGTCTCGATCGGAGACTCGTCGTCCTCGTCATCACCCTCGGTAAGCTCAATCTCGCTCTCGGACCAAGACGGGTCGGGCTCACTCGTATTGAGCTTGGGAGCCGTCTTGCCCTTCTTGGCATTACGGCGCGGCAGCAGCGTCGTCTTAGCACGCTCGGCCTCCACGGCGTCGGACACGTCGACAAACGGATCCTCGTCGTCATCGTCATCGTCCAGAACCTGGTCCGCATCGTTGCCCATCACCGTAGTCACGGCCATATCGGAGCCCTTTTGGCGAAGAATGCTCAGGTGCGGACGGGCAACGCCGGGCACCGACAGGGCTTCGTCGTCACCCCACGGACTCGCGTTGACGTCGGCACGACGGCGCTCGGCAAAATCGGCCGCACGGTCGCGTGCAGAGCGCAAAACGCCGCCCACCGAAAAGCCAATGATGACAAAGCCAACGACGGCCAGACCCAACAGGACGACCATCGCGATAGGCTTACCCAGGGCATTCTGCAGCGCGCTCGCAATAAACGCACCGATGTAGCCACCCGAGGCGGACAGGTTTTGCGGCGTGAACATAAGGTCGCACGAGTCGCTCGTGCCCGGCACCATCAGCGACAAAATGGAGACGACGGCGATAAAGACCACGGCGCCGCCCGCAACAGAGCGCACGTTGAGCGGCGAGTCCTCGCCTAAAAAGAGCGTGGCGGCAAACAGCAAAATGACGATCGGTAGCACGTAGGCGCCCAGACCAAAGCCCAGGTGGTAGAAACCGGCAACCGCAGCCGTAACGGGTGCGGTCGCCGGCGAAATCACGGCAATGAAGGACGCAATCGCCAAAACGGCAATGACCACGCCGGCGATATCGCGGTTGGCCGAAGGCTCGACCAGGGGCTCAAAATCGTCGAACTCGGCCTCGTGGCCCTTATTGGCACGAAGATGGGAACCGGCACCCTTAGCAGATGCCGGTTGGTTGTTGGCTTTATTGCCTTTGGCGTTTTGTGCAGATCCGCGCGCCAAACTAAACCTCCATGACGACCGGGATGATCATCGGACGAGTACGCGTACGGCTCCAGATAAAGTTAGAAAGCGAGTCGCGCACGGCCTTGCGAATGGCATCGGAACCGCTGCTCGTAAAGCTGAACTTGCCCTTCTCGATCGTCTTCATGATGGACGCCGAGGCGTCGTCGGAGAACTGATCGTCGATGGCAAAGGAGACGCCACGGCCCGAGAACTCGATGGCCTCGATCTTCTTGTGCTTGAGCGAAACGATAGCGACAGCCGTGACCATACCGTCGTTGGCAAGCTTCTGGCGATCGCGCAGAACGATAGGGTCGGTATCGCCGATGCGTAGTCCGTCGACGTAGACGACGCCAGACTCGACGGGCGTACCGCGCTTGACGATACCGCCACGCATCTCGAGCGTATCTCCGTTGTCGAGGATAAAGATGTGATCATCCTTGATGCCCATCTTGCGGGCCAGCTGGGCATGGGCGCGCAGATGCACGGCCTCACCGTGAACCGGCATAAAGTAGGTGGGCTTGGCCATGGCCATCAGGAGCTTAAGCTCCTCCTGGCTACCGTGACCCGAGACGTGAACGAGGGCGCGGTTCTTATCCCACACGTCGCAGCCAAGCTTGGCGAGGCTGTTGACGACCTGCTGAACGGCCTTCTCGTTACCAGGGACCGGCGTTGCCGAGAGGATGACGGTATCGCCCTCGTGGATGGAGAGCGTCTTGTGCTCGCCGTTGGCCATGCGCGAAAGGGCCGACAGGGGCTCGCCCTGCGAACCGGTGCACATGACGACAATCTTGTCGTCGGGCAGGTTGTCAATATCGAAGGCATCGATGATATCGGCATCATCGATATTGAGATAACCGAGTTCGCGTGCCACGCGGGTGTTGGTGAGCATGGAACGACCGGTCACGACGACCTTGCGGCCGCACTTGCGGGCGGCGTCGCAGATCTGCTGCAGGCGATGGATGTGGCTCGAGAACGACGCGACGAACACGCGGCCCGGAGCATTCTTGATGGCATGCAGCAGATTGGGGCCAACCTCGGCCTCGGACTTGGTAAAACCGGGGACCGTGGCGTTGGTGGAGTCGGACAGCAGCAGGTCGATACCCTGCTTGGCAAAGCGGCTGATAGCGGCATAGTCGGGCGTGACACCGTCGATGGGCGTCTGGTCGAGCTTAAAGTCGCCGGTGTGCATAACGGTGCCCTGGTTGGTGCGGATGAACACGCCCAGAGCGCCGGGGATGGAGTGCGTCATCGAGAAGAAGTCGAGCGAGATGCCACCGAGATTGACGTGGCTGCCGCCCTTGACCTCACGGAACTTGGGTGCACGAATGCGGAACTCGGAGAGCTTGCCCTCGATGAAGCCGAGCGTCAGCTTGCTCGAGAAGATGGGCACCTTGTTGTTGAGGTCCTGCAGCAGGTACGGAAGCGAACCAGTGTGGTCCTCGTGGCCGTGAGTGACGACGATGCCGCGGAGCTTTTCCTCGTTCTCCAGAACATAGGTGTAATCCGGGAGTACCAGATCGATACCGGGCTGCGAGTCGTCGGGGAACATGAGGCCAGCGTCGACGAGCACCATGTCGTCGCCGCACTCGAAGACCGTCATGTTCTTGCCGATGCCATCTAGGCCGCCGAGCGGGATAATCTTCAAGGGAGATGATTTTTTAGCTGCCATAGGTGAGTGTTGTTTCCTTTCTTCGAAACGGGTCTGGAACAACCGACGGGGCGCTTCTGGCAAACCGACCGCCGGGCACATACAACAAAGCATCGCAGAGTCGATGCAATAACCACAACATGATACCCATTCGCACAACAACAGACCACCCATGCATCAAAGCCCCATCTGAACCGGTCTATCCCGCCGGTTCCCCGCGAGGGCGGGCACGGATGAAGTTTATCGCGAGTTCCGCACGAACAGGAGGCCACTTAATGTGGCCTCCGTCGTGAGCAGGACTGTAGAGCAGGAAAGTTCATACGCGGCCGTTGGCGCCCGGGCAGCGCCGGGGACCTTTCTGTATCGATATAGCTTCTGAGCTGGTTTGGCGTCGACAACGCCCAGCAAGATTAACAAGCCAGCGTCGAATTTCCGGCGTGCTTTAGCTGAAAGAAAAAGTTAGCGTGCGGAGCTTTGCTCCGCATTTGGGATGGGAGCTCCCGCGGCTCTCAGGGGCATATCTCATGCAAAAACTGTCGTGAAGTAAAGTCCGAGGTCAGTGGCGTTTTATACCGAGAATTTCAAAAAAGGTTGAAAATTCATTACAAATTTGCGTTGACTTTAGGTAACTAAAGTTTCATACTCCTTTTCAACCACTGGGGGATGTGAACACGCACGGATCGTTCACATCATGATTGAAGAGGATTTCTCAGACATGTTCACGCATCAGCTAAACATTATCAGCGTAGTAATTATCTGATGCGGGTTAGCACATACAGCTAGCCCGTACGATAACGGGCGGCTGATGAAGATGAGGGCCGTCGAGCGCAACCGACGGCCCTCATCTTTTATGTCTGAGTAGTTCTTTTTAGAGGAGGAAATGTAATGAACGGAGTTTTGCTCATGGTTGTGGCCGCGGCGGTGCTCGCCTGCGGCTATCTGGGCTATGGCCGCTGGTTGGCCAACAAGTGGGGCGTTGACAAAGAGGCCCTCACGCCGGCCAAGCGCATGAAGGACGGCAACAGCTTCTCGCCCGTCTCCGCCTTCACCGCGTTCTCGCACCAGTTCAGCTCGATCTGCGGTGCTGGCCCTGTTACGGGTACGATCGTCGCCATGGCCTTTGGCTGGCTGCCCGTCGTGCTCTGGGTCCTCGTCGGCGGCATCTTCTTTGGCGCCGTCCACGACTTTGGCGCCCTGTACGCCTCGATGAAGAACAACGGCAAGTCGCTCGCTCAGCTCATCGAGAAGTACATCGGCAAGACCGGCCGTCGCCTGTTCCTGCTGTTCTGCTGGCTGTTTTGCATCATCGTCATCGCCGCCTTCACTGACATGGTCTGCAAGACGTTCATGTTCACCCCGGCCGTTGACGCTTCTGGTGCTGCTACCGGTGCCGTCGACTTCACCAAGTCCTATGCCGCCGGCTGCGCTGGTACCATCTCCATCCTGTTCACCTTCGTCGCCATCGCCTTTGGTTGGGCCCAGAAGAAGTTCAACCTCACCGGCGCTGCCGAGTTCGTCACCGGCGTGGTCCTTATGGTTCTCATGTTCGCCGTCGGTATGCAGTTCCCGGTCTACCTGGATAAGTTCCAGTGGTTCGCCGTCGTCATGGTCTACCTGGTCTTCGCTGGCGCTATGCCCATCCAGATGCTCAAGACTCCGCGTGACTACCTCACTTCCATCATGATGATCGTCATGATCGTCTGCGCTGTCCTCGGCATCGTCGTCCTGGGCGTCAACGGTCAGGCCACTATCACCGCTCCGGTCTTCACCGGCTTCTCTGGTGCCTCCGGCATGATGTTCCCGGTCCTGTTCGTCTCTGTCGCTTGCGGTGCTCTCTCCGGTTTCCACAGCCTCGTTTCTTCCGGCACCTCTTCTAAACAGGTCGAGAAGGAGCAGGACGCCGTCAAGGTCGGTTACGGCGCCATGATTGTCGAGTCCTTCGTCGGCATCCTTGCCATCATCGTCGCCGGCATCATGTTCTCCGATATGAACACCGCCGGTACCGGCGCCCTCAACGCCGGTGTCGCTTCCACCCCGTTCCAGATCTTCGCCGCTGGCATCTCCCGCGGTATGCAGGCCTTCGGTGTTGACGGCACGCTCGCTACCGTCTTCATGACCATGAACGTCTCCGCTCTGGCCCTGACCTCGCTCGACGCCGTCGCCCGCATCGCCCGCACTTCGTTCTCTGAGTTCTTTGCCCAGACCAACGACGCCCTGGCCATCGAGTCCAAGGCCGGCTACATGAAGGTCCTCGGCAACCCCTGGTTCGCCACGGTTGTCACCCTGCTCCCTGGTCTCGCCCTCGCTTTTGGTGGCTATGCCAACATCTGGCCGCTCTTTGGTGCTTCCAACCAGCTGCTCGGCGGTATGACCATGATCACCCTCGCCGTGTTCTGCAAGTGCACCGGCCGCAAGGGTTGGATGCTTTACGTGCCCGTCGTCTTCCTGCTCTGCTGCACCTTTACCTCGCTGGTGCAGAGCGCCATGGGCTGCATGACCGCCGTCCAGGCCTACGGCTTCTTCGGCACCATCCCGGCTACCGCCACCACGGCTGCCGTTTCCGTCGCCGCCACCAAGGGCCTGCAGCTCATCTTCGCCGTCCTGCTGATGGTCCTGGGCCTCATCGTTGCCGTCAACTGCCTCAAGGAGTTCTTCGGCAAGGAGGCCGGCTCCATGCCCGACGAGGAGCCCGAGTGGTCCGAGATGGGCAAGGCCGAGTATGGTCGCGCTGCCGCCGCCGAGGCTCCTGCCGACGCTGAGGCCGCCAAGGCTTAGCCGATCGGACGGATTGAATCCTCCATCTCTATGACTCGGAAAGGCCGGGTCCGCAGAACGCGGGCCCGGCCTTTTTTGTAAAGAAGGGTGATGCCGGGGTGTTCTCGCAGATGTTTTGCGTGGATGGCGGCGCGCGTTGTACCATATGGACGTATATGTGTGCATATGAAAGGGGCCCCGTGGCCAAGACGGTATATTCCGATAATCAAAACAATGTCGCTGCTTTGGCTGAGCGCCTGAGCAGCCAGACGTCGCTTTCTGCCGAGCGCGCCAAGCTGGTTGCCTACGACCTGCTCTGCCGCAAGGCGCTCAAGATCAAGTCGAGCGCGCTGGCGCAAATCTTCCGCTCCGTGGATAAGGAGTGCGATACTAAGGCGATGCGCGATGAGCTTATCGCGGCAAAGATTGTGACCAAGATCGAGGGTAGCGGCATTAACGGCCGCCCGGCGTTCTATACCATCAATGCCGAGATTCATGATGCCCATGAGCAGCCTGTCGAGGATTCTGTTGAAGTGCCTGCTGCGGAAGAAGTTGCCCCGCGTGAGCATATCGATACTGACGAGCTGCTCGATGAGCATGTCGTGCGTGCCTTTACCGCCAAGGCGGGTCGAGGCGGCTTTGGCGGAGGCGGAAAGCGTGATGCTCAGCGCCGCGCCCAACAGGAACGCTTCCGTCGTGCTGTGGCTCAAAAGGATGGGGCCGTTACCGAGGTTGTCGAGAACGAGCCTGTCGCCGAGCCGCAGGAGCCCGTGAAAGAGCAAAAGTCCGCTGAGCCTCAGGAACCCAAGCGTCGTCGTGGTGCGCATTTTAAGGCCGAGCGGCAGGACGTTGTGCGCGATGCCGAAGAGGCTGCCGAGGTTGCGGATGATTCCGAGAAGCCGGCCAAGAAGGCCTCAGACTCGTGTCGTCCCGGTCGCGGCTTTGCATGTCGCGCGTATCCCGCAAAGCGTCAGGAGAAGGTCAGTCAGGTTCCGGAGGTGCGGGCCGAGAAGGCCGTGAAGCCTGCCGAGTCGGAAGTTCGTGAACAGAAGCCTGTTGATGAGCAGACTGCGTCCAATACGGAGACTCAGGGCCAGCAACCCGCGGTTGAACAGACGGGGGAGGGTACTTCGGGCAAGCCTCGCCGCCGTCGTCATCGTGGCGGCCGCAGTTCTAACGCTCAGGATACCGCCGAGAATGTAGCGCCGCGCGACGAAGATGCGAAGGTAGATGCTCCAATGGAGCAGCCCAAGCGTCAGCCGGCGAAGGAGGGCAAGCCCGAACGTTCGCAGAAGCAGACGCCTACTTCGAAACGTGAGCGCAATGTCCAAGGCGATTCCAAGCGCAAGTCTCAGAAAAAGCCCGAGTCTGCCGCAGCAGATACGGCTGCCCAGCAGGCTGAGTCAACTACCCATGGCGAGGTTTCGGCGTTTGCCCTGGCCCGCGTTCTGGGCAGGCAGCTGCTCAAGGTCGTCCCCACGCCCACGGCGCTCTCCAAAATTAAGGAACAGCAGACCCAGATCGTTAAGGTTGAGGGCAAGGACGGCAAGAAAGCTCCACAGCGCGCCCAGCACAACGAGATGTCCAATCGCAAGATTGCCGAGGAAATCGCGATCATCCAGGCTTGGGTCGAGCAAAACCGCGGTGCCGATACTCCGGTTGCCTCGCGCCGCCAGCGCGCCTACCAGATCTTCAATGACGAAAAGGCTTTTGACGGCAAGCATGGCGAGCGCCTGATCAGGCGTATGACCGAAAAGGGCATCAGCATGCAGGCGATTAAGGTCGCCCCCAACCGTCCGGTGCACTTTACGGGCTTCTTTACGCTGGGCGCCGACAAGCCGTTCATTATGGTCGAGAACCTGGATACCTATGACGAGATCGTCAAGCTCCTGCGCGGACGTAAACATGCCAAGCTCTTTGGTACCAAGGTGGGCGGCGTAATCTTTGGCGGCGGGTGCAAGGCGAGTGTCTCGCACGCACTGGATGATTACCTGGCCGAGATCGGCTATCGCTTTACCTATATCTACTACGTGGGCGACATCGATCGCGAGGGTGCGCGCATCGTCGAGCAGGCCCGCAACGCTAACGTCGTTGAGATTCGCCTGCATGCCGGTATGTATCGCGCCATGCTTGCCGAGCATAAGCGCCGCGTGAAGGCCGGCGGCGCGTGCGAGCCCGCGGCTGCCAACCAGGGCGTGCCGCAGAACCTGGCGGCGACGATTAAGGATCTGCCCATGGTTACGCGCGTGCAGTTCCGCAACGTGCTGCGTGAGGGCGGACGAATTCCGCAGGAGATTCTGATGACCGCCGACTATCGGGATGGCGACTCGGGAAGCTTCGACCGCATGCTGAACAATTAAATTCCGCCGGCCCCGGGAGAGCGGGGACACCGGCTTAGGTTTCCTGCTCTACAGTCCTGCGCAAGACGAAGGCCACATTAAGTGGCCTTCTTTGCGT
>ERZ1107006.1644-NODE-1644-length-18495-cov-9.624187_pt1 | contig 18495 bp, 14 predicted proteins | sample MGYA00403696_ERZ1107006 | MGnify/ENA primary metagenome ERZ1107006 (study PRJEB35170, sample SAMEA104062441) | human gut metagenome | biome: human gut; feature: human-associated habitat; material: faeces | place: Denmark | collected 2012-08-13 ...
AAAAATAAGGAAATAAACCATGCGAAAAAAGGTTATGATCGGATCCGTTGCCGTGGGCGGCGGCGAAAAAGTGAAAATTCAGTCGATGACGACGTGCAAGACTTCCGATATAGAAAAGTGCGCGGCGCAGACGAACGCGCTCGCCGCGGCGGGTTGCGAAATTATCCGCTACGCCGTGCTGGACGAAGCCGACGCGCGCGCCATTAAAACCTTAAAAACCAAAGTGACTTTGCCGATCGTTGCGGATATTCATTTTTCGCCGCGCCTTGCGATGCTTACCGTGGAAAACGGCGCGGATAAGCTGCGTATCAATCCCGGGAACATCGGCGGCGAAAAGGAAATCGCGCTGGTGGCGGACTGCATAAAGGCGCATCATATTCCCGTGCGGGTTGGCGCGAATACGGGCAGCATCGAAAAACAATTTTTCGCCCGTTACGGCAGAAGCGCGCAGGCGCTTGCAGAAAGCGCGCTGTACAACGCGGCGATTCTCGAAAAACACGGCGTTTACGATATCGTGCTTTCCGTAAAGGCTTCGGACGTGCCGCTTACGGTGGAGGCGTATTCCATGTTGCCTTCGCTTTGCGATTATCCGCTGCACGTAGGCGTTACCGAGGCGGGCAGCAAGGCGGACGGCGTAATTAAAAGCGCGGTGGGCATCGGTTCGCTGCTACTTCGCGGCATCGGCGATACGATTCGCGTTTCTTTAACCGACGATTCCATAGAAGAGGTGTACGCGGCGAAACGGATTCTGCGCGCCTGCGGGCTGGATAAATTCGTCCGTTCGCTGCCGGACGGCTTCGACACTGTCCTGTCCGAGAGCACCAGCATTTCCGCCGGGCAGAAGCAGCTGCTGACCATCGCCCGCGCCATGCTCCAGAACGCGCCCATGCTCATCCTCGACGAGGCGACCAGCTCTGTCGACACGCGCACAGAGCTGCTCATCCAGCGCGCCATGGATAAGCTGACGGAAAACCGCACCAGCTTCGTTATCGCCCACCGTCTGTCGACGATCAAAAACGCCGACCTCATCCTCGTCATGAAGGACGGCGACATCATCGAAAGCGGCACGCACGAAACACTCATGCAGCGAAACGGCTTCTACGCCGCCCTCTACAACAGCCAGTTCGAACAGGCATCATAACGCGCTCCATAAAAAACTCTGCCCGCAGCTTCAACGGTCTGCGGGCAGCGTTTTTAATGATAGAATTTTTCCTCGATTTTGACCACAACGCCGTTTTTCAAAGTAAGCGTATACGGCTGGACGAGCAGCCCTTCGTTTTCCTGCACAGCGGCGGCAAAGTCCCGCCATGTTTTGAACGTATACAGCCGGTCCTCGCCTGCGCCATATTCCTGCTCGATATCGTAGATCGTGACGGATGCGTTCGGGTCGACTTTATAGGTGTAAAGTTCGCCGGAATCGACCCGGTAATATCCATAATAATAATTCTGCGGTGGAATATTCAGCGCCTTGAGCGTTTGCAGATCCTCTTCGAGAGAGGCATTCAGCAGCGTAATATGCTCAGCCGTGATGGAATCCCCGGTCACGCTCTGCAGAACTGCGTTCCGGCGTGTGCTGACCTCCGTGATCTGCGAGGTCTGGATCGAATAGGAGAGCATCAATATGACGTCCGCCCGCGTCAGCGTGACGATCAATGATTGCCGGTCTTCCGATAAGTCCTTCGTCCAGATGGTATCTGCGTCCAGATACCGCAGGTCGGCGTTTGCAGCGCTGAAATAGTCAACAAACGCGGAATAATAGCGCGGCCACTGGGAAACATCGCCCGGCAGATCGCTCATTTTGCTGTCCTCGATCTGGAATTTCCGAACGATATCCTCATATTCCGCCGTCATGTCCTGCGCCCAGTGTGCATAGTCCAGCTTTTCGTGGACGCGCGACCAAATTGTATCATCCTGAAGAACAGCCTCCGCAGACTCGCCGCTTGACGGGGCAAGGGAGGCAATCACCTCCAAATACTGCTGGAGCAGATTCATGTCTGCTGGAAACCAGTCTCCGGACGCTTCCGGCAATCCCCACGCGCCGTCCGCATTCTGCACGGCAAGCGGGCCGCAGAAATCGCGGATCCAGTCACTCAAACTCCCGCTCGGGTACTCCGCAAATCCTGTGCAGACATTGCCCGGCGCATCCAGCTCGAATCTCGCCACTGTCGTTGCGCCGCCTCCGTTCCACTCCCAGTCGGGGCCGGTGTAGTCATAGTAAAAATCGTAATGCAGGTCGCATATGACGACGGTTTTCCCGTTTTCCTCAAATGAACCGTATTCGCGCAGGCTCGGCAGCACGATATCATTGTCGCTGCGCGGATACCGCTGCGCGACTGCCGCGTCAAAGAGCACCGCCTCCCGCCCGGTCAGACCGAACATGGAAGAGGTCGGGATGGGGAGCGAGGTCGTGCAGGAAGACTTTTTCGAGAGAAGCGGTGCGCTGTCAAGCGGTTCTGACGGCTCGTTCAGTCCGTCTCCCGATACATCTGACCAGTTTGCCGTCCGCTCACCGTCGGAAAAAGAGATATCAGCGATGCTTCGCGTGCCCTCGGAGAATGTGAGAAACGGCTTTCCGGGGTCAATCGAACGCGTCAAGGGGATACTGCTATCCTGAAAGGTCACAGTTATCTCGTCAAACGAAACGTCGTGCCGATTCTCCTGATCCCACACGCCAAAGACAGTGTCCGTTGTAAATCCATAGATCACGGTTCTGTCGTTTGTGACAAGCGTATGTACCATGAAGCCGACGGATGAATCCCATTCAGATGTGTCGTTCCACGCTGCAAGTGTGTAATCTTCGCCGTCCTTCTGAACCACAAACGCCTGAAATGCGGTATACCCGGTATTCTCAGACGAGCCGGGGGCTTTGCTGCCGGTAAGTAAAATGAACCAGTCCACAAAGTCACAGCAGCCAAGCAGATCGTACTCAGTCGGAAGATTTGCTTCCCGCCATGCATCCGCCTGCGGCGTGATATTCGTCGTTGTTTCGACCTGAACTGTCTGTGTTTTCTTCGGCAGCGTGATTTCCCCCGTTTTCTGCCGCGTCAGCTCCGTAATCGAGCACCCGGCGGCAGATATGATGAGCAGCAGCGCCAGAATGACACACAGAACGCTTGTGCGCTGTTTTTTCGTCAGGAACAAAATGCGCTCCCTGACCGGCGGCCCGGCGAGGCTCAGAGCCGCCGCTCTGCGCGGGGCCTGCGCCAGAATCGTCCGCGCGTAGGCGAGGCGCTGCGCGTCCGAAAGCCCGGCGGCGACAGCCTCGTCGCACGCCAGCTCCGCGTCGCGCTTGGAACAAATCGCGGCCAGCCAGATAAACGGGTTCCACCAATACAGGATCACTGCCGCCGTCCGGCAGAGTGACCACAGGAAATCCAGATGCCGCAGATGCGTCAGCTCGTGCCGTAAAATCAATTCTGTTTCAGCCGTTTGCAGCACGTCCTCCGTCAGATACACCGCCGGAACCAGCCCGGCCAGACACGGCGATTTGACCGTGCTGGAAATGTAAATACGCGTCCTGCCGTGTCTGCCAAGAAAACGCCGGCTCTTGTGAAGCTGAACCATAAATACCAGCCATGTACCAAATAACCAGAGCCCAAGCAGCGCACTCCCGCCCGCCCAGACGATCTGAAAGATCTGCATCGCTGTCAGCGGCTTTGCGGGCGCTTCCGCGGCCTCCTGTGCCGGGGAGACTGGCTGCTGCACAGGTGTCTGCGGCTGCGTCACAGCCTGCGCAGGCTGCTGCGCCGGGAGAGGCTGCGCGGGCAGCTCCACGCGCTGCACCGGCGCGGCCGCTTCCTCTGCCGGAAGCACCGGCAGCGAAACCAGCGTCCCCGGCAGACACAGCTTCACCAGCACCACCAGCCAGAGCGCATAGACCATCCGCTTCGGCACGCGGTTTTTGAAAATTGCCCGCACCAGAAGGACGGCCAGAATCAGCGCTGAAACGGTCAATACTTCTCTCAGCATAAGAAATCCTCCTGTCTTTCCATCTAAGCTACGGAAGCAGCAGCTCTGCGACCGGCAGCAGTTCTTCTGTGCCATCTTCGCGCAGGACGCGCAGGACATCGTCTTCTGACGCCGCGTGCGTCTCATCACTGTCACCAAAGGAAAGCTTCGCAAAGCGCTCGCTGCAAAGCTTTCCGTCCCAATCCACGAGCCAATACCCCTCCGGCATCGGCTGGCCGTCCTCGTCATAGCACGGATATGCCGCACGTTCACCGTAACATACCGCGATGCCGACATAGCCATCGTCAAATACGCTGTAATCGATCCAATGGAAGCGCGCGCAAAGCGTGCTCCCGTTCTCGTCCGTTAGCCGGCACCGGCCCATGACCGGCCCCTGCGACGCGCCACCCTCATAGAGCAGGAAGCGATCCGGGAATGGGATCTCCACGCGCTCATAGACCGGCGCGATCACCTCTGCTCCGTCTGCGGTCACAATTCCATAGCACGGTTCACGGCTGTCCCAGCGGGTAACGCGCAGACGATAGCCGAAATAGTCTTCTTCCAAAGTTTTCGGCTCGTCCACCTCGCTTAGTCGGAAGCTTCCGTCTCCGGCGCTGACGGTATAGCGGTAACCGGTGCCGTTTCGGATGCAGTAGACCTCACCCTCCGGCGTGCCCATATAGTCGATGCAGGCGTCAAACGGTTCGTCAGAAAGAAGCGCGCCGTCCTTCAGCCGAATCCAGACCTTTGTGTCTGGAACTTCACCGATGTGCCGCGTACCATCGGCCTCCCGCACCAGCCCCATGCAGCTGCCGTCCGTCCGATAGAGCGTTTCATACGGTGCCCAGCTCCATGTTTTTGCATCGTCATATTGGTCAACGCCCGAAGCGTCCTTTGCCTCTTCCTGCGCGGCAGTCTTCCACCAATCCGCACCGTCTTCCTCACCGTAGATTTTCCGAAATTCCCGTGAACGAGGCTCCTGCGTCGAGTCATTATAGGAGGACTGCGAATCCTGCGATTCGGCTTCCCACGGCGCTTCCTCCGCCTGCACCGCGGGCGGAGCCTCTGGCGCTTTCTGACAGCCTGATAAAAGAAGGCTGATGCAGAGCGTCAGGAAGAGAATTTGTTTTTTCATTGCGCGTGCTCCTTCTCCGCTGCGTCCAAAATGGCTTTTAACTCCTGAATTTCCTGCTCGGACAGCGCACCGCGGTCAACTAAGTTTGATACCATCATCCCGACGCTGCCGCCGTAGACCTTGGATAGAAACGACTCCGTTTCCTCCGGCTCCACGTCGGCATAGGCGACGGACGCGCTGTATGTCTGAAATTTTCCGCTGTCGTCCATCGTGACCGCACCCTTGGCGATCAGCCGCTTGAGCATCATAAAAATCGTCGCCCGGCTCCATCCGGTATCCGCGTCCAATGCCGAGACCAGCTCCGCCAGCGTCTGCCCCGTCCTCTGCCAGAGCGTTTTCATCAGCTTCCATTCCCCATCAGACAGTCTGAGATGTTCCATTTCACAGTGCTCCCTTCAAAATGCTAACGTATGTTATGTTTTGAGGATACCACAGATATTAACACTTGTCAACTGCAACCTGTACATTTTATGCATGAAGGCCTGAAGGGATTCGAACGCCGTAAATATCGGAGCGCTCTGGTATCTGCTGCAAATCCCCTCTGTTTGCTTTTGCAGATTTTTAGACGTTACAATATACTAGTACATTGTAACACATAAAACTTTACGTGTATGGACTATGTCAGGGCGTTGGCAAAGGATCCGATTGCCAGAAAGGTCAAGCTGGCAGACCTCCGGCACAATCTCGACGCCCGAAGGCTGAACGGCGTGCGATCCGGGAAATATGACCTGTATTTGCAGGCAGTTCGCTATCTGGAAAAAATCAGGTAGAGAACACTTTTATGCGGAACTGTCCGCATGGTATCAGCGCACCGGCCGCAGCAGGTGCAAAGAGCGCTTGAGAGACTGTCTGCCTTTGCGTGCCGGCGGTCGTCCGGGAGCTGCCGCCGGCCTCGTTCTGCTTTTGCGGACCGGTCATTCACGTTTCGATATCGTTCAGGAGTCGGAGGCTTCCCCGGCGAAGCTCTAAGCGGCCTTCCCGCTGCATCGTGCCGAGCAGGCGCGAAAGGGCGCTGCGGTTCATGCCAAGGTACCGGGCCATCCGCTCGCGCGTCATTCCGGCGCAGACGATCTCGCCGGTTTTTCCCGCCTCCTGCCGCAGATACGCTTCCAGCCTTGTCCGACCGTCCGGAATGGACAGGAGGCGGATATGGCGCTGTAATGCCCAGTATTTCTCCGAGATCTCCTCCAGCAGATTGGACAGCAGCCGTGTGCAGTCGCTTCCGCCATCCTCCGCGCAGCAGCGGAGCAGTGCGTCCAGCGATAGAAACAGGATCTTGGACGGCCTTGCCGTGCGAAGCTCGACCGGGCTGCCGACCGTCCGGGCCGACATCAAAACATCCCCAAACAGTCCGCCTGCCTCGTGTACCGCGGAAAGGCTTTCCTGTCCATCCTGCGTGTACCGCCACGCCTCCACGCGCCCGGACAGCACGATCCCCGCATGGTCGATCCGCTCGCCCATGCCCCAGATCACGCTGTTTTTTCCAAAGCAGGCCGTGCGGGAGGAAAGCTTTTGCAGCAGCCCGTCCAGCCGCTCCGCAGGAAGCTCTGCGAAAAGCCTGTTTTGCAGCAGAATGCGCTTCTCTTCATCTGTCAGCATTTTGCTCTCCTTTTTGTTGCAGCTGCAACGTATTTTTTTGAATGACATTGCTATAATAGCAGCAAAATACAAGCTTGGGGAGATTTTTTATGAAAAAAACAGTCTGGATCGCGCGGACGGCGGTCTGCCTTGCGCTTCTGATCGCCATTCAGTTCCTTACCAAAAGCCTCGGCCAGCTGGTGACCGGCTCGTGCGTCAATCTGGTGCTGGCCATCGCGGCGCTGATCGGCGGCGTCTGGTCCGGCGTGACGGTCGCGGCCATTTCGCCGTTCTGCGCGTATCTGCTCGGTATCGGCCCGGCGTTTTTGCCGTTGGTGCCGTGCGTTTCGCTGGGCAACGCCGTCTACGCCGTCCTGTTTGCCCTGCTTGTCGGCGGATTCCTGCAAAAAAAGAAGCTGCCCGCCGCATATGGCAGCATGGTGCTGGCTGCCGCAGCAAAGTTTGCGGCGCTGTATCTCGTCCTTGTCCGGCTGGTGGCCCCGGCTGTCATCCCGGCAGCGAAGCTCAGCACCGTCACAGCGGCTTTTACCTGGCCGCAGCTTCTTACAGCCGTGATCGGCGGCGTGCTGGCCTGCCTGACCGCGCCGGTCCTCTGCCGTGCGCTTGAAAAGAAGAACTAACGCAGTCCGTTGGATGCCTCAGGCCGGGAATACTATTATTTTCATCCATGTCTAGGGTGTATCTGAAAACTCATGATGTGACCGGCAGCGAGGGATTTTTGCGTTGCGCAAGACATTTTTTCGCAGGAATACTGACGTATTTCAAGGAAAAATGACGCGGCGCACCGCAAAAAGGCCCGCTGTCCGGGTGCGTTGGGAGTTTTCAGATACACCCTAAGGACATTACTCATTTCATAAAGTCAGGAAAGGCATACGAACTCAATTGGAAGAACCAAGTTCGTATGCCTTTGTTTTGTCCAATTCCAGAGCTGGACACTCCGGCTGCCTGAACGGCACACCCTGCGTTCCAGCCGCAGCGGTTTCAAATAACACCATCTGACCGCTGCTCAACGCAAGCGTCTATTTCAGTTCAAGCAGCGCATTTTCATCGTCTTTTACAAGCTTCCCTTGACAACGATAACGTGTCCCTCAGTTTCCGATTTCATTTTACGCGCCAGGAAGCGTTTCGTCGGAAGGAGACGATTCTGATACAGAAACAGCGCCCGGCTCACGCCGGGCGCTGCTGCTTTATGGGGTTTTGGCGAAATTACTCGTCGATCTCGATGACGACGCCGGAACCAACGGTACGGCCGCCTTCACGGATAGCGAATCGGAGGCCCTTCTCGATAGCGATCGGGGTGATCAGCTCGACCTTCATGTCGATGTTATCGCCAGGCATGCACATCTCAACGCCTTCGGGCAGGGAGATGATGCCGGTAACGTCAGTGGTTCTGAAGTAGAACTGCGGACGATAGTTGTTGAAGAACGGGGTGTGACGGCCGCCTTCGTCCTTGGACAGAACGTAGACCTGGCCAACGAACTTGGTGTGCGGATGGATGGAGCCGGGCTTGGACAGGACCTGGCCTCTTTCGATGGACTTCTTGTCAATGCCGCGGAGCAGAGCGCCGATGTTGTCGCCAGCCTCAGCGTAATCCATCAGCTTGTGGAACATTTCGATGTCGGTGACGACGGTGGACTTCTTCTCGTCGGACAGGCCAACGATCTCGACGGGCTCGTTCTTCTTGATGACGCCGCGCTCGACACGACCGGTAGCGACAGTGCCGCGGCCGGAGATGGTGAAGACGTCCTCAACCGGCATCAGGAAGGGCTGGTCAGCCTTGCGGTCCGGGGTCGGGATCCAGGTGTCAACAGCCTGCATGAGCTCTTCGATGCAAGCATACTCGGGAGCCTTCGGGTCAGTGGACTCGGAAGCCAGAGCGTTCAGAGCGGAGCCGCGGATGATGGGGGTGTCGTCGCCCGGGAAGCCGTAGAAGGACAGCGTCTCGCGGACTTCCATCTCGACGAGCTCAAGCAGCTCTTCGTCGTCGACCTGGTCGCACTTGTTCAGGAAGACGAGGACGGAAGGAACGTTAACCTGACGGGCCAGAAGCAGATGCTCCTTGGTCTGAGCCATGGGGCCGTCGGAAGCAGCGATGACCAGGATCGCGCCGTCCATCTGCGCAGCGCCGGTGATCATGTTCTTGATGTAGTCAGCGTGGCCCGGGCAGTCAACGTGGGCGTAATGACGGCCCTTGATTTCGACGTTGTCTTCGCCGGTCTTGTAGTTGTGGCCAATGCGGTCGTTGGTCTGGTACTCGACGTGAGCGGTGTTGATGGTAATGCCGCGCTCGCGCTCTTCCGGAGCCTTATCGATGGAAGAATAGTCGGTGTACTCAGCGTCGCCGAAGAAAGCCAGATACTTGGTGATGGCTGCGGTCAGCGTGGTCTTGCCATGGTCGATGTGGCCGATGGTGCCGACGTTGACATGGGGCTTATCCTTAATAAAATGCTGTTTTGCCATTTGGATTATCCTCCTTAGTTGATTCACTTACGGTATTATTTTTGCATCCTCTTCATCATACACGACATTTGCCGATTTGACAAGAAGAATTTCCAACGCAAACGGGATCTGGTGCGCTTAATATCCTTTGCGCTTCGAAATAACGGCGTCTGCCAGGTTCTTGGAGAGTTCCACATAGTGGCTCGGCTCCATGGTGAACTGGCCGCGGCCCTGCGTCCTCGAGCGGAGGTTGGTCGCGTAGCCGAACATCTCGGAAAGCGGAACGAAGCAGTCGATCTGCTGCGCGCCGTTGCGCTGTGTGAGGCCCGCGATGTTGCCGCGCCGGGAGGTGACGTCGCCGATGACGTCGCCCATATACTCGTCGGGGACAATGATGCAGACCTTCATGATGGGTTCGAGAATGACGGGATCCGCCTTCTGGCAGGCCTCCTTGAACGCCATGGAACCGGCGATCTTGAACGCAAGCTCAGACGAGTCGACCTCGTGATAGGAGCCGTCGTACAGCGTGACCTTTACGTCGACCACGGGGAAGCCGGCCAGAACGCCCGCTTCCATCGCGCCGCGAATGCCCTGCTCGACCGCAGGAATGAATTCCTTCGGGATAGAGCCGCCGACGGTGGCGTTGATAAACTCGAAGCCCTTGCCGCTCTCGTTGGGTTCGACGGTGATCTTGACATGGCCGTACTGGCCCTTGCCGCCGGACTGACGCGCGTATTTCGTCTCCTGATTGACCTTCTTGCGAATGGTCTCTTTATAGGCGACCTGCGGCGCACCGACGTTTGCCTCGACCTTGAACTCCCGGAGCAGGCGGTCAACGATAATTTCCAGATGAAGCTCACCCATGCCGGCGATGATCGTCTGGCCGGTCTCTTCATCGGTGTAGGTTTTGAATGTCGGGTCCTCTTCAGCAAGCTTCGAGAGCGCGATACCCATCTTTTCCTGCCCGGCCTTGGTCTTTGGCTCGATCGCCACGCGGATAACGGGCTCGGGGAAAACCATGTTTTCGAGCACGATGGGGTGCTTCTCGTCACAGAGCGTATCGCCCGTGGTGGTATTCTTCAGGCCGACGGCCGCGGCGATATCGCCGGAATAGACAACGGGGAGGTCTTCTCTGTGGTTCGCGTGCATGAGCAGGATTCTGCCCATACGCTCGCGCTGCTTTTTGTTGGTGTTCATGACGGTCTTGCCTGCCTCCAGCGAACCGGAGTACACACGGAAGAACGCCAGCTTGCCAACATAGGGATCCGTCATGATCTTGAAGGCCAGCGCGGCGAACGGAGCCTCGTCAGAGGGCTCGCGCGTTTCTTCCTCGTCGGTCTTCGGGTTGATGCCGGTAACTGCTTGTTTGTCCAGCGGGGACGGCATATACTCGACAATTGCATCCAGCAGTTCCTGAACGCCCTTATTTTTATAGGACGAGCCGCAGGTGACCGGAACGATCTTATATCCAATCGTCGCCCGGCGAAGCGCGGTGCGGATCATCTTTTCGGGGATGTCCTCACCCTCGAGGTACAGCGTCATGATCTGGTCGTCCTCGTCGGAGATCGACTCGAGCATATGGTCGCGGTACTGCTTTGCAAGCTCCTCCATATCAGCGGGGATGGCTTCCTCGCGCATATCCTTGCCGAGCTCGTCATAGAAGACGAATGCCTTCATCTTGATGAGATCGACCACGCCGCGGAAGGTATCTTCGCTTCCGATGGGCAGTTGGATGGGAACGGCGTTGCACTTGAGACGCTCGTCCATCATCTTCAGGACATTGAAGAAATCGGCACCCATCATGTCCATCTTGTTCACGTAAACAAGGCGCGGAACATGATACTGGTCGGCCTGTCTCCATACAGTCTCGGTCTGCGGCTCGACGCCGCCCTTGGCACACAGGACCGTCACAGCGCCGTCGAGCACACGCAAGGAGCGCTCGACCTCGACCGTAAAGTCCACATGGCCCGGAGTGTCGATGATGTTGATCCGCACGCCCTTCCAATGGCAGGTGGTAGCGGCAGAGGTGATCGTAATGCCACGCTCCTGCTCCTGCTCCATCCAGTCCATGGTCGCGGTGCCTTCGTGCGTTTCGCCGAGTCTGTAGTTGACACCGGTGTAGAACAAGATACGCTCAGTCGTCGTGGTCTTGCCTGCATCGATGTGTGCCATGATGCCAATATTTCTCGTATTCTCAAGTGAATATTGTCTTGGCATGCTGTTCTCCTTCTGTCATTACCAGCGGAAGTGAGAGAACGCCTTGTTGGCCTCGGCCATCTTGTGGGTGTCTTCACGCTTCTTGACAGCGGCACCCGTGTTGTTGCAGGCATCCATGAGCTCGCCGGCGAGGCGCTCTTTCATGGTCTTCTCACTTCTTGCACGGCTGTAGTTCGTCAGCCAGCGCAGTCCAAGGGTCTGGCGTCTTTCCGGGCGAACCTCGATCGGAACCTGATAGTTCGCACCGCCGACACGACGGGTCTTGACTTCCACGGCCGGCATGATATTTTCCATGGCGGTCTGGAAAGCCTCAAGACCAGACTTGCCGGTCTTCTCTTCCACGATCTGGAACGCACCGTAGACGACCTTCTGGGCTACGCCCTTCTTGCCGTCGAGCATGATGCTGTTGACGAGCTTGGTCACCAGAACGGAACCGTAGATCGGATCGGGAAGGATCTCTCTCTTGGGAACATTACCTCTTCTGGGCACTGTGCTTCCCTCCTTCATAAAATGATTTCATAGGTACTTCGGAAGCCCGAAGCTTCCGTGGGTGCCTGCCAAGAGGTTCTCATAAAAATATATATAAAAAACTCTCAGCAAGGCATCGCCTTGCACAAGGCAGAATTGCGATGATAGACAGAAGAATTACTTCTTCTTGCCGGCCTTCGGGCGCTTTGCGCCGTACTTGCTGCGGGCCTGCATACGGCCCTGCACACCCTGGGTGTCGAGCGTACCGCGGATGATGTGGTAACGGACGCCAGGAAGGTCCTTGACACGGCCGCCGCGGATCAGAACGACAGAGTGCTCCTGCAGGTTGTGACCAACGCCGGGAATGTAAGCGGAAACCTCGTAACCGTTCGTCAGACGCACACGGGCGATCTTACGAAGAGCAGAGTTCGGCTTCTTCGGGGTGGTGGTACGAACAGCGGTGCAGACACCTCTCTTCTGAGGAGAAGACAGATCGGTCGCACGGTTCTTCAGCGTGTTGACACCCTTCTGCAGAGCAGGAGCGGTGGACTTGTAGGTCGACTGTTCTCTTCCCTTTCTTACCAGCTGGTTAAAAGTAGGCATATTGTTCCTCCTTTCTCGGATTGTGGCTGCTTTGCAGCATCATGTATTTTATCCCGAAATATCAAAGATATTCCGTTGGGACCAGAAAAAAGCGCATTTCAGCGCAAAAGTGCGGCGCAGGCTGCGCCGACATGGATCCCGCAGAGCCTCCCGAGCTCCTTCATCGTCGCGATCTCGACAAGCTCAACGCCGGCGTCGCGGCACTGCTCGACGAGCGGCTCGCGGAGGATGGGGTCGGCGTCGGCGGCCACATAGGCGGTTCGTACACGCCCGGCCTTCAGCGCTTTGCGCAGCTGCTTCGTACCGATCACCTTTCGGTTGCTTGTCAACCGTTCCGGCATCCAGACACCTCCATGGAAAATACGCGCAGGCAGACCCACGCAAATATGGATTATAGCAGAAATCACGAAGCGCGTCAATAAAAAAACGCGCAAAAAGAAAATATTTTTTTGATTTTCCCTTGAAATTGCAATGCTTTTCGGACTTTGGCAGAATGCACAGAGACAGATGTACGCGGCAGGCAGAGCAAACGTCAGGCGCGGCAGATGCCGCGCCTCAGCGGAGCGAAAATGTCTTTTCGCCCCGCTGAGGCAGTTGATTGAACGCGAAGGGGGATCTTTGCCCCCTTCACTCTTCCCCAGCTGTTCTGTTGTCCAACTCTTTTCATGGTTTTTAACAGTCTCAGAGCAAACGTCAGGCGCGGCAGATGCCGCGCCTGACTGGCTTGAAATTTTACAGCTTCTCGTCGTCGATCATTTCCTCGGTCACAATGGATTCCGGGGTGGTGAGCGTATCGAAGTCGCGGTAGGCCTTGAGGCCGGAGCCCGCGGGGATGAGCTTGCCGATGATGACGTTTTCCTTCAGACCGATCAGATGGTCGACCTTGCCCTTGATGGCCGCGTCGGTCAGGACCTTCGTCGTCTCCTGGAAGGAGGCAGCGGAGAGCCAGGACTCGGTGGCAAGGGACGCCTTGGTGATGCCCATGAGGATGAGACTGTCGGTCGCAGGCTTGAGGTCCGTCTCGCCGGCGTCAATGCGCGCCTGTACGGCGGCGTTGGCGTCTTCGAACTCGAATATATCGACGACCGTGCCGGACAGCAGGTTCGTGTCGCCCGGCTCCTCGACCTTGACCTTGCGCATCATCTGGCGGATGATGACCTCGATGTGCTTTTCGTTGATGTCGACGCCCTGCTGACGGTACACGGCGAGAACGCCCTGCGTCAGATAGTCCTGCACGGCCTCAACGCCGGAAATGCGCAGCACGTCATGCGGGTTCAGCGCGCCGTCGGTGATGGGTTCGCCCTTGCGCACGCGCTTGCCGTGCTCGACCTTCAGGCCGACGGAATACGGGACCTGATACTGCTTGACCTCGCCGTCGTCAGCGGTGATGGTGATGTTGCGCAGCGCCGTGCGGTGCGAATCGTCGACGTCGACGACGCCGTCGATCTCGGAGATCTGCGCCATCTTCTTCGGCTTTCTGGCCTCGAACAATTCCTCAACACGGGGAAGACCCTGCGTGATATCGTCGCCCGCGACACCGCCGGTGTGGAAGGTACGCATAGTCAGCTGCGTGCCCGGTTCGCCGATGGACTGCGCAGCGATGATGCCGACGGCCTCGCCCAGATTGACAAGCTCGCTCGTGGCCAGGTTCATGCCGTAGCAGCGTGCGCACACGCCGGAACGGGCCTTGCAGCCGAGGACGGAGCGGACGTACACGCGGTCGATGCCGTGGGCCGTAAACTTGGCGGCATCCTCCTCGCGGAGCATGACGTCCTTGGAGTGCAGCAGCTCGCCCGTCTTCGGGTCGGTGATATCGTAGACCGGGTAACGGCCGCGGATACGGTTGCCGAAGGAGTCGATAAGCTGGCCCTTCTCATAATAGTCGCCCTTCCAGCTGCCGTTGGTGGAGCCGCAGTCGTTCTCGCGGATGATGACGTCCTGGCAGACGTCGACCATGCGGCGGGTCAGATAGCCGGAGTCGGCGGTACGGAGCGCCGTATCGGTCATGCCCTTTCGAGCGCCTCGGGAGGAGATGAAGTATTCCAGAGCGGACAGGCCCTCACGGAAGTTCGCCTTAATCGGGATTTCGATCGTGCGGCCGTTCGTATCTGCCATCAGGCCGCGCATACCGGCCAGCTGACGGATCTGGTTCATGCTGCCTCGCGCGCCGGAGTCCGCCATCATGAAGATTGGGTTGAAGCGCTTGAGGTTCGACTGCAGTGCATCGGTGACGTCCTTGATGGACTTCTCCCACTGCTGGACGGTCAGACGGTAGCGCTCGTCGTTGGTGATGAAGCCGCGCTTGTACTGGCGGTCGATCTTGACGACCTCCTTCTCGGCCTCATGGATGAGCTCATACTTCTTCTCCGGGATCTCCATATCGGCGATGGAAACGGTGATGGAGGCTCTGGTGGAGTATTTATAGCCGAGGGCCTTGACCTTGTCGAGCATTTCGGTCGACTGCGTGAAGCCGTTGATGCGGATACACTTGTCGATGATCTTGCCGAGCTGCTTCTTGCCGACGACGAAGTCGATCTCCAGCGGGAACAGGTCGTCGACCGTCTCGCGCTTCTTGAAACCGAGGTTCTGCGGGATCGCGTCGTTGATGATCAGACGGCCCACAGTCGCGTCGATGATGCGGTGCTCCTTTTTGCCGTCGATCTCAAGCTCTTTCCAGACCTTGATGGGATCGTGCATGGCGATCATGCCGTCGGCGTAGGCCATCATGGCCTCGTCCTCGTCATGATAATACTTGAAGTATTCCTTCGGACGGATATCGCCCGCCTCGTGCGCCTGCTGAGCATATGCACCGACGGTGCGGATATAGATATGGTTCTCTTCCTTGATATCGGCCTCGGAATCCCAGATATTCCAGACGTAGATGACCTCGTCCGGCTGAATTTCGCCCGCGTTCAGGGCTGCGGCAGCCTGCGCAAGCGTCTGGTAGGAGCCGGGAATCGTCTCCGGGCGGTCCGTCTCGTTTTCGAGCAGCGCGCCGCGGGTGCGCAGATAATACTGGTAATCCTCGGATTCGGGGTCGTCCCAGATGTTCCTGACCCAGATGGGCTTCTCATACGGCAGCTTGCCGCATTCGAGCAGCGGGAAGATCTCATGAATGGTGTCATACGCGTCGACGTCATAGCGCTGGTACGTCAGATAATACGTGCCGAGGATCATGTCCTGCGTCGGGACCGTGACCGGCTTGCCGTCCTGCGGACGCAGCAGGTTGTTGGCCGAGAGCATGAGGATACGGGCCTCTGCCTGCGCTTCTGCGGACAGCGGAACGTGAATTGCCATCTGGTCGCCGTCGAAGTCCGCATTGAACGCGGTGCAGCACAGCGGATGGAGCTTGAGCGCGCGGCCCTCGACCAGAACAGGCTCGAACGCCTGAATGCCGAGGCGGTGCAGCGTCGGGGCACGGTTGAGCATGACCGGACGGTCCTTGATGATGTCTTCCAGAGCATCCCAGACCTCATCCTTGCCCTTGTCGATCATCTTCTTGGCGGACTTGATGTTGTTGGCAAGACCGTCTTCAACGAGCTTCTTCATGACGAACGGGCGGAACAGCTCGATGGCCATTTCCTTCGGCACGCCGCACTGATAAAGCTTGAGCTCCGGGCCGACGACGATAACGGAACGGCCGGAATAGTCGACGCGCTTGCCGAGCAGGTTCTGACGGAAGCGGCCCTGCTTGCCTTTGAGCATATCGCTGAGGGACTTGAGCGCACGGTTATTGGCGCCCGTGACGGCTCTTCCGCGGCGGCCGTTGTCGATCAGAGCGTCGACGGCCTCCTGCAGCATACGCTTTTCGTTGCGGACGATGATGTCCGGCGCCTGCAGCTGGATGAGCCGCTTCAGGCGGTTATTGCGGTTGATGACGCGGCGGTAGAGGTCGTTGAGGTCGGAGGTCGCGAAGCGGCCGCCGTCCAGCTGGACCATCGGGCGCAGCTCCGGCGGAATGACCGGCAGCACGTCCATGACCATCCACGTCGGATCGTTGCCGGACATCCGGAACGACTCGACGACCTCAAGGCGCTTGATGATGCGCAGCTTCTTCTGGCCGGAGGCGTCCTTGAGCTCGTTTTTCAGCTGCTCGGAGAGCTCCTCCAGATCGATCTGCTGCAGAAGCTCCTTCACGGCCTCGGCGCCCATGCCGGCCTTGAAATCGTCCTCATATTTCTCGCGCATATCGCGGTACTCTTTTTCGGACAGGATCTGGTTCTTGGCCAGCGGGCAGTCGCCGGGATCGGTGACGATATAGTTTGCAAAGTACAGGACCTTTTCGAGAATGCGGGGGCTGATATCCAGAAGCAGACCCATGCGGGACGGGATGCCCTTGAAATACCAGATATGGCTGCACGGAGCGGCAAGCTCGATATGGCCCATGCGCTCACGGCGGACCTTGGCGCGCGTGACCTCGACGCCGCAGCGGTCGCAGATCTTGCCCTTGTAGCGGATCTTCTTATACTTGCCGCAGTGGCACTCCCAGTCCTTCGTCGGGCCAAAGATGCGTTCGCAGTACAGACCGTCGCGCTCAGGCTTCAGGGTGCGGTAGTTGATGGTTTCCGGCTTCTTGACCTCTCCGTAGGACCATTCGCGGATCTTTTCCGGGGAAGCAATACCGATCTGGATTGCGCTGAATGTTGCATGACTCATTGTATTGCCGCCTCCTTCTTATACGTTCTCCGAATCATCGGAGTCCATGGTGTAGCTGTCGTTCAGCAGACCGAAGACGTTGTCCTCGTCCTGGATCTCAAAGCCTGCTTCGGCCGCCTCGTCGGCGTCGACGTCCTTGCCGTTCGGCAGATCGTCGTCCATCGTGATCTCGTCGTCGGGCAGCACCTTGCCGCCTGCGCCGTAGATGGAATCATCGTCATCGTCGTCCTTGAGGTCGACCTCTTCACCGTCCTCGCCGAGCATCTGGCACGCACCGCCGAAAGGCAGAAGTTTTAAGGAATAGATCGTTCCTCCTTTTTCTGTCTTTACCACCGTCGGGCCAAAGCCGATCGAAAATTCCGTTACGGTAATACCATTCGCTTTCGCCAGAAGAAAGTGCCCCAGCTCATGGATAATGACGGTGATTCCGAAAATGAGTACGGCTATCAGGATTTTTACAATCATGCTGTCTTATTCTCCCATCTTATATCTGTTCGCAATCCATTCATACGTCTCCTGCTCCGCCGCGAGAATCTGCTCCAGCGTCGGATCGGCAATCGTTTTGTGTGCTTCCATTGCACCGGCGATCACGTCGTAAATCTCGAGGAAACGGATCTTCTTCGCGAGGAACAGTGCAACGGCGCGTTCATTTGCCGCATTGAAGACCGTCGGCATGGAGCCGCCCGTCCGGGACGCCTTCATTGCCATCGGAAGGCCGAGGAAGGTATCCATATCCGGTTTTTCAAACGTGATCTGTGTCAGCGCCGCAAAGTCGAGGCGGTCGCCTGCAAGGAAGCGGCGCTCCGGGTAATACAGTGCGTACTGGATCGGCAGTTTCATATCCGGTGTGCCAAGCTGTGCCATGACAGCGCCGTCTTTAAATTCTACCATGGAATGGATAATGCTCTTTGGCTGTACCACAACCTGGATGTGGTCGAGATCAACACCGAACAGCCATTTTGCTTCCATGACTTCCAGTCCTTTGTTAACGAGTGTCGCGGAATCAATCGTGATCTTGTGCCCCATCGACCAGTTCGGATGACGGAGCGCCTGCTCTACCGTTACGTTTTCGAGCTCCGCTCTTGTTTTTCCGCGGAACGGACCGCCGGATGCAGTAATCAGAAGTTTTTCAATTTCTTTTCTGTTTTCCCCGTGCAGGCACTGGAAAATCGCCGAGTGCTCGCTGTCCACCGGAAGGATCTGCACACCGCATTCCTCTGCCAGCGGCATAATAATGTGTCCCGCCGTTACCAGTGTCTCTTTGTTTGCCAGTGCAATGTCTTTTCCTGCCTTCATCGCCGCAACCGTCGGGCGGATGCCGATCATGCCGACGATCGCTGTCACAAGGATTTCGCTCTCCGGCATCGTGGCAAGCTCGATCATGCCGTCCATGCCGCTGCCGATTTTTACAGGAAGATCCTTCACTCTGT
>ERZ1107006.1669-NODE-1669-length-18303-cov-142.500548_pt1 | contig 18303 bp, 14 predicted proteins | sample MGYA00403696_ERZ1107006 | MGnify/ENA primary metagenome ERZ1107006 (study PRJEB35170, sample SAMEA104062441) | human gut metagenome | biome: human gut; feature: human-associated habitat; material: faeces | place: Denmark | collected 2012-08-13 ...
AGTCGTAGCACCCATTGTCTCACAAGCATGCATTTTACGAACTAAGTTGTTGGTCTTCATCATTCGAGTCATACTATAAGCCAAGCTTAAAGTAACAGCCATTGGCAAACCTTCTGGTACCGCAACAACTACAAGTGTTACAGCAATCATCAAGGTATCCAACGTATATGTAATCAACTTAGCTATTTGCTCACCCGGCATCAAAGTATCATGGAAATAAACTACCATACCCATCAATATCACAAAATAGCCAATGATTGATGGAACAACAGCTTTCCAACTCCAGTTGTCAAACTTTTTAATAACCATCCAGAAGAATATAGTTGTAGGAATGGCCAAAGTCCAAACAATAGGATTCCAACCGAAGAACACCATCAGTTTGAGAACGATAATAAGCGCAGCGAAGATATAGCTCAACTTGGTAATCAAGTCTGCCAAACCATCCAACTGTTCATTTAATGGTGTGCGAACACTATCATCTATCTGTGCTGCCTCAAAGACTTTACCATTTTCCGTTTTGTCGCCAACTGCCAAAACTTTGAAGATACCATGACCTTCCATCACCTTTGTTCCGCGCATCACATGGTTAGAAGGAAATGTTGCATCCTTATCAAACTCCTGTTCATGAATCGTCTTATGACAAATAGGCTCACCAGTCAAAGAAGACTCATCAACATTCAAGGTAATCGCCTCTAAAAGTTCACCATCAGCAGGAATCTCCTCACCTGTATTTAACACGACAATATCACCAACAACGACATCTTTCTTCTTTATAGAAGTTGTGTTCCCATTTCGGATTACCTCTACCATTTCGTCGTCATTAACTTGGTTGAGAACCGAGAACTGCTTATCAGCCTTTAACTCAAAGATAAAGGCGATACCAGTGGCAAGCAAGATAGCCACAAAAATACCAACTGGCTCAAAGAATGTCTCTGCACCTTCATGCAATCCCCAAAACTCATAGCAAGAAATGCCGATAGACAACACTCCGGCTATCAGCAAAATGATAATCAGAGGGTCGCCAAACTTCTCTAGGAATTGTTTCCATAGAGGTTCTTTCTCAGGTGGTGTCAAGATATTGGCACCATATTTACTACGGCTTTCGAGCACTTGGGCATCGGTCAAGCCTGTGTAATGATGTTTTTGTTCCATAATATAATTGTATTTAATTGATTTTTTGTTTATGTGCAATACGCAACACTTTTCGTATTGTCTATTTCTCTCTTTCCCAATTTCCTCTAATCGCCAAGGAACACTTAAATCAAACTTTAGCTTTTGCCTTTTCTTCTAATCTCAGTCTATCATACTCCTCTTTAAAGCTACGTTGAACATCAAAGAAGCCAGTAAGCATTGCAGCCATATAATTTTCTATCTGAGGAATTTGAGGAATAAGCAAGCATTCCCGTTTTGTATGAACTGCAAATTTTTGACTCTTCTCGTCTATAGAATACATCAATGTCAAGTTTTGTCTAACATTGATAGTATTTATAGCTTTACGTACACTGCTCACATCATCGAAGTCATCCAAGTCAACAGAACCCCACCATGTATCCCAAATTGTTATCATGAGACCATTCTCCCAAGTATCTACACTAAAGTTTTCTCCTTGATATGTGAAATACATATTATACTCATTTTCCTCATCAAACTGAACATCACAGTTTAACTTACGCAAGACTTCGGCACAAAGGTCTCGTGTACTTAAATTTTGATTTTCTTCCATATTATTATTGTTTAAAGGTAAGACTTCAGACCCAACAGACATATTCGGAGCGTTAGCTATACGATCCATTTCCTGTTCTTCTCTGTATTTCTTATTTTTGTAGTACAAGAAATAACAGAACAAAACTACCACTACAAGTATTGATAAAAATTCAACCATAATACTATAATTTACGTTACTTTTACATTAAAATTCAGTACCATATAGCTACCCCACCATGATGCGAACAGGTACCCCTTCTATTTTGGCTAAAGCTATAAGTACCATCTCTACAAAGAGCTGTAGCCCCAGCAGGTTTAGAATTGTATATTGTCGGTGACCGAACACGATTACCATACTTATTCGTATAATATCGGGCTCTATTTGAACGTACTCTACTATAGGTATTATAGGATGTGATTTTACGTATAGGGATATTTGACTTAAATTTGTGAGAGACAGGATTCTTTGATAAATATTTTGTTGAAACATAACCTAAATACCCATTATACTCCACTAAGACCCAAGAGCAATTGCAATCTTCATCAATAGTTACCGCAGTGCCTTTAGGTATTACAGTTAGGACATACGAATGCGTATTTGCCTCATACCGCAAATTAAGATTATTAGTAACATACTTTGTAAATCCAAAGCTATTCGTACAAAAAGACAACAGCAATGCTATAACATAATACAAAAAACTCTTATTCATATTATAAAGATACTAAATCAAACAAATACCGCATTAATCATTTTCAAACTCGGTTTCATTTATAGCTATTGTTTGGAAATTGTTTTTTGCAGAACCATCAATAACATTTATTTCTAGTTTGTAGTTAACAAGCTGAGTAGAATTTTTCATACCAAAGTCAAAAATATTTGTGCTTTTCTCATAAAAAGCATTCTTGGTAAATTTTCCTAAAGTATGATTTCCCTCAGTTTTTACCATCCAATCATTACCATATGCCAACTTTAGATAATATTTTCCTTGTGGTATTTCATTGACTGTCACAGTCTGACCTTCTGGAACAAATATATAACGAATACATTTGTGCTCTTTCAGACTCATAATTTTGACCGCCACACTAAAGCCTTGCCCTATAGTTATATCAAAATAGTTATCTTGTAAGCCATATACAGGTTTTATACCCATAGACTCATCAAAATCGCCACCTTCTGGTGTAGATAACTCCCAACCATTTGACATCATAGTTTCTTGAACAGGAGTTACAACATTATTGTCACCTTGCTTATCTTTTCCTACTAGTGAGCAAGAAGACAATAATGCCAAAACATATATAAAGAACAACAACTTTTTCATCATACTATAAGAATTCATGATAAATCATTAAAGCCAACATAAACACAGCAATGATACGACTCAACAAACGCCAAGCCTTACGATCATTCTTGTTTTTAACATGTCCATCAACAAAAAGAGGGACAACAAACCACAACACAATTGCTAATACTATATATAGTATCATAGTCGTTTAAATTATGGGCAGGTGGTTATATAGTCTAACCATCTGCCCTAATTAAAAAATCTGATCCAATTTAGTGTACAAGACCATTACGGTACATTTCATTTACCTTTCCTTGGATCTCTGCATAATCATTACCTAACTTCTGCTTTCTAACAGAACCATTTCCGTAGATACCTCGAATCACTTGCTTAGCCTTATCCTCAACAGAACCCATTGAAGAACTATCAGTATTAGACTCTTGCTGTGACTTTACATTTGTATCAACAGGTACGGATGCCTTAGATTGCATTTCGTCTTTTATGTCTTCAGTTCCTTTATTGTTAGATTCTTCATTAGAAACAACACTTGAATTCTCTTTTTTGAGAGAATCGGCTAAAGTTGAATCCTTTTGAACTGAATCTTTTGTCAAAGAGTCTGTGACAATAGCATCAGATTTTCCTGTAGACTGGTTATTGCCAAAAAGCACAAATCCAGCTATGACTACAACTATTAATGCAGCCAAACCTACTATCAGTTTTTTACGACTGTTCGTAGGTATTGGATTTTGACCTATAGGTTCCTCATTCTCCTCTATCGAAGAGTTTTTTGTTTTAAGAGTTACCTTTCTTTTTAGTTCAACCATATTCTTTTAAGAATTACAAATCAAAGAGAAACCTGGAATTTCCTCAAAAGCAGTTCCTAATTCCATGACACGGCTCTCATTCTTCAAAGCGTATTGACCATCATTGTTCTTTATTGAACAAACACAATAGACATGGCCCTCTTCTTTGGAATCAGCCAATACTTCCAAATAGTCACCTGAGTCACTCTGTAGCTCAACTCGACCACCTTCATCTGCATAAGTAATGTCCTCTCCCTCAATAGCCGCATCATAGTTGACAATGCAAACAAAAGCCTGTTCAATCTCATCAAGACTAGCAATATTTATCTGCTCAGTCTCTTCATTTCCTGGAGCAGGCTCTTTGTTATCGCCTAAATGCAACATATAAGGGAACTTATCCAATGATCCTAAGTCACTCTTCTTGCCACGATATTCATTCGAGAACACACCACCAACGGAACCGTCCTTTTTCTTAAAGAACAAGCACAAGTCCAAATCTGTCGCTGAACTCCAGAACAACTTTACTTTCAATTTACCAGAGAAAGTAAAAGCACACTCCTCTTGCTTTTTACGAAGAGTAATTTTCTTTTTCAATGTAATTTCTGCCATAATAATATTACCTTTAAAATTATACAATTAAAAATCAAAATCATCTTTAGTTACTTTTGATTTTCTATTTTTGTTCTCTAGTTGATCAGAACCAAAGAAATCATCGTTCAGTATTTTTCTCTTATTTATATTAGTACTTCTTTTTTTCTCCTTCATTGAAGAATCAAAAAAGTTTTCTTCCGATTCATTCTTTAAGAAATCTATTGCTGTTTCTTCCTCGAAAATTTGTTTAAACAATATTTTCATCTCTGCAGAATGCCCAGTAAACTCTTTTTGCATAGCAGATAGCCGTTTCTTTGCTTCATCAAATTCTTTATCAACAAGCAAAGCCTTCACTTCATTAATTTGTTGTTTAAAACTATTTTCTTTCTGCTGTTTCATTAACTTATCTTTTGCTATTTGCATATTACTTTCTAAGACATCATCATTTTTTATGGATAATGCCTTTTCTGCACACTCTACAACTTTAAGCCAATTTTCATCAAAAAGGGCTTTATGTATCTGTTCATTTAACAGATTCCACAACTGCTCATTTTCTTTAAACTTTATCCTATCATTTTTCAATTGCGCTAAGCACTCTGTCCATTGTTTTTGATTACTGGCATCAATACTCAATAACTCTTGACAAGCTACTATTGATTTTTCAAAGTCCTCAGTATTTTCTTTCGGATGATTTACAATTTGTCTTAAAGTATCAATTCTTTGATTTTGTTTTTTTAATTCCTCTTGGATTTCAGAAGTTTTATGCAATGCCACTTCATTATTGTCATCAAAGGAAAGAACCTTTCTGAGTTCCTCCAAAGCCTCATTGTATGATTTTTGAGCCAAGAACAAATCAGCACGAGTCAAATACTCTTTAACTTGTGCAATATCATCTAAAGCCTTGCGGGCTTTGTCATGTAACATCTTTGCCTGTTCTGAAGAAGGCATCAAATTGAGAGCTGCATCACTTTGGGATAATGCATCTTGGTATTCATGTTCTTTCAAACTAGTTTCAGCACGTTGTATTATGCTGTTATATTGTTGTTGCTTCACTTTCTGCTCAGACAGAAGACGAGTGGCCTCTTCCTTCTTCGCCATAGCCTCTTTGTCTTCAGGACGATGCGTTAAAGCGATATTTGCCCAATCTAACATTTGGGCATAATTTTGCTTTCTTTCAAAAGATGCAACATTATCCATTGCCTCTTTATATCTAAGTTCTGCCTCTCGCACTTCCTTATCTTTTTCCTGTTGTTCCAGATTTCTCCGCCTAGCTTCGTCCATACGATCCTTTTCCTCTTTAGCCCTTTGCTTACGAACCAACTCCAACTCACCATTAGCCATAACAGCCTTAGTCTCCGCAGAAAATTGCGAACAATCAATAACGGAATAAACACCAATTATATTAGGCAGTTCCGTTTCTCTATAAAATAGATAATTTTCATCATTTAGTATATAACATGAGCGAATCGATTCCAAGAACTGCTTATTAGTGAAAGTATTTCCTAGAAAGACTACTCCCTTTACTTCATTATTGTTGACCTTAGACTTTTTCACAAAACTATCTATTTCATGAACAACATCATCAACAATAATATGTGTTCTTGAATCAATATCATTCTTCAAGACCATTACTGTATATTGATTTGTCATCCCAGAGAACGAGATATTATTAAGGCTAATTGGACGTCCATATTTTGCAATATCCAATTTTACAAGCCAATTATCTATTTTGGGTTCCAGTCTCTGATATTCTTTTTCAAAATCTAAAGAAGATGACAAAAAATTGGTGCGTTGATTGATGCAACCGACAACATTCTCCAACAATGCTCGACTTCTCAAATCTCGACCATAGCCATCTAAAACCATCTCATTTTGAAGCACACAATCTTTTCCCTGTTTCTTAAACAAGGATACATGAAGATTTTCATTACAAGCATTCAAGACCAAGACAAAGCCATCATCTTTAAGTTTATTATTCCTAACAGAATGTTCTAATGTCAAGTGCTCTATACGAGCTACAGATTCTTTCACATGGAAATGGTTTTGCCCCAATACTTTTGTCAAAAACAGAAAACGAGCATCATCACTAATATCTTTCGAAAAAGAAACATAAGTTTCAACCGTTTCCGTCTCCGTCATATCCATTGACTCTCTCAAAGAAGCCAAAATTCTTGAAGCTTTAAAAATATCACATAATTCTTGCTTTCTATTGTAATACAAGAAATGTGAATCACTTTGGGTCATCTTCGAGAATATATCCCCATAATAATGAGGCTCATTATTACGATAATGAGATTGATTGTCTTTTCCATACACTATCTCATTATTGGTAGTATCTTCATAGAAATACAGCCAATAACGGTCCTCCTTATTATCAGGGATGACAAGACGAGGTACACCATCGGTGCAAACGGCTCCGATGATGTACCATTTATCTATATATAGTGTAAGTTCCTTCATTTTATTGATCAAAAACTTTCTTTATTAAAGTATCTAAGAAGCAAACGCCCTCTGCTATAATCAAAGGTTGGTGATAATGGAAGCTGCCATCCTCACTATTTCTTGCCTTTCGATACTCTGTATCATTATTACAAATATAGCTAGCTATGCGATTAGGCAAGTCAGCCAAATCACTTCTCAATGCATTATCTGCCTGCGGATACAAATGAGTTTTTACACTAACAAAATCCAAGAAGATATTCATAAACTTCTCGAAATTCTCTATGCCTGAGAAATCAAAATTGTTCATTTCATTTGCAAAATAATCCCCAGTCAACTCATCTTCTGCTTGCAACTCTTTGGGTGCACCATTAGCCATAATATATTTGACTCCAGACTCACCACAGATATCAGACTCTGAAGAAAAAGCCTTCTTTTCCAACTCTTTTGGATCACAAAGTCCTCTGGCAACTTCAGCTTTGTTATCTTCTGCTATCTCATCACGATAAACAACATCTAGTTCTTTACCAACTACCAATCTGACACCTGCATTAAGACAATCTGCATAGTATTCTCTTGTAGCACGAACTCCTGCAGAATTTAGCAACCAGTGAAAAAGTCTTCCACCCTTACCAAAAGATAGTACATCAACTCTTGAAATACGTTCCAAATGCTCAGCCTTAATTGTTTTACCAATCAACATACCAGAATAGTACAACAACATACCGGTTACATAAGCTGGTATCGTAAATACAAATTTTGCATTTACATCTATTGAGCTATAGAACTCCTCATAATCTTCTGTCGTTTTTAACTGGTCAAAGATACTATTCAAGAAATACGGCGCCTTTGAAGGCTCGGTCAATATTTCTTTTATGTTCGACACATACACACTGGTCTTATGACCTTCATGAAAAGACAACAAGGCCTGTCTGAACGTATCTGATTTAATAACAGCATTGAAAAATACTCCTGCTGCTAAACGAACAGAACTTTCTCTATAAAGTGTTGCTTTATTTCCATTATCAGAATCCTTAGCAAGCAAAAGTATATCACTGGTGCTACCACCAACATCAATACCCAAGAACATATTGTTGCTATTGAGCCCGAAATTCTGCGAGAGAGCATAGGAGCATACAGCCTCAGCTTCTGTAACAGCATTCTGGTGATATGCCAGAGTAGTTTTAGCACCAACTATCGGTGTTAACTTACAAAGGCTATTGTAAATCTTATCCAATTCATTGATGTCTGCCTCCATCATCGAACCAGGACAACTCCACTCCAACATTGTAGGCTTTATCTTATTAGTATAAAGATAAGCACATGTTTGCAACCATATAGATTTCAAAAAAGCGCCCTTCTTTTGCTTACCTTTATCATCGTCCAACCACTTCATATTATAATGCAAGATACCAGCTTGGGTTGTAATCTCATATTGATCCATTTTCTTTACTAGCACATTTGGACGATTTACTGGAACACCACCTGCGACTTCTAAAGATTCATTATAACAATTATAGCGATTATCATGCTCATGAAGCCATGACTTTGTCTGTCCATTATTCGAAGAGTAATTCGTAAAGAATAACAATTCATTATTTTCCGCTATTGCTTTCGGGTCATTATTCTCCTGTCCAACTAATACAGAGCGGTAGTTTTCAAAATGAACAGGAGTAGCACCTTTGTTGTCTTCATTATAATAGACACAAGTATTGTTACTACCAAAATCGATGCCGACTGTGGCAGTTCCCCTCATTTCGAAAGCAGTTCTATCCTCAATAACTTGAGGTCTAAAAATCAAGAAACCTGCATGTACTTCCTTGCCTGTATCTTTTACAGAAACAGAAAGACCTGCTAAAGGTTTGTCTGCCCCTACGATATTATACTTAGGCAAGTTTTCACCTTGCCCTGCAGGATAAGTAACTAACTTTTTAACATCCACAAGTTTTTCTTGATCTGGAGTTGGTTCATAATCTCCTGTCCAAAACTCTCCATCAATATTTTTCAAGAACTCACCACCCCATTTAAATATAGGCAAAAATTGCTCCTTGGCATCAGCAGTGAACTCTGAGTACAGATAATACTTATTCCATTTTTCTGAAACGAAGTTTGGCCACATAATAACTCTTCCTTGATCGGTAATCCAATCAATTTCATACTCGCGAGTATTTAAAGTAACCTTTTGTCCATCGATTTCGACAATCAAGGTTACAGCCAACTGACCAGCATCGGTAATAACTCCAGTCAAAGACGTATTACTACCTTCAGAATAGCCCAACAAACCAGAAAGACTATTTTTGAAGATATCTACTCCTTTTTCAGACAAAGGTAAGGAAAAATAGCTAACACTACCATCCTTCAAATCCTTGACAGACAAATAAAAGACTGGAGCATCTGAAAGTTTTGGTCTTGCCGCAGCATCTTCTTGAAAACCTATTACATACTTATCCTCACTCAATAACTTTTGGATATCACCAATTAACTGATACTCTCCATTATTAGTATAAGTAAAGGTATAATCAGGCTTCAAATAAACAGGTACATTACTATCAAACAAGATTGAAAATGGACATTCTAAGTTTGAATATTTTGCAATAGGTCCCTTGTCACGAAGGTTATTTCCACTGCGACTTAATAATTTTTGCTCCCAATCACGACTCATGTCCTTAAATCCATTCAAATTTACGTTAGGTTTGTTACCGCGTTGAGAATTAATTTTCTTCTCAAAATCAGCAAGATTCCCATTAAGATTCTTAACAAAAAGATATACCTTTTGCACTTGTTCTGGATCCAAGTAATTAGTAGGATCTTCAAACTTACCGTCTCTATACCAATTTATATCACTGGCATCACTTCCTAAATTATCATATGAAATGCCAGCAAAGACACCTGTTAAAGGTGAAGTTCCACCAACAAGATGATTCCTGTAATAAATCAATTGAATGAATGGCTGAGTAGCTGGATCTTTTTGTAGTAAGTCTTGGTTACTCCATACATCTTTGTCTTCAAACAGCATTCTTCCAAAGGCAGACGCTATATCATAATCACCCCCATTCGTATCCATAACTACAGGATTTGAGAATCGAATTCTATCTGGATATAAAGCCATAACAGCTAATAATCCTTTCCATTCTCCAAGCAACAACTCATAATACTGCTGCAAACCAGAAATATTAATACTTGGATCAGGGGAAGCCAAAGTTTGCAAAGCGAACTTAAACAACTTAGCTCTTGCCCAAGGAGTTGGAACACCAGAAATCAAGCTTCCTAATTTATCTGCGGATAAATTATCCAGGATTTTACCTGTTTCAATTCCCTGAATATAAGAACGAGCCATAGTCAACTCATTCCATTGCCCTTGTGTACCTGTAGTTATATTTGTATAACTTTTTATCAACAATGCTTTTGACATATTATAGCCCTTTCTTATTTAAAATTATAAAGTGAAGACAATGTATCATAAATCAACTTATAAAGTTGCTCTCCGTTGTTAGTTATACTCGTCCAAGAAGATTCCTTATCACGTGTTAACAGGAACTGTTTCTTAAAAGAATCAAACTTAGAGCCGAAGATGCCTGTAGAATAGTGATTATCCTTACCTATTCCCTCAGTTCTATACAATAGCTTATTCCAAGACAACTTCATTAAACTCTTCAAATCGGATGGAGAGAAAAGACTTGCATTAAACAAGAAATTATCGCCTCCGCCTGCTGAACGATGAATCTGCTTTAACCAACCCTCAGAAAGAGTCCCATTAGCATTTACCCTAACAAAGAACAAATTGAAATATTCTTTCAAAGCCAGCACCTGATTTACATTAATATCCAAAAACTCTTGGATTTCCTTTACACCACCAGAACGAACACTTTCTACGAAATCATCCGTTCCATTGCAGAACAACGAAAATGCTATCAATAGGCCAAACTTTTTGGCAAACTCCTCAGATCTTTGTTGTCCCACAAAATCTTGGAAGTCAAATTTTCCATTATTATTTATGGCACGATACTCATAATCAGTCTTAACATTTTGCTTATTGACTACCAATACACTTTCATCCTCATTATAGAAACTTAACGCAGAAGAAGCTGCTAAAAGTTCAATATAATGAGAATCATTTTTCTGTTTTTCTCCACCGGTTATGGTCTCCGAAATATTATCTCTATCTTTAGCCATCGGATCCCAGCTCAAGCTATCAGTGCCCATCATATAAAACTTCTGATAAGTACTTTTTACCGTTGAATCATCCTCATAAAACATCATAGCGACCTGTGAATTAAGAGCAAACTTATCACTTGTAGCAATTACTTTTTGGTTGACCAACTCATTGCTGGAAGGTGCCTTGAATGAAAAATAGGCTGTCAACAATGTTGATCCGAAATACGCACTCTTCAAAACATTAACGGCCCCATTTGTCATAATTTCAGCAGCTTTTGATATAGCTTGGGGTATAATAGGTATAGAAGAGGCACCTGTGCCGCCAAAAACAGATCCTAAGATAAACACTCTAGGATTACCAGTTTGAGCCTGCTTTGCCAATTCTCCCAAAAAAGACTTCAAGTCATTATTTGTCGGTGACTTTGCAGCTTCGATGATGGAATGATACATCATCATAGAGCCTAAATGGGTTTGGGCACGATAGCCATGACGGAGATTAAAATCTTCAACATTTTTTGCCAAAACGAGATCAGCTAAATCGGTCTCTTCACTATGATTATACTGAGTATCACTATAACCAAAAACATCTTTAAAAGTACTTTTCTGCTCATAATTAGGACTAAACTCATAGTACTTAATATTAGCAGAAAAGAATGTATCTTGTAAGGCAACACGAGAAGAAACCTCCACACCTTTTGCTTTAACATATGCCTCCTTAACTTCTTTCAGACGAGAGAAGTTTCCATTATTTTTATCAGTATCCAAAGCTAACAAATGAATATCTGTATTGTCAAACATTCCCATGGCACAAAGATGAATCAATGATTCTATACACCTCATACCTGTACCACCGATACCTAATACAAAAAACTGCTTTGCCATAATCCCTATTTATTACGTTGTTTGCCTAATATTGAACCAAACTTTGACTTACGAAATAGCGTTGCCATAATAAGCAAGCTAATACCAAAATACCCCAAAAGCACAACAAACAAACACAGCAGATTGGTTTGTGAATACATGTGCTTAAAGCCAACATTGACAATACGATGAACGTTAACTACGTCATTATAAATCCAAAATCCAAGTCCAGCGACGAAGCCTATAATCACCCACAAAACTCTTCTTTTGATATATGACTTATCATTTCCTCCTTGCCAAGCAATCATGTTTGACACTAAACAAGCAATCGCAATGGCTATAACACACACTGCAATTGCATAAATCCAAGTTGAATTTTGCAAATCTTGCAATTGATTTAATGTAGCAATCTGTCTCATATTCTTAGCTATTTTTCATTATTCTTAATATAAATCGTATAAATTAAAGCATTATCCATCATCTTCTTGATAGATGGATCTGTTAAGCATTGCTTAATACTTTCTGCAACAGAACTATTCATCTGACCAGGCACATCAATAGATTGAAAATCAAACATTGACGAATAGTTATCAAAGACATAGTCCACACCATTTACACAAATATCCACTTTTGTATAATTGTATGGAGAACCATCAAGACATACATCATTAAAGGCTGGATCTAAAGAGATATTGACTAAACTATGAGCCTTGAATTCTTTCTCGTCCAAAGTAAAGACATTTGTTGTTTCTTGCAAAGGACTTTGCATTTTCACAGCTTTTAAGCCTGCAACTTTATTGCCATAGAATTCTGTATAAGGCTCATTGATATCATAAACCTTTAATGCAATATCTTTAATTCTAAAGCAGCCAAAAGAGTTTCTATCAATTTTCAATCCAGAAATTACTGGTTTGCCGGTTGGCAAAGGATTTCCATTCTCATCCACATTTGCATTTAAATAGATGTTTTGAATACTATTCCAATCAATACTCCAGTCTTGAATTTCAAAATTTCCATATCCGTCTACAGTAGCAGCCAAGTCTCCGTCAGGCTTCGAGTATTTTCCTTCTGCCATTATTATTGGATGACTAACAGACATATGATATATATCTACATTCGGATATTTTTTCATATCTACACACTGCAAAATTCTGTTGTATATATTATTAGGTACACGAGAATCCGTAAACAAGAAATAAAAACGCTTCTTGTCAAATACATTTCCATTATATGCCTCTTTATATGGTTCTGCTATAACATATATATCATGGCCTTTTTTCAACCATTTGCTAAAAACATCCTTCAAATATGGATCATTAACATGACTTTTTGCAACAGTTGGTTCATAATACTCTCCATCTGTCAACAATACACCTTCAGATTTTCCCGCAACAATATTTTCAGCTGCCGTCAATATATCAGCATAATTAGTTTCTTGAATACTACTAAGCAGGGTAAATACCTTCCCTGCTTCCTTCTTTATGGAATCACCTTTTATAGAATAGAAGTTCTTTGTTGCAGCCGTCAAAGAAGGTATCATATCTGAAAAAAATGGAGAAGTTTTCAAAGCTTGCGCCATACAAGTTGAATAATCTACATACAAAGATAGATTATCTGAAGTCAACCAATTTTCATTACTTTCAAAATTTATTTCTTGAAATTCGGAAAGGTATTTAACATCATTAGGTGTTTCTATTTTTCCACAAGAACAAGAGCAAATCATTCCCGTCCCCACAACAAGCGTTGCTATGGACAAAACATTCAGGCCTTTTGTCAACCATTTATTCATCGTATTAATAACACTTTGCGACCTGCTTGCTCCCCATTTACAAGTCAGATTAGTTTATCGGTTAATACGAACATAAAAAAGCGTGGGAACTGCTTGTCGTCTGTCCCACGAACTGAGGCCTTCGCATTGCCTTATCCTGTTGAACAGACAACGCTAGAGCCCACGCCGATATGATATACACCACCACATGGAGTAATTCTACCTATTTTATTATATAGGTACAATACTCCATTGGCTGTGACAAAATCACACCCGTAGACATCTACCGTTGCTTAGTTCGTGACAGGATAATGAAAGTTGCGAAGTTTCAGTTCGTCAAGAACAAAGCGTCAAGTAAACGCCTCAATATGTCGTGTCTCACCCACCCTAAACAACTCCTATCATGAAGGCTTTCACCTCACATCAAGGCTCGGCGTGCGCTGAGACTTTTTGCAGCGAATCTTATGTTTTTACACATTTTCTCCACTAACTGCCTACAAATTTATAGAAAATAATTGAAACTATAAAACTTTTTGCAGAAAAAATTACGAAAAATATTGTAAGAGTGGATACAAATGGGGAAAGATAGTTTACTCTTGCCCCACGAAATAAAAAACACGAAGCATTGCCACAAAATAAAACGGCACAAGAAATCAAGATTGTTGTAGAAGGAGGTATCGATGCCGCAGAAAAGCAGATAAAAGCCAACCAATACACCGAACCTTTCAAGGCTTACAAACGAAGAATCATCGCCCTCGCCGTGGAACTGGACGACAAAGGAAAAGGCCTCGTCGATTGAAAAGAAGTGCAATGAAAAGATTCGGCTCACCACGATAGATAATGGATGCGTTCTTTCTCTTTACAATTATGGTTCGTGCCCTCACGTACGTATAGTTTATTTTTTATAAAAAAGTATCAAAGTATCATTTTTGATATTCAATACCGTTATATCTAATTGATATATTAGCAGTTGGCGGCAATGAGACTTTTCGAGAAATATGACGAGAAGTATCATAAAAGTCGCATTTTTTGGCGAAAAAATATCATTTTCGATGCAACATTTTGCCATTTTCCACGTTATTAAGATAATCAATTATTAACTTAATACCCAATAACACATGGACGAAAAAGAACTGCTGAGAAAAGCTTTTGAGTATGGCGAGGTGCCAGGCATCATCACCTACTGCTTCACCGAACTTTGTCCGATGAAAAACAACTGTATCCACTATCTCGCCTCGCTCTACAAGAACGACGACACCAAGCGGGGCCATGCTATCTTCCCCAATGCCTTGAAAGACGGAAAATGCGAGTTCTTCGCCCCACTGCGTATCGTGAAAATGGCCTGGGGATTCGACAAGCTCTTTGCCGAGGTGAAGGTGAAGGACGCTCCCCTGCTCCGCTCCGAGATGAGAAGCTACCTCGGCAGCAAGGGACAGTACTACCGATATAAACTGGGACAACAGAAACTCGTGCCCGAACAGCAGGAACACATCAAGCAACTCTTCGCTCGCTTCGGTTACAAGGATGTGGATTTCGAGTACTTCGCCGAGGAAATCGACTTCACGAGTATCTGATGAGGAATCCTGCCACCCATGGTCTCTCCGTGCCCACCACATGTTCCCTTACGGACCGACGGAGGGGCATCAACTGAACAAGCCTCGGGCATCGACTGAACAAGCGGTGGGCATCAACTGAACAAGCCTCGGGCATCGACTGAACAAGCGGTGGGCATCGACTGAACAAGCCTCGGGCACACACTGCCAACACAGCGGGCAACGAGTGCCCAGACTGGAAGCATACTTTTGGGCACTATTCTTTCATTTTCCAACAAGCTTTCAAAAAAAACATCATGAAGATTACAATCGTACACAACGACAATAAAAAGCAACTCCTCGTCAGCACAAAGACGATGGAGAAACTACTGGAGCGCATCGCTAAGGACGACAGCAAGCAGAGCGTAACCCGATTCAGAGACTACGCCGCCTACATCGACGAAGACTACCGTTTCTACAAGGACATGCCTACATGGATGCACATCTATCCTGCCGCCGAGTTTGCGAAGGACGAGAACAGCAACCTGAAGATGAAGGTTTGTAATGGCATCCTGCTCCTCAAGTTCAACAACATCACCGACCCCGACGGCACGGAAGGCGTGAAGCGTTCGGTCGCCATCCTGCCCTCCACCTTTGCCGCACTGGAAAGTGCCGACGGAAAGAGCGTTATCGTGCTGGTAAAATTCACCAACCAGAACGACAAGCTGCCTACTTCCGAGCCTGAGGCGGAGCAGCTCTATCGCATCGCCTACCAACAGATCCACCCCATCTACCAAGCCGTGGTCAAGGCATCGCTCACCATCGGCGCTCAGGTTGCTTCAGTCGAGGCTTCCTCTGCCATGTCGAACGAGCCTTCGCTGCACAACAGTTTCATGATGACGCTGGATGCCCACCCTTATTACAATGCCAAGGCGGTGGCGATGAGGATAGACTGTCATTACCGCACGGAAGGCACCGACCAGCAAGCCGATCCCGAAGAGAAAAGAAAGGCAAGAAATGAGGACAACATGGACGGCAAGGACGAGAAAAACGACATAGCAAGCATGATGCTGCTGTTGAGAAACCAATACAATTTCAGATACAACTCGGTAATGAAATACGTGGAATACCAGCCGAAGGAGAAAGGATGGTACGGATACCGACCCGTGGAGCCGAGGGTGATGAAAAGAATGACGCTCGAAGTACAGTTGGCTGGACTAAGGGTGAGCATCAAGGACGTGAGGAATTTTCTGGAGTCGGACTACATCAAGAATTACAATCCGATAGAAGAGTATCTCTATCTGTGCCACAACAAGTGGGACGGCAAGGACCACATCCGTGCCTTGGCCCGCACCGTGCCCACCAACAATCCATACTGGGCAGACTGGTTTTACACGTGGTTTCTCGGCATGGTGGACCAATGGCGTGGATACACGCATCGCCAGTACGGCAACTCGGTGGCTCCGCTCCTCATCTCCAAACAGGGCTTCAACAAGAGCACATTCTGCCGCCGCCTCTTGCCGCCCGAACTGCAATGGGGTTACAGCGACAACCTGATTCTCTCGGAGAAACGACAGGTGTACCAGGCGATGGCACAGTTCATGCTCATCAATCTTGACGAGTTCAACCAGATTTCGCCACAGGTGCAACAGGGTTTTCTGAAGAATCTTATCCAGTTACCCACACTGAAATACAAGCCGCCGTACGGAAGTCACGTCATGGAGTTTCCACGCCTCGCCTCCTTCATCGCCACGAGCAACATGAACGACATTCTCACCGACCCATCCGGCAACCGCCGTTTCATCGGCATCGAGTTGACGGGCCCCATCGACGTGAGTGTCCGCCCCAACCACCAGCAGCTTTTCGCCCAAGCGCTTGTGGCGTTGGGCAATGGCGAGAAGTGTTATTTCGACGCCGAGCAGGTGAAGCTCATCATGCAGAGCAACTGCCAGTTTGAGGTGGTTCAGCCGATAGACCAGTATTTCCGTCTCTACTTCGAACCTGCCGACGACGAGAAGGAAGGTGAGTACATGACGGCCGCCGAGATTTTCGACTTTCTGAAAAAGCAGATAGGTTCGTCGCTGAAAGTAAACAGCTTGATGGGATTCGGACGAAAATTGGCTAACATGACGCAACTGAACCACAAGCGTTTCGCCGATGGAATGAAGTATCTGGTAAAGAAAAGATAAATCAGCCTAAAATGAGACTTCCATGATACTTTTATGAGACTTTTCGGAACAAAATCCGAAAAGTCTCATTTGTTATATATATCTATCTATCAATGTATTACAAAAAGCTTCAAAGTCAAGAATGATACTTTGACACTTTTCTTTCAAAAAAACATTTACGGGCAAGAGATCAGCATCCTAAGTAAACCATAAGTCCACCCAGTACGATATACAACACGGCGTATGGGATGGCGGAACGGAGGATCTCGCCGTCCTTACCCTCCATGTCGCATGAGGCAGTGGCGATGGCGATGCTCTGCGGACTGATCATCTTTCCACCCGTGGCACCTGTGGTATTGGCGGCAACAAGCCAGTTGCTTTGACTTCCCTCCACCCCGAAGAAAGTATCAGTGCCCGTCATGCCGAGCTGGTTGGCAACATGAGCCTGGAGCTTGGCGAAGAGAATATTGGATGAAGTATCAGAACCCGTTACGAAGGTACCGATGGCACCAATCATCGGAGCTACCAATGGATAGAAATCACCCGTCACAGCCACCAAGCCCGAGGCGATGGAAGTTATCATACCCGAATAGTTCATCACACTCGCCAAGGCTATCAGCGAACAGATGGTCACCACTGTCTTGCGCAAGTTCACCGTGGTTCGGGCCAAGATGACCATCAATCGCTTGAAACTCAACCCCTGTACCAATCCACCGATCGTAGCACCCAGGAAGAGCATCAACCCTGCATTCGAAATCCAACCGAACTTAAAGGTACTGCCCAACACCGGCAGATGAACAGCACTCACCAAATGCGTCTTCAGGAAGGCGTTGACTGGAGGACAGAGCGCACCCGACACCAAGATAAACACCAATATAAAGAGGTAAACGCTCCACGCCTTGAAGCTCTCGGAGAAAGTGAAGGTCTCCTGTTTCTGCACCTTGCTCTTTCTCGCAAACACCTTGGCATAAACGATGATGGCAACGATGGCGGCGATAG
>ERZ1107006.1679-NODE-1679-length-18247-cov-7.444481_pt1 | contig 18247 bp, 14 predicted proteins | sample MGYA00403696_ERZ1107006 | MGnify/ENA primary metagenome ERZ1107006 (study PRJEB35170, sample SAMEA104062441) | human gut metagenome | biome: human gut; feature: human-associated habitat; material: faeces | place: Denmark | collected 2012-08-13 ...
AGGGTCTGCCCGTCAAGCCCCAGCCGGTACAGGGTATCGGAATCCATGGACTGGAACCAGGCCAGCGTCATCAGGCGGGAATCCTGCATCTGGTAAAGCGAACTGCCCCCTTCGGCGGTCCGGATGGTTTCGTCCGGCACAAAGGGTGCCAGCACAGTCATGCCGTTGAGAGAGTTCCCGCCTCCGCTTGTGCGGAAATCGAGAATGCACCCCTTCACCCCAGACAGCCGGGGCAGGATCTCCTGCTCATATTCCTCCCAGAAGGCGGTCGGGTCTGCGGTCAGTGTCTTTACCTGCACTACCAGAATGCTCTCCTCTGTGGGCGTGCCGCTTTCCAGCCGGTAAAGCCCGAAGACGTCCGAATCATAGAGCTGCTCCTCCCCGCACTGGAACACCGGCTGGGATTCATGGCCTCCCATGTCAAACAGCCCCAGCTCCTTGTAGGTATAGGTGAGCTCTTTTTCTGTGCCGTCCGGCAGCTCAAACTCCAGTGTCACTTCACTCCCCCGCTCGCCCTGGGTACAGAGGAAGTTCGCCCAGCGCTCCTCCCGGGTATCCGGTGTCTGCACGCCCACATAGGGCGCAACATGTCCCTGGAAATAGGCATGGACATCGCTGCCGTTCACCTTGGTGAGCCGGCTCAGCAGCGGCAGTTCTTCAGCATCCAGCGTCTCCCGGACATAGTACTCCCCTTCGATATGGCAGAGCGCCAGCGGCAGATTGCCCAGCAGGTCGCTTCCTTTGGGCGGAATCACCGTGGTATGTCCGTCCTGGAGCTGGGCGGTCAGCCGGCAGAGCTCCAGGTAATAATCATACTCCGACCCTGCCTCGGCTGCCTGGTAATAGGACTCCCGACAGGCTGCCTCCCAGTCAAAGTCCTCTGGAAGCAATCCGAACCCGCTGTACAGATCATCGGCGGCAGACTGGATCTCGGTAATGGAATAGGCCCGGTCCAGGTTATTCTCTGCGGCGCTGGGCCGGGTCAGACGGTCCCAGACCTGGGTTTTCAGCAAAATGGCAGCTGCCAGCACTGCCAGCAAAATTCCCGTTTTTTTCATGCGCTTCCCTCCCTGCCTACACCATTGTAACACAAAAGCTCCCCCAGAGTCGATCCGGAGGAGCCATTTTTTGTATAAATCCAAAGCGAAGGTCAGGCGGATTCAGAGGATTCCTGTTTCTCCCGCCTGCGGCGCCCATAGGCTGCCAGAATCCGGGTCATCGAGGACACCAGCACAATGCCCATGGCAATGGCACCTGCTACAAACAGGGTATGGATTCCGGTTTCCATGGCAAGCTGGGTCTCTCCGCCCACGAGGTATTCCATGGTATAGTAGGCACCGCCGCCGGGCACCAGCGGAATATAGGAGATCACCAGATAGACCGTCACCGGGGCCATATACTCGGAATAGAGAGAGACTGCCACCATCGAGAGAAAGAACTGCGGCACATCGCTGGAAAAGCAGCCGGCAAAGAGCAGGTAGACAAACCAGCTGAGCCCTCCGCCCAGAGCAGCATAGAACATATTCTTGCCCCGGAGGTTAAAGACATAGCTGAACCCGAAAGAGGCAAAGAACGCATAGATGCAGGGCAGGATCATATCAGGGGTGAGGTTCAGTTTCATACCAGCAGCACCTCCAGGAAGGGAGTGAAGATTGCCAGCGATACCACTACCCCGATGGCAATGCCAATGGCAGTGACCACTGCTTCCGCAAACTTGATCATGCCGGAGATCAGATCCGCGGCGATGAACTCCCGCATGGCGTTGGTCAGCGCAATACCCGGAACCAGGTTCATCAGCATGCCGATGATCATCTTATCCTGGCTGAGGGCAAATCCCGCCTTCACCGCCAGATAGCAGCCGCAGGCTGTGAACGCGCCTCCCACAATATTGACAAAGAAGGACGAAGCCTCCAGCTTTTCCAGCTGATGGATCACCACTTTGAGCAGTACGCCCAGCACAAAGGCCGCAGCCGCATCCACCAGGACACCGCCATAAAAGAGGGTGAAAAAGGCAGAGATCATACCGAACCCGAAGTACTGCATGGGCATGCTGTATACCGGGCCCTGTTCGATCTCCTGAAGCCGGACCATGATTTCCCCGTATTCCGGGGTCTGTTCACAGATCTGGCGGCAGAGGTACAGCCCAATGCCGGTGGATTTCTTGTCCACCCGCCCGTTGTACCCGGTGAAGCCCTTTTCAAATACATACGGCAGGTCGCACGCGCGCACGCCCGGCCCGGTGTCGCGGATGGACAGGACGGTCGCCGTGTCATTGCTTTCCAGGGAAAAGGTCAGCACCGGTTTTTCGAGCGCATACTTCACGCTGTTGCTCACGACCTGCCCGAGCAGGAAGCACAGCCCGCGCCGGTCGGCAAAGACCGTCTCGTCCGTCGGCCGGATCTCGACCCGGAAGCCTTTTTCCTCCAGCAGCGGGCGGTAATCGTCGAGCACCTCGTCGATGCAGCCGCGCAGCGTCAGCCGCTCAAAGCGATAGTCGCGCCGCGCGCCGCGCAGACGGGCGTAGTAGAGCATCTGGTCGATGAACGCCTGCATCCGGTTGCGCACGTAGTCGAGCTTGAAGCCCACGGCCTCCGGCAGCGTGTCGCGCCGGTTGTCGAGCACGAGCGTCAGCAGCGCCAGCGGCGTTTTCACCTCATGCGCCCAGAGCTCCACGTAGTTTTCGTAGTCGTCCATCTGCGCCTGTAACTGCGCGATGGCCTGCTGCTGCGCGCGCAGCGTCTCGCCGAGCAGGTGCACGCTCTGCGCCTCGTTTGCCGAGAGCAGGCGGCACAGCGCCTGTTCGTGCGCGGCGTCCGGCGCGGTCAGAAAGGCCGTGAAGGCCCGCTCCCGCTTTTTCGAGCGCGCGCAGAGCACCGCGCACACGCCGGCGAACAGAAACACCGTCGCCAGCACGATCACGGCCGACATGGCGGCGATGGCTCTTGCATCTGCCAGCCAGAGCAGCAGCGCGGCGAGCGCGTCCACACCCAGCAGCAGACCCAGCCACGGCAGGTACTGCCGCAGGTAGCTTCCGTTACGCTTCATGCGTCACCTCCAGCCGGTAGCCGACGCCGCGCACGGACACGAGCTGCTGGCGCATACCGAGGGCGGCCATCGTCTTTTTCAGCCGCGTGAGGTTGACCTGCAGCGCATTCTCGTCGATGAACTCCGTCGTGCCCCAGAGCGCGCGGCTCAGCTCGTCTTTCGTGGCGGTCTGCCCGCCGTGTGCCAGCAGCGTCTCGAGCAGCTTGCCCTGATTCGGCGGCAGGACGACGGACTGATTGTGAATGTAGAGCGTGTAGGTCTGCCGGTCGAGCAGAAAGTCCGCCCCCTCGAGCAGGTTCGGCCGCCCCTCGTAGCGCTTGAGCACGTTGCCGATGCGCGCGAGCAGCCGCTCCTTTCGATAGGGCTTGGTGAGGTATTCGTCCGCGCCGAGCTCGAGCGCGTGCACCTCGTCGCGCAGCTGGTCGCGCGAGGTCAGCACGAGCACGGGCAGGGCGCTGCGCCGCTTGAGATCGCGGCAGATCTGAAATCCGCTCACCTCCGGCAGATTCAGATCCAGCAGCACCAGATCGGGGGCGAGTGCGAGCAGCTGCCCGGTCACGTCCGCAAAGTCCGTGACCTCCGTGACGGCGTAGCCCGCCCGGCGCAGCATATCCGCCAGCTCCTCGCGCATGAGCGCCTCGTCCTCCACGACGGCGATGTGCTTCATCGCGCCGCCCCCTTTCCGTATGCGTTATTCTTCGCGTTCCGGCGCCATCAGCCCCAGCAGATACCGGCTGCTGGACCGCTTGACGGCCGCCATGTACAGCCATTCTACCACACACAGCAGCAAAATCATAGCGCCGGCGGTGATCATCAGATCTGTCATGCCGCGCTGCGCCTGTGCGGTGAGCATACCGGTGAAGAGCGCGCGCACGCCAAACACACTGCTGACTGCCGCCACGCCGACCGGCAGCCCAAAGTACCAGTTGATCTGCGCCTTTGCCGCGCGGCAGAGCGTGTCGTGCTCCGCACCGAGACGCACGAGCGTCCGGTAGCGGCGCGCGGCCTTTTGCTGGCCCATGAGAAACTGCACGCCGATGATGGTGTTGGCCACGACGAGGAAGATGATGGCAAGGTAGATGGTCAGGTAACTCGCCGCGACGATGTAAAACAGCTCGCGGCCGAGGTTCTGCAGGTAACTCTCGTATCTCAAACCGAGCGGGTCGAGCAGTGCGTTCATGTCCGCGATGGCGTTCATGAGGCTTTTGCCCTCCGTCATGGACGGGGCGAGCACACCGTCGAGGTAGACGTCATAGTCGCCCTGCGTGTAGTGGTCGAACACCGCGTCCGGCACGATGAGCGCGAATGACATTGTGATCGACCGGTCGGTGACGACGCTGACCGACTGCACCTGCCCCACGAGCGTGAACGGCGCGCCGTCGATCGTGATGGACGAGTCCTCCGCGATCAGGCGGTTGATCAGCGCCGTGCGGCTGGCCAGGGAGACCTCGCTGTCGCAGTAAACGGCGGCCTCGTTGTCCGCGAGCGTCAGCTCCGGCAGACCGGCGGTCGTCAGCAGGCGGTTGTAGCTGCTGAGCGCGATGAGGTACGGGTAGCCCACGGCCTCCAGCATGTATTGCAGCTGCTGCTGCTCGTCGGAGACGGGCATGGCATCGATGGTGCGCTGCAAGGCGGGGAATTTCACGGTGTTTTGGTAGTCCGTGCTCGTGCGCACGCGGCCGATGCGCATCTCGAAGAGGTCGGAAAATGCACCGTCGAGTCCGTGCGCCGCCAGCGTCTCGCGCACGGCGCCGCTGTCCTCGCTGTCGGTGGGGAAGGTGTAGTCGAGCGTGTGCGTCTCGGCGCGGGACGAGCGCGCGGTTGCCACGCCCGCGCCGAAGCAGCATAGCGCCGCCAGAATCAGCAGTGAGCAGATCGCCAGCGCGCCGGAGCGGTGGATGACCGTTTCCTCGACCTGACGGAAGTTAAATACCCGCAGCCTGCCCGCGCGGTCTCCGCGCCGGGCCAGCCGGTCGATGATGACACGCAGGCCGTAAAACAGCAGCAGCGTGCCCGCCACGCCGAGCGCGAGCGTGCCCGCCATATAGCGCAGGCCGCTCCACGCATACCCGAGGATGGCAAACGTGTACGCTCCGGCGAGCAGCGCGATGCCCAGCACGAGCGCTGCGGCGTAGACGGCGGCGGGGCGCTGCTTTTTCGTGCCCTCGGGTGTCTCCGTGAGCAGCGCGCCGATCTCCTGACGCACGATCTTCCCGCTGAGGATGAGCGAGGCCAGCAGCTTGATCGCAAGAAAGCCCACGGCCGTCCACCCGATGGCGGACAGGGAGAGCGTGAATTGGTGCCCCACGATGCCGAGCCCGACGAGCCGCGCCGTGACGAGGCTGATGACCTCCGAGATCAGCAGTGCCGCCGGCAGGCCGATGGCCAGCGCGATGAGGCTCGAGCGCAGATCCTCCGCCAGCAGCATGCCGAAGAGCTTGCGCCGCTGCATGCCCAGCATGAGGTACACGCCGAATTCGTGCCGCCGCCGTGCGAGCTGAAAGCGGTTGGCGTAGTATACGAGAAAGAACAAAATGAACAGCGTCAGCCCGTACAGCACCGGGACGAGCGACAGCAGCCGGTCTACGGCGCTGCTCTCCATGCGCTGGAGGAACACCATCACGTCCTGATGCGACAGGGAGAGAATGATGTAAAACGCGACGATCGAGATGAGCAAGGATGTGAAAAACAGCCCGTTTTCCTGGCGGCTGCGGCGGCTGTTGCGCGCAACAAGTTCAGAGAACATTCGCACTGCCCCCTCCCAGCTGCGCCATGACGGCCAGGATGCGCCCATAGAACTCCTGCTGCGTCTCGTCCGGCACGTCGCGCCGCAGCTCGTGGAAGAGCACGCCGTCCTGGATGAAGAGAATGCGCTTGCAGTAACTCGCGGCGTTGCAGTCGTGCGTGACCATGAGGATGGTCGTGCCGGCGTCCGCGTTCAGGCCGGAGAGTTTTTCCATGAGCGCGCGCGCGTTTTTCGAGTCGAGCGCGCCGGTCGGCTCGTCGGCCAGCACGATCTCGGGGTCGAGGATGAGCGCGCGCGCCGCCGCGATGCGCTGCTTTTGCCCGCCGGACATCTGCGCCGGGAACTTGTCGAGCACGTCCGTCACTTCCAGATAGTCTGCGAGCTTTGTCAGCCGCTCGCGGCTCTCGCCCTCGGACACGCCGTGCAGCGCCAGCGGCAGGAGAATGTTCTCCCGACCGGTGAGGTTGTCGATGAGCTCAAAGTTCTGAAACAGGTAGCCGATCTCCTTGCCGCGGTAGTCGGCGAGCGCCTTGCCGTGCAGCGTCGTGATGCACTTGCCGTGCAGGGCGATGGCGCCGCTGCTCGGCGCGATGACGGTCGCAATGCAGTTGAGCAGCGTCGATTTTCCCGAGCCGCTGCTGCCCATGATGCCGAGAAACTCGCCCGGCATGACCTGAAACGAGATGCCGTCGAGCGCGCGGGTCAGATTCGGCTCCTTGCCGTAATATTTTTTCAGGGCTGCAATTTCGAGAATGGGTTCCATTGCATGTACCTCCTTTGCTTTCTGCTGCCATGGTACAACACCCGGCGCACAAAATCCACTTACAGTGGCTGAAAGGATCTTGCAAAAGCGCGCGGATGCGCAAATGCCGCAGGCGGCTGCCTGCGGCATTTTTGGTTTATTCGGAATGTTACAGCGTGTTTTCTCCGGTCTCAAGGCCGATGACCTCGTCCACCGGCAGCGAGAGGATGATGCCGTGTGCGTCCGTGCGCAGGCCGCAGGCGTCGCTGATCGCGTTCATGACGGCGGCCTTCTTTTCGCGCGGCGTGACGATGACGACGAACTCCTCTTCCTCCTGCATGGAGATGCCGAGCTTCTGGCTGATGCGTTTGGAGTTCTGCCGCCGGCCCTTGAGGATCGTTCCGCCCATGGCGCCGGCGCTTCTGGCTGCGTCGATCGCGTCGCTGCTGTAGCCGTTGCTGAGCGCGACCCAGATGGCGGCGTAACCGGCGCTGGTTTGCATATCGGACATATCGCTATCCACCCTTTCTTCGATCTTCTGTTCTATCGTCTCGCGCATCTGATCGTTCAGGAGCTGCAGCATCGGCCGCTGCAGCCCCGTGATCGGGATCGTCAGCACGATGCCGCCGCCGCGTTTGTGCAGCGGGATGCGCTGCTGCAGCGCGTCGAGCAGGTCGCGCACGAGAAATTTCGGCAGCAGCCCGATCGTGAGCAGGCGGCCGCTGCCGCTCAGGCCGAAGATGTCGAGCATCTCCGACGGCGCGGTGCCGTGCCCCTGGCACTGATAATAGATCGGGATGCGGAAATTCTGAAACGTCTGTTCGAGCTTGCGGCGGTATTCATGATTCGTAATGATGAGCACCATGCGCGGTGCGAGTCGGTTTTCGGCATGTATCATATCTCTTCGTCCTCCAGGTCGATGACGCCGTCATCGGACAGCAGGTCAGCTTTGTTTTGTGCCACGGCTTTGGATCTATGTACATAAAGAACGCCCATGATCTGGATCGCCACCGGCGGGGCGAGCGCGACGAGCGCCACGACGCCGAAGGCGTCCGTGACGACGTTGCCGCCGAGCGCGGTGCACGCGCCCATGGCCAGCGGCAGCAGGAAGGTGGAGGTCATGGGCCCGCTTGCGACGCCGCCGGAGTCGAAGGCGATGCCCACGAACACGGACGGCACGAACCGCGCGAGGATGAGCGCGAGCGCGTAGCCGGGCACGAGGATCCAGTAGATGCTGATGCCGGTCAGCACGCGTACCATGGACAGCATCACCGCGCAGGCGACGCCGATGGACAGCGCCGTGTTCATCATGCTCTGCGACACGGTGCCGCCGGTGACGTCCTCGACCTGCTTGTTGAGCACCTGCACGGCGGGCTCGGCCTTGACGATGTAGTAGCCGATGAGCGCGCCGATCGGGATGAGCACCCAGCGGTACGCGCTGCCGGCCAGACCCGAACCGAGCAGGTTGCCCACGGGCGTGAAGCCGACGTTCACACCGGTCAGAAACAGGATCAAGCCGATGACCGTGTATAGAAAGCCGACGCCCGTACGCAGCAGCTGCCGCCGCCGGTAGCAGCGCGTCAGCAGCTGAAACAGCACGAACACCGCCACGATCGGCAGGATGCTCAGCAGCACTTCCTCGGCATAGCCCGGGAAGCCGAGCGCAAACTGCCGCGCCACGTCGCGCGTCGTCACGACCGGCGCGATCTCCACAGCGGAGTAGGCCGCGTCCGTCGGGTGGTAGAAGATGCCGAGCAGCAGCACCATCAAAATCGGCCCGACGCTGCACAGCGCGACGAGACCGAAGCTGTCGTCGTCGTGTCCCTGCGTGCTGCGGATGGCTGACACGCCGACGCCCAGCGCCATGATAAACGGCACGGTGATGGGCCCGGTCGTGACGCCGCCGGCGTCGAATGCGACGGCGAGAAATTCCTTCGGGGAAAACAGCGTCAGCACAAACAGCAGCGCATACGCGGCCAGCAGACATTTTGCCAGCGAGACGCGAAACAAAATGCGCAGCACGGCCAGCGCCAGAAAGACGCCCACGCCGACGGCGACCGTCCAGATGAGCACATTGTTCGGGATCGACGCGACCTGGTTTGCCAGCACCTGCAGGTCCGGCTCCGCGATGGTGATGATCGTCCCGAGCGCGAACGCCACGAGTACGACCAGCAGCACCTTTTCGCGCTTCGCCAGCGTCTTGCCGACGCCCTCGCCGAGCGGCGTCATGGACATCTCGGCGCCGAGCTGGAAAAACCCCATGCCGACGATCAGCAGCACGGCGCCGGTCAGAAACAGCGCCAGCGTGCCGATCTCCATCGGGACGAGCGTGACGCTCAGCACCAGCACGATCAGGGTGATGGGCAGCACGCTCGAGAGAGATTCCTTGACTTTTTCTTTCAGCTTTTCATTCATACGGTTGCGGTGGTCCTCCTTTCGCGGGGTGATTCAGGATCGCTGCACGACCGCATCGCAGCCCGTCAGGCGCGGTTGAGAATGGCCATGAACTCCTCGCCGGTGATGGTCTCCTTTTCATAGAGGTACTTGGCCAGCTCGTCGAGCTTGGCACGGTTTTCCGTGAGGATGCCGACGGCCTTGGCGTGCTCTTTTTTCACGAGCGCGACGACCTGATGGTCGATCTGCGTCTGCGTTTCGGCCGAGCAGGCGAGGGAGGCGTCGCCGCCGAGGTACTGGTTCGTGACCGTCTCGAGCGCGACCATGTCGAACGCCTCGCTCATGCCGTAGCGCGTGATCATGCCGCGGGCGAGCTTTGTTGCCTGCTCAATGTCGTTGGACGCGCCGGTGGAGATGACGCCGAAGCGCACCTCCTCGGCCGCGCGGCCGCCGGTGAGCGTGGCGATCTTGTTTTCCAGCTCCTCTTTCGTCATGAGGTAGTGGTTGCCCTCTTCGACCTGCATCGTGTAGCCCAGCGCGCCGGACGTGCGGGGGATGATGGTGATCTTCTGCACGGGGGCGGAGTGCGTCTGCAGCGCGGCGACGAGCGCGTGGCCGATCTCGTGGTAGGCGACCGTCCATTTCTCCTGATCCGTGAGAATGGCGTTTTTCTTCTGATAGCCCGCGATGACGACCTCGATGCTTTCCTCGAGATCCGACTGCGTGGCAAAGCGGCGGCCGTCGCGCACGGCGCGCAGCGCGGCCTCGTTGACGATGTTCGCCAGCTCCGCGCCCGATGCGCCGGAGGCCATGCGCGCGATCTTGTTGTAGTCCACGTCCTCGGCGACCTTGATCTTGCGGGCGTGCACCTTGAGGATCTCTTCGCGGCCCTTGAGATCGGGCAGCTCCACGGGCACGCGCCGGTCAAAGCGGCCGGGGCGCGTGAGCGCCGGGTCGAGCGACTCGGGCCGGTTCGTGGCGGCGAGGATGATGACGCCGTTGTTGCCCTCGAAGCCGTCCATCTCGGTCAGCAGCTGGTTGAGTGTCTGCTCGCGCTCGTCGTTGCCGCCGACCTGCCCGTCACGCTTTTTGCCGATGGCGTCGATCTCGTCGATGAACACGATGCAGGGCGCCTTCTCCTTGGCCTGACGGAACAGGTCGCGCACCTTGCTCGCACCCATGCCGACGAACATCTCCACGAATTCCGAACCGGACATGGAGAAAAACGGCACGTTTGCCTCGCCGGCGACGGCCTTGGCCAGCATCGTCTTGCCGGTTCCCGGAGGGCCGACGAGCAGAACGCCCTTGGGCATGGATGCGCCGATCTCCTGATACTTCGCCGGGTCGTGCAGGTAGTTGACGATCTCGGTCAGGTTTTCCTTGGCCTCGTCCTCACCGGCGACATCGGAGAATTTGATGCCCTCGGCCGACTTGACGTAGACCTTCGCGTTCGAGCCGCCGAGCCCGAACATCATGGAGTTCGGCCCGCCGGCCTTGTTCGTCATGCGCTTGAGCATGAACTGGCCGAGGGCGACAAAAAACACGATCGGCAGCAGCCACGTCAGCAGGAAGGACAGAAACGGCGACATCTGCTCGACGATCTCGCTCGAGAACTCCGCGCCGGAGTCCTTCAGACGGTAGATGAGGTCAGGATCGTCCATCAGGCCGGTCTTGTATACCTGCGTGTCGTCTTTGTTCGTGAAGAGGATCTGGTTATTTTGCACCTCCACACGGCCGATCTCCTGATTTTCCGTCATGGTCATAAATGTGCCGTAGTCGACCTCCTTGACCTGCCGCTGGCTCAGCCAGGGCACCGCCAGGAAGTTGAGCGCCAGAATCACGAGAATGACGATGGCGTAATAATACACCAACGGCTTTTTGGGGCTTTTCACTTCATTCATGTGAACGCTTCCTTTATCTTGATAAAATGTGTGCACTTTTGGGACTCGTGTAACGTAACTTTAGTTTACCACAACAGGAAAGAACTGTCCAGTGAATAAACTATGTACACCGTGTACAAAATTTGACCAAAACGATGGAAAAGAGACAAGGAAACTGCCTTCTGTGCAGCAAAGGTTACAGAAGAAAGGCCCTTGCGCCTGTATGATAGTTTTATAACAATTTGACGGAGGGCCTCGTATGGAGATGCTTCTTTACCAGAGCACGCAGTTTCGTGACGTGAAAAAGATCCTGGACCGCGCCCACGGCTTTGCAGGGCTTTTGACGGCCGGCGGCATCGAGGCCTCGCGGCTGGATGTGCCCTTCGTCTGCGATCAGAAGGTGCTCTCGCGGTATGACGATGCGTGCAGCGATGTCCGCCGCATCCTGACCATGCAGCTGGGGCTTACACTGCCGAAGGGCTTTTCCATTCCGTTGGAGGCTGAGGATCTGGCAGTCTTTTTTTCGCAGCAGTGCGGCCTGCAGCAGATGCAGGACTACCTGACACAAAAGCGCGCGCGCACGCAGGCGGACATCCAGACCTGGCTGCGTGACCGCCCGTGGGACACCCACCCCGTGACGGCGGCGCAGGCGGCGGCGCAGAACCTCGTCTTTGACGCGCAGACCGGCCGCATCGGCACGGACGGCTGCTTCAACGCCGGCACGGTGCTCGAGCTGCCGTCGTCGGTCGACGGGGTGCGCGTGCGCCGTCTGGCGTCCTACGCCATGGTTTCCTATACGTATCTGGACACGCTCATCCTCCCGGACAGCATCGAGACGGTCGAGCCCTATGCATTTTATGATAAGGTGCACCTGCGCAGTACCAATCTGCCGCGCGGTCTCGCCGTCATCCCGGAGGGGATGTTTTCGCGCTGCATCGGCCTGACGGGCATCGTCATCCCGGACAGCGTGCGCGAGATCCAGGATGAGGCGTTTTACCAGTGCAGCAATCTGGACACGGTCGTCATCCCCGACAGCGTGGAGCGCATCGGCCGCTGCGCGTTTTTGAATGCGCGGCGCGTGATCTACCACGGCAGCGCCAAGGGCTTTCCCTGGGGCGCGACGCGGGGCAACTGAGAAAGGCGGAAACCGATATGCATCCTACCCGGCAATTTGAGACCGCCGTCTGCGGCGGCAGCAATCTGAAAGCACCGATGAAGCTCGACTTCCTGCGCTCGCTCTGCGCGCAGGAGCGCCATGCGTGGCCGGAGGTCGTGCTTTGCCGCGTCGAGGGCGAGCCGCTGCCCGTGTGCTGCCTGTCCGAGGCGGCGGCGGGCGACCCGTTTGCGCGCATCGGCATTGTGACAGCGCCCTCGGAGGCGCTCACGGCGCTGCTGCGCACCGCGCCCGTGCGGGCGCGGGTCACGGCCCTGTGCGATTCCGCGGGCGAGCCGTGCGACGGCGGCGCACCGGACGTCTGGGGCTTTCTCGCCGAATACCGTTGTGGCGACCCGCTCAGCGGCGCGGTGCGCGCGGCCATCGACGGCGCGGCCGCGCGTGGCTGCGCGTCCCCGGAGGCGCTGACGGCGCGCGCCGAGTATCTGCTCGAGCAGGCAGTGCCGGAGCCGATCATCCTGCGCGTGTTCGCGGAGATGTTCTCCCTGCCGGAATACCCAGAGCTGGTGCCCGATCCGCCGGTGCGCTATGTGCAGGCGGACGGCTTCGGCGCGCTCACGCGCTGCCTTGCCTACCGGCTCTCGGGCATGCACCTGCGCCTCGTCGGCAGCAAGGGCTGCGGCAAGAACACGCTCATCCAGACAGTCGACTGGCTGCTCAACGTGCCGCAGTACCGCATGCAGGGCAATGCCGAGCTCGACAAGCTCGACCTGCTCGGCGGCCCGACGATCGAAAACGGCACCATGCGCTACCGCCTGAGCGATATGCTGCGCTATCTCGCGGCGGGCGCGGACGTCGTGCTCGACGAGGGCAACACCATCAAGCCCGAGTGCGCCGACGTGCTCCACTCGCTGACCGACGCCGCGCGCCAGATCCAGGTGCCCGGCTACGGGCTCGTGCAGATGCACCCGCACTCGGCGTTCACGATCACGATGAACGAGGACTATGCCGGCACGAACTTCATGAACGAGGCGACGATCGACCGCTTCACGCCCATCCACATCGCCGAGCCGGAGAGCATCGTCGATGTGCTGCACCGCGTCGTGCCCGAGGCAAGCGCCGCCAGCCTGAATATCTGCGACTATGTTTACTGTGCCATCCGCGACCGCATCCGCAGCGCCGGCGGGCTCGAGCCGGACGCGATGACGATCCGCGGCTTTATTGACGCCCTGCGCGCGGAGCCCCTGCTGGGCCTGCGCTGGGGTCTGCTCGACAACGTGGCCTCCAAGCCGCAGGACGCCTACACCCGCCTCCAGCTGACCGAGCTCATTGAGAGCATGGTGCCGCAGGATGGACGGATTTGACGCCGCGCTGGCGCGCTACCGGGCGTTTCTGGCGCATGATCCCATCACGCCGCTGCTCCGGCGCAGCCTCGCGCTGCTCGTCCCGGGGAATATCCGGGTCGATACCGTCACGGCGGACGATAGCCTGCGCTGCACGACGGACGGCACGGCCGTCACCGTCGGCGGGGCGGAATATCTGCTGCGCACGGATTTTGACGCCCGCCACTGGACGGCCGCGCTGCGCGTGCTGCTCGCGCGAGAGATCCAGCACGACAGCAGCTCCGACCGGGACGTCTGCGCGGCGTTCGCGGCGGAGGCCGGCGCATATTTTCACGCGCACTATGCCCTCGCGCCCGAGACCGGGGCGCTGCTCGGGCACCGGATACTGAACATTCTGGAGCAGGCGCGCACGGATAACATCCTCTGCCGCCGCTTTCCGGGCTACCTGCCGCTGCTGCGCTTCGTGTGTTATGCGCAGCTCGAGGCGGCCGCACCCGGCAGCGCGCTCGCGGCGCTGCTCGATGAGCTGGAGGCTTTTGCACTCACGGGCATCCCGTGTGGGACTCCGGCGCTCGCCGCCGTCCGGGCCGAAGTGGAGGCGGCGATTCTCGCGCCGTCGGCCGCCGCGTGCGCGGACATTGGCCGGCAGATCCTCGCGGCGCTCGCGCCGGAGCTGGCGCGCCTGTGCGGCATCGCGGATGCCGATGCGCTCGCGCGCATCGCATCGCAGCTCGTGGACTATGCCTTCAGCGAGGGCGACCGCGCGGAAGCCTTCGGCGACGGCTGCGACAGCCGCCTCCGCCTGCGCAGTGAGGCGCAGGACGCGGCGCGCCAGGGCCCGTCTGCCGACGGGGAGGACGCCGATCTTGAAAAAGGCGACAGCGCAGCCGGCGGCAGCGGCGACAACTCCGAGCGCCACGGCGACATGAGCGGCAGCCTCGCCAGTCAGGAGGTCAAGCCGAGCGGCTCAGCCGGGACAAACGGCAGGGAGGACCGCGGCCGATCGTCCAGCGTCGGCCGCAGCGGCAATCACGGCCAGAGCGGGGCGACCGCCACCACGTCGGACACGGTGTCCGCCGCGCAGAAGGCGGCCTCCGGCGGGCCGGAGAGCCTGCGCGAAGTGCTCGGCACGGGCTGGGGCGCGCACCGCGGCTTTGCGCTCAGCGCGGCCGAGACGGACGCCATGCTCGCCGCGGCGGAAAAAGCGCTCACGCGCGAGCGGGCAATTGAGCAGCAGCTGCATGTCTCCGGCCCGCGTGCTGCCCGGCTCGACGCCGGGGAGCGGCAGGGGCTGGCCGAGCGGTATGCCGGCCTGACGTTTACGGAGACGTATATCACGCCGGGTGGCGGGCGGCTGCCGCCCGCATTTGCCGAGCGGGCAAAGGCGCTGCACCACCGGCTCGACAAGCTCCTGCGCCAGCAGCGCGAACGCAGCGCCAGCCAGCGCACCGGCGCGCTCTCACAGCGCGAGCTGTGGAAGATCCCGCTCGATGCCAAGGACGTTTTTCGCCGCAAAGCACCGCCGTCCAAGCGCGAGACGGCGTTTTACCTGCTCATCGACCGCAGCGGCAGCATGGGCGCCGGTATCGGCGACGGGACATCCAAGCTCTTCACGGCGCTGGCCACGGCGGCCGTGCTCGAGGAGGCGCTCAAGGGCATCGCCTATACGAAGATCGTCGCCTTTGACGGCGGCACGAACGCCGTGGAGCACTGCGTCATCAAGGATTTCGACCAGAAGGAGATCGGCAGCCGCTGCATCGACGCCATGGAGCAGATCGCCGCCGGCAACGGCAACAAGGACGGTTATTCCATCCGCGCCGCCGCGCTGGATCTGGCCAAGCGCACCGAGCGCCGCAAGATCCTCATGGTACTCTCCGACGGGCTGCCGTCCGGCTATTTCAGCGAGGCGGAGGCGATCGACGATGTGCGCACGGCCGTGCAGGCGGCGCGCCGCCGAGGTCTGCTCGTCATCCCGATCATTTACACCGCGCGCACGGACGAGAACGTGGATGCTTACCGCCGTATGTATGAAAAGAGCATGATCTTTGCCGATTCCGTGGGCATGCTCGGCGAGTTCGAGCGCCTGCTCATGAAGCTGGTGCGCTGAGCGGCGGCCGGGGGGGTGGAATTGCTTGACAAGCCCCGCGCGGTGTGCTATGATGACTTCTCGTTAAAAGGGAGTAGTTACAAATGTATGACCAACAATCTCCCGGCATCCGCCGGTGGTCATGCGCCTATTGTGATAGGTAATGAGACTTTTAGCACATCATATTTATGATCGTGCCGAAAGTCTCATTTTTTGTGCGATCACGAAGGAGAATGCGTTATGAACCTCGATTTTACCGGCAGTACCCTCTTTCTTGTCCTGCTGCTGTTCGCGGCGGGCCTTGTGTGCATCATCAAGGGCGGCGACTTTTTTGTCGATGCCGCCACGTGGATCGCCGAGGCCTCCGGCATCCCGAAATTCATCATCGGCGCGACCGTTGTGAGCTTTGCCACGACGATGCCGGAGATGCTCGTGTCCGTCTTTTCCGCGCTGGAGGGCAACGCGGACATCGCCATCGGCAACGCCGTCGGCTCGGTGACGGCCAATACCGGCCTGATCATGTGCCTGTCGCTGATCTGCATGGAGTGCACCATGCCGCGGCGGCAGTATGCGGTCAAGGCGGTGCTGCTGCTCGCGGCGATCGCGGTTCTGTTTGGCTTCACGCGCGACGGGCAGTTGTCCATCCTTGAGAGCGTTTTGATCCTTGTCATTTTTGTGTGCTTTATTGCCGAGAGCCTTGTCGCTGCGCGGCGTGAGCAGTCGCTTGAGGCCCCGGAGCAGGATGCCCGCCCCAAGACGGACGGCCGGACGGTCGCGCTCAATATCGGCAAGTTTGTGTTTGGCGCTGCGGCCATTGTGCTTGGTGCGCAGCTGCTGATCGACAACGGCACCGCGCTCGCACAGATGATCGGTGTGCCGGATGCCATCATCGGCGCGACCATGATCGCCATCGGCACCTCGCTGCCGGAGCTTGTTACGACCATCACGGCCATCCGCAAGAAGCAGTCGTCCCTGTCGGTGGGCAACATCATCGGCGCGAACATCATGGATCTCACGCTCATTATGCCGCTGTGCGCGCTCATCCTCGGCAAGCCGCTGCCGGTCGAGCGGCAGGGCATGCTGCTGGACATTCCGGCGTGTCTTGTCGTGTGCGCAGGTGCGCTCATTCCGGCGCTCGTGCAGGGCAGGTTCCGGCGTTGGGTCGGCTTTTTCATCGGCGGACTGTACATCGTTTATCTCGTCATCATGTTCACGTGCTTCGGCGCGTAAAAACCGGCGCCGGCCTCCCACGGGAGGCCGGCGCTGATTTTATGCGTGTTCGAAGCGGCCAAGTAGAATGAGCCGATAACGAAACGGTAAGGTATTATTGCATAACGAACGAGGACAGTTTATCAAAGACATAAGTATATAGCTGTGCGACTTTTTTATTTCCCAGTGCAAAACACAGCGTGAGCGAAAAGAGCAGCGCAAAGACAAGAAACACATATGGGTCTCGAATTTTTATCCATTCCAGATCATAAAGCGCTTTAATGATAAACCCGTGCCCCAAGTATACGCAAATGCTGTTCATTCCGATACTTGAGAACATAGTCTGCCGTTTCGGGGCCGTTGAGAGAAAAAAGAAAACACCAAAAAAACCTGTGACCAGCAAGCCCGCACGAAGTGCCATTCCGAGCATATAAGATTGCCCGAGCTCTGCATACGACGTATTCAAATACAATGTGTCAACGCGGATGTCCAATTTTGTATAGACCAACGCGATCGCACCGATCAGACAAGCTGCGGGCAGCGAAAACCATTTTCGGACGTGCACGATCTTGTCCACTTGCGCTTGCGGCATGAGATACCCGGCCATAAAATAGGGGAAGAAGCAAACGGTTCTCGAAAGGGAAAGAACTTCTCCTGCGGATGGGAGCATACCGATCAAAGGCACAAAAACCAATGTGATTAAAAACGGATGCTTGAGCTTGATCAGGACTTCGACAAGAATTTTCCACGAAAAAAGACTCAGCAGATACCACATAATCCAGTTTGGCTTCCATATATTGAGCACGTTGGATTCGAATGGGAGAGCGTAGAGCACGTTAAAAATCAGGTAGGGGATCAGGCAGCTGCTGATCGCTTTTTTGAGATACGTTTCATAATCGGAATGCCGCTTTGAAAAGAAACCGGAGATAAAAATGAAAACAGGCATATGGAATGTGTATATCAAATAGTAAAGGTACTTCGTTGCAAGGTAATTTCCCCATACGGAAAACAGGTTGGATACTGTGTGGCCGAAGACGACACAGAGAATTAGGATTCCTTTCATATTGTCAAAGTGATAATTCCTTTGCTTCTCTGCTCTCATTTTTGTCCTCCAAAAGTGCAGTGCTTGGATGATTCTATCATGGCATCGGCTGAAACACAATTTTTCATTTGCTGCAGGCAGAAAAATCCCCGGAAGCCGAAGCCTCCGGGGTGATTTTCAAATCGAGAAATTCAACGTATTTTTTTCGTTGCTGACCAGTTCCTCGAGTGTTACCGAGTCGACATATTGGTTGATCACATCGTACAGTCCGCGCCAGAAATCGAGCGTGATACACTCATTTGCTCGCGCACAGTCGATCGGTTCATGCTCCAGACAGGCAACCGGAGCGAGAGAGCCTTCCGTGATGCGCAGAATATCGCCCACCGTATACTCGGACGGGTGACGCGCCAGCTGATAGCCGCCCTGTGCGCCTCGCGTCGAGATAACAAAGCCCGCACGCGAAAGCTGTACGACGATCTGCTCCAGATATTTTGCCGAAATCTCCTGTCGCCTGGAAATATCGCGAAGCGGTATATAGCCGCCGGCATCGTGCTGTGCAAGATCGATCATCAGTCGAAGCGCATATCTTCCTTTGGTTGAAATCTTCATAATCTATCCGGCGCACCTCTGTTTTTTCGGTTCGGGT
>ERZ1107006.1701-NODE-1701-length-18057-cov-7.758527_pt1 | contig 18057 bp, 17 predicted proteins | sample MGYA00403696_ERZ1107006 | MGnify/ENA primary metagenome ERZ1107006 (study PRJEB35170, sample SAMEA104062441) | human gut metagenome | biome: human gut; feature: human-associated habitat; material: faeces | place: Denmark | collected 2012-08-13 ...
GCACGAACCCCAACGGCACCATCAACCGCGCCCAGATGGTCACCATGCTGTGGCGCGCCATGGGTCAGTCTGCCGCTGCCTCCGGTGCCAGCTTTGCTGACGTTCCCGCTGACAGCTACTATGCGCAGGCCGTGGCCTGGGCCGTGGAGAACGGCATCACCGCCGGCGTGGGCGGCGGACGCTTCGACCCCAACGCCACCTGCACCCGCGCTCAGATCGCAACCTTCCTGCACCGCAGCTATCTGAGCAAATGACATAGCAATGAGAACAGCGGTCGTATAATGCGACCGCTATTCTCTTACCGCTGTCGAGACTGAAATTTGGGGAAAGAGAGCAAAGGAGCCACCACATGAAGAACGAATCACAGCAGGCACTGCTGCTTCTCCGGCAATACCTACATCAGCAGACAGACGAGCAGCATCCGGTCTCGGTCACGGACATTCTCGCATTCTGGCAGCAGCACGGCATTCAGGCCGGACGCAAGAGTGTTTACACTGACATCGAACTGCTGCAGAACGCCGGGATGGATATCGTCTGCGTCAAAAGCAGCCAGAACAAATACTTTGTTGGGCAGCGGCTTTTCGAACTGCCGGAGCTGAAGCTGCTGGTGGATGCGGTGGAATCCTCCCGGTTTATCACGGAGAAAAAGAGCACCGCCCTCATCAAGAAGCTGGGCCATCTCACCAGCACAGCGCAGGCGGAACAGCTGAACCGCCGCATTTACATGGGCGGTACCCCGAAGCCGGAGAATGAGAGTATCTACTACAATGTGGATACTATCCACAACGCCGTCCAGAAGAAACAGCAAATCACCTTCCAGTATTTTGAGTACACGCCTAAAAAGGAAAAGATACTCAAGCATGACGGATACAAGTATCGATTCAGCCCCTACGCCATGATCTGGAATCGGGACTGCTACTATGCCGTAGGCTGGTCGGAAAAGCACGGAAAGATTGCACAATTTCGGGTGGACCGCATGACGGCAGTCGAACCGCTGGAACAGGCGGCAGTCCAGACACCGGACTTTGATCCGGCGGAGTATGTCCGAAAGGTGTTTGGGATGTACCCGGACAACCTCTGTACCGTAGAGCTGCTGTGCGATAATGAGGTCATGCGCAGCGTCATCGACCGCTTCGGTGAAAATGTGCGGACGGAAACTGTAGATGAACAGCATTTCCGTGCCACAGTCGAGGTCGCGCCAAGCCCTCCGTTCTTCAGTTGGGTCTTTACCTTTAGCGGTAAGATTCGCATCGTCAGCCCGTTAACGGTGCTGGAGGAAATGCGGGATATGGCAGCGTGGCTGAAATAATTTCCGGGTGGTGTTCCCTGCGGGGAACACCATCTTTTTCACGTCTTGCCAATCGAACGAATGTTTGCTATACTAAGGCTACAGTGTTTCCAGAGAAGAGAACACGGATAGGAGGTGAGTTACTTGGAACAGACATTCGGCAGCTTCGTTCGGGAGAAACGGCAATCTATCGGATTGTCCCTGCGCACGCTGGCGGCAAAGCTGGACTTGTCGCCGGTCTATCTGAGCAACATTGAGAACGACCGCAGACCGGCGCCGACGCGCGCATATTTGGAACGGTTGGAGCAGGAACTGCATCTGAGCAAGGTGGAAACCGAGCAGATGCTGGATCTTGCCGCCAAGTCCCAGAATAACCGGGTATCCGCAGACCTGCCGGACTACATCATGGATCGGGAGATCGTCCGGGCCGCACTCCGCACGGCAAAGGAGGCAGACGCCACAGACCAGGAGTGGCAGGAATTTATCGACCGGATCACCCAGCGCGCAAAGAAATCCAAAGAGGGCGGTGAAATAGACACATGAAAAAAGCATATTACCGCGAACAGGCGCTGGAGCGGATCGCCCGCGATGTGATCACCGCCTATGACCTCAGACTTTATTACGGCCCTCCCACAGCCATTCCCATTGAGGACATCATAGAGGCACAGGGGCTGGTGCTGGAGTATCAGTATCTGCGGAATAATGGGCGGGTTTTGGGCGAGACCATCTTTGACGACGGTCTCACAGCGATCTATGACCGGGAAAACCACCGCTATGACCTTCTTCCCGTCAAGGGCGGCACCATCCTCATCGACTGCTCTCTCTGCGAAGAGGAAGCATCTACCGGGCGGCTGCGCTTTACCTGCGCCCATGAGCTGGGGCACTGGCTGCTCCATAAGAAACAGTTCAGCGGGACCGGCGAAAACGCGGCGCTCCGTTCCGGCGATGAGAGCGACAACACATTGGAAGTGCAGGCGAACCTGCTGGGCTCTATCCTTCTGCTGCCGCTGCCGCAGGTCAAGCGCTGCTTCTATCAGCTGCGCTCCGGACGGACGAACCAACAGCTGGTGACGGATATGGCAGGTATCTTTCAGGTATCCAAGCAGGCCATGCGCATTCGGTTGGAGAACCATAACCTGCTGTAAAAAATTTTCATATACTGTTCTCAAAAAAGAGAACAGAGAAAGCGAGGCGCTATGTCAAAAACCAATTCCCTGCGCTGTCCGCTGTGCGGCAAGGGCCGTATCGCGGATATCCCCAGCGGTGCGGAGCAGTCTCAGTACAGGCTGTTTGCGCTGCACAGAGCAGAACACCCTGACCTGATCGCCAAATGCCCCAAGTGCGGCGAACAGATCGGCATCACGGTATTGATGCCTGGCTCTCAACCCCTAATCCGCACACCCATCCCATTTATGGGATATGTTCAGGCATAAATTAAAAATCCAATTGATATGACTTCGTCAAGCGCACCAGCCACCCATCGTCGAAGCAAGCTGCGTATCACTCGTTTCCGCGCAAGCGCGAAAACTTGTTCACTTCGCTGCTTCTCCTCTCCAAATCGCACCCACTTCGTTGGGCTGCGATTTGGGAAGGGCGAGAGACGCAATCGGGAGTATTGAGTTAGGAGCCTTACAAGTAGCTTTTCAGCTATGTGTAAGGCTCTTTTTTTGCGCCTTTCTTTGGCTGAAAAGCGGAAAGGCACACAATGCGCAGACGCTGGCAACCCTATATCGCTAAATATCCGTGACCCCATCTCAGACATTTCAAAAAAATCTGAGATTGGAGTCATGAATCATGAAAAAATGGCAGGAAGAACGCAACTATCGGCGCGTTCGAAACGAGGCTGGCGAAGTCATCGCCAATATCATCACTGTAGACGGCATGGATGTAGAGGTGCCGGAAGATGTGTATCTGGCCTACTCCCAGGCAGACCGCCGTGAGCGCTACATCACAGAGGAACAGTCCTCCGGAAAACTGCTCTCTCTGGAGCAGATGGAGGAAGATGCGCTTTTGCCGGACTATGTCGGAGCAGAAACGGCCCCCAGTGCTGAAACGGAGGCACTGGAGCGTGAGGAATTCCGAGATTTGGCAGAGCAGAAGCAGATCCTTTTGCTGGCGCTGCTGTCACTGACGGATGATGACCGGGAACTCATCAACGCCCTGTTCTTCGACGGTGCGTCTACACGGGAATACGCCCAAAGAATGGGCGTCAGCCAGCGGGCGGTCATCAAGCGGAGAGACCGCATCCTGCGGGATCTCAAAAAGTTTTTTGAAAATTCCTCGAAATAAGGGTATTCACCGAACGCAATTTTCGGGAGGACAGTGAGGGGCTCCGAATCACCCCTCGCTGTTCCTTGAAAATTGCATACCAGCAATACGGATAACCACCCGGACAGAAGAGCAATCCGCGCAGTGTGCGCCACGACCCGTGGGAAGCCTTGCAGCTTCTCGTGGCGAGCGATTTTACCTGCGCGGGGGCGGCGTTGGCAGCGCCGCCCGCAGAGACGCTGTTCGGGCAGATAATGAGACACAATGCACTGGCCAGCATGAAGAGGCTGGGCTGCTCCGGGATTGAAAGCAGTAGAGATCCCGGAAATACGCCCGTGAAGGTCTTGCCGGACCTTGTCCGTATTGTTCCCTTTTCTCACCGGGGCGCGCGCTGCAAATACGGTGGAAACGAAAACAAAGCATGACAGAAAAGAGGAAATTATCGGATGAATACCAACGATAACAGGCTGAAAGCCCATAAACTTATCGACCATATTTTTCAGGACCTTCTTCCCGCCCACGGTATGGCGCAGCGCCCGGAGCAGATCCAATTGAGCCACCGGATGCTGGACGCCATGCAGGACGGGAGGATCGCCCTGTGCGATGCCGGGACGGGCATCGGCAAGACCTACGCCTATCTGGCGGCTGCCACGGTAGCGTCGGCTTTTCCAACAGGGCAGATCGCCCGCCCCATTATCATTTCCACTTCCAGTATCGCGCTGCAAAATGCGGTGCTGACGGAGTATCTGCCGCTGCTGTCCTGTGTCCTAATGGCGGACGGGATTCTTACCAAGCCACTGAAAGCGGTCATCCGCAAAGGCAAAAGCCATTATGTCTGCGACGAGCGGCTGGACAGGCGGCTGCGTCAGGTATATCCTGCAAAGAAAAATCCGGAAGCGTTGGCAGCGCTCCGGACTCTTAAGGAAACGCTGGACATGGACGGCGTTTCCCATCTCAGCGGCTATGACCGGGAGCGTGTCTGCGTACCGCAGGTCTGCGACTGCAAGCAGAAGGACTGCCGCTATCAGCGGTTTCTCAAGACCTGTGACAAAGGTCAATTCCTGTTTCAAATCTGCAATCATAATCTGCTGGTGGCAGACGCCATCCACCACAGCGAGGGAAAACGCCCCATCTTCCCGGAGCACGGCATCATCATCGTGGATGAAGCCCATAAGCTCCCGGAGACCGCACAGCAGATGCTGGGTGTGACGTTGGCGGCCGAAGAGATACGAAACCTTATCCTTCAGCTAAAAGAGGAACGGTACTTACTGGCGGCAGAAATGCTGGAGGACAGCACCGGCCCTTTGCTGTGCAAGCTGGCACAGTCCAGAGAGGAAGCGGAGCCGGTGGAAGCCTGTTTGCGATTGCTGACCGCACCATCCCGCACATTGCCCATCATCCAGCGGCAGATCGGCAACCTGCTCTCCCCGCTGGGAAGCCGCCAGCTGAATACGGTGCTGGACGCGGTCAAGCTGTTCACCAGTTCCCAGACAGATATGATTTTTTACACTGCCGAAGATGTCAGCACAGGAGGCACCATGCTGTGCGCCGCGGCCGGTGATATCACGCAGCGGATGAAAAAGATCCTGTGGCAGCCGGATCAGGCGTTTGTTCTGACCTCCGGCACCATGGCGGTGGGCAGCGATTTCCGCCGTTTCAAAACGCAGGCAGGATTGGAGAAGGGACACCGTGTCATGGAATCCGTTTCTCCATCCCCCTTTGACTACCGGAACAACTGCCTGCTCTACCTTCCGCAAATCCCGCCCCGCCAGAGAGTGGAGGATACGGATGTGTACTTTAATGAGCTGACTGCCGAGCTCGTCGGACTCATCAAAGCGGCCACCGGTCACGCGCTGGTGCTCTTTACATCCTACGCAGCCATGTCGGCTGTGAAGGAGCGGCTGCGGGAGGAATCTCTCCCATTCCCACTGCTGACGCTGGGCCGCAACGCGCCCCACATCATTGAACAGTTCCGGCACACGCCGGGAGCGGTGCTGCTGGCCACCGGCGCGGCATGGGAGGGCTTTGATTTCCCCGGCGACTGTGTATCTCTGCTGATCATCCCACGCCTGCCTTTCGCCTATCCGGACGCCCGGAAGGAGCGGGAATTGGAAAAGTATCCTTCCCTTCACGCATTCATCCGTGAGGTAGCTGTACCAGAGATGCAGATCAAGCTGCGCCAGGGCTTTGGACGGGCCATCCGCACGGAGAGCGATACCTGCGTTATCGCCATTTTGGATGAACGGGCCTGCCGTGGCCGCAGATACGCCCAGGCTGTGAGTGAGGCATTGCCGGAAATGCGGAGGACCGGCAGCCTGCGGGAAGTGACAAGGTTTCTGCGGGAGAAAAAGCCGGAGAGCTATTTTGAGGTAGAAAGATGATCGACGCAAAGAAAGAATTGCAGTATCGGCTGGCAGTCAGGATGCTGGAGCATCTGGCGGAAATCGGCCTGCTGAGCGCGGAAGAACTGTCTTACGCCAAGAGACTGGCCGGAGAAAAATACACCCCGCAGACTGTTTGGGAATAGTTCTGGATATTCTGCGGATCGTGTGGTAGCTTGTGTGTTGACAAAAAAGATACAGGGAAGTGAAAAAACATGGCACAGGTAAAAATCATCGCGCCGCAGACGCGGGAAGCGGAACATCTGCGGGTGGCGGCCTACTGCAGGGTCAGCTCGGACTCCAGAGATCAGCTTCATTCCTACGCCGCCCAGATCCGCAGTTATACGGAAGAGATCGCTCGGCATGACGGCTGGGAACTGGTGGATGTGTATGCCGACGAAGGGCTGACCGGCACCCGGATGGATCAGCGGGATGACTTCAACCGCATGATGCGGGACTGCCGGAAGGGTAAGATCGACCGCATTCTGGTGAAGTCCGTATCCCGCTTCGCCCGGAATACCAGAGACTGCCTGTCTGCCCTGCGGGAGTTATCCGCCATGGGCATCAGCGTCCGGTTTGAAAAAGAAAATATCGACACGAAAACGCTCACCACCGAACTGATGGTGAGCGTTTCCGGTTCTCTTGCCCAGCAGGAATCCATCTCCATCTCCGCCAATCAGAAGATGAGCTATCAGCGGCGGATGGAGCGTGGGGAATTTATCACCTGCACCGCCCCTTACGGATACCGAATCGTAAATAAGAAAGACCTTGAGATCGTCCCGGAGGAAGCCGCCACGGTGCGCTGGATCTTCGACGCATACCTCAAGGGGCGCAGCTCCGGATGGATCGCGGAGCAGCTGACGGCGAAAGGCATCCCCTCCCAGTCCGGCGCGGAATGCTGGAGAGAAACGGGGGTTCGATACCTGCTGACCAATGAAAAGTACATTGGAGACGCTCTGAGCCAGAAATCCTACAGCTGCGGCTTTCCCTTCGTGCAGAAACGAAATCACGGGGAACGCCTGCAATACTACACGGAGAACTCCCATCCAGCTATCATCGACCGGGACACCTTTGAGCGGGTGCAGGCACTGCTGCAAAAGAAAGCGCAGAAAGAGAAAAAGCGCAGAGAAAAAAGCCCTCTTGCCTTAAAAATCGTTTGCGGGAACTGCGGGACGGTGTTTCAGCGCCGAAGCAGCCAGAGCGGATATGTGACATGGGTCTGCCGAACCCACGACCGCCACGCCGCGGACTGCCCTGTAGGACGCATCCCGGAAGCAGAGATCCATGCCGCCTTCCTGCGGATGTACCACAGGCTCAAAAGCAACGCGGACATCATTCTGGCCCCGGCCCTCCGGCAGCTGAACACGCTGGACACGATCCTGCGGCAGAATCATCCGCAGTTGCTGACCATCAACCGGGCCATCGCGGAAGCAACAGAAGAAAGCCATAAGATCAGCACTCTGCGGGCCAATGGCTTGCTGGACGCGGATATCTGCGCCGCCCGCATGAATGCCATCAGCGCCAAACTGACGCAGCTCCGGGGAGAACGCCGCCGGTTGTCGGAAAACGAGGCTTTGGATGAAACCATGGATGCCATTCGCAAGATGACAGATGTCATAAAGAATGGGCCGGAACAGATGAACATCTTCGATGAGGACTTGTTCGACAGCTTAGTGGAAAAGGTCATCGCAGAATCTCAGACACGCATCCGCTTCCGGCTTTATGGTAGTTTAGAACTGGCAGAACAATTGGAGGTGGCGGCAAGATGACAAACCGAAAGATTTTATATGGGTATCAGATTCGTGACGGCGCATTGGTGATTGTGCCGGAGGAGCAGCGGACCGTCAGTATGGTCTTTACGCTCTATAACGCCGGGGCTTCCTATCAGGCCATCTCGGACGCCTTGAACCGGCAGGGCGTTCCGTATTGCCTGGAAGTGCCGCTCTGGAACAAGCACAAGGTAAAGCGCCTTTTGGAAAATCCCCGTTACACCGGTAAGGAGGGATACCCCATACTGGTGGAAGCGGATATTTTCCAAGCGGCGCAGGAAAAGACGGCGGAAAAGAATGCCAGGAAGCAGTCCCACGGAGAGAAGCCTGCCATTGCGCGGTTGACTCCATACTTCCGCTGCGCCTGCGGCGGGAAGATGACCCGGCTGGGCGGCGGCTGGCAGAACAGCGGCAAGTTGTATCTGAGATGCGAAGGCTGCGGGACTACCGCGGTCGTGGACATGGAGGCGACGGTAAGCGAGACTGTCCGGCAGTTCCGAGAGCATGAGCAGCCCAGCTGTACCGCCTATGCGCCCTCCGCGGAGGTCATGCGGCTGGACAACGCCATCAACCGGGGGCTGGAGCAGCCGGACTCGCCGGAAGCGGTGATGGCGCTGATCCTGCAGGGTGCGGCAGCACGGTATGCCTGCTGTCCGGAGCTGGCCGCCGAATCTGAGGGGGCGGAGCGGCTGACAGGCACGGACTGGAAATGCTTCCGCCAGACAGTCTCCCATATCACCATCTCACAGGATACCGAAGTAACTCTTATATTTACGGATAAAAAAGCGACAGGAAAGGACGAATGATCCATGGAAGCGACAGCAGCCACCTTAGAGCGGCGGGTGCGGGTGATCCCCGCAACCAGAAAACCGGAAGAACTGCACAGAAACCATGACGGGAAAATGCGCGTAGCGGCCTACTGCCGCGTCTCGACGGACAGTGAAGAGCAGCTCAACAGCTACGAAGCCCAAAAAACCTACTATACCCAGAAAATCGAGGACAGCCCGGACTGGGAGATGGCAGGGATCTATGCCGATGAGGGCATCTCAGGCACCAGCCTGAAAAAGCGGACACAGTTCAACAAGATGATCACCGCCTGCAAGCGGGGACACATCGACCTCATCATCACCAAGTCCCTCTCCCGCTTTGCCAGAAACACGGTGGACTGCCTGGATACGGTGCGGCTCCTGAAAGCAAACGGCATTGGAGTGTACTTCGAGAAGGAAAACATCAACACCCTCACGGAATCCAGCGAATTTCTCATCACCCTGTTCAGCGGCTTTGCCCAGGCGGAATCCGAGTCTCTCAGCAAGAATGTCGCGTGGGGAAAGCAGAAGAGCGCGGAGGCGGGAAAGGTCACCTTCCAGTACAAGAAGATGCTGGGATACCGGAAGGGGGTGGACGGACAGCCGGAGATCGTACCGGAGGAAGCGGAGATCATCCGCCGCATTTACCACAGGTATCTGGACGGCTGCACCCTGGGACAGATCAAGCGGGAGCTGGAGGAGGACGGTGTTCCCACCGCACAGGGTGTAGAGCGCTGGTCTCCCTCCATCATCCACAATATCCTGACCAATGAAAAGTACATTGGAGACGCCCTGCTGCAGAAAACCTATGTGACAGACTGCATCACCAAAAAGGTCAAAAAGAACCGCGGTGAACGCACGATGTACTATGTGGAGAACAGCCACCCGGCTATTGTCTCAAGGGACCTGTTCAATCAGGTGCAGCAGGAGATGACGCGCCGGTCCAGCAAACGGAAGGTGCTGCAAAAGAGCGGAAAAACGGAACTTGGGAAATACTCCGGTAAATACGCACTAACAGAATTGTTGGTGTGCGGCGAGTGCGGCTCCCCCTACAAGCGGGTCACATGGGCCAGAAATGGGAAAAAGCGCATCGTATGGCGCTGCGTCTCCCGGCTGGAGTTCGGTACAAAGTACTGCCAGCACTCCCCGACACTGGATGAGGTCAAGCTGCACAGCGCCACCCTCGCGGCCATGAACGAGTACGCCGCCATCCGGCAGGAGGTCTGCCCCGATGTGCTGGCCATGGCGGAGGAAGCAAGGCAGGCGTTATCTCAGGCCGGTGCACGGCTACTGCAGCTGAAGAAGCGCATGGATGAGGTGAGCCGGGAGCAAAGCGATGTGCTGGATCGGCTGCTCGTCAACATGGCCGATACCGAGCTGAATGCCAGAATGAAAGCGCTGACGGATGAGAAGGAATCCCTCAAGGCACAGATCGTGGACGCGCAGCAGGTAGAGGTCGATCTGGAGGAACAGGCTGCCAGACGCCGGCAGATGTGGGACAGCATCATGGAATGCGCCGCAGGCTATACGGAATTTGACAATGAGCTCGTCCGGCAGGTCATCCAAAAGATCACGGTGGAGGACGCGGAAACCATCCGCATCCACTTCCGAGACAGCAAAACGGTGATTGAGCAGGAAATCTATGGATGAGAAGATGAACGGCGGAATATCCACCTTGCGAGGGATATTCTGCCGTTTGTCTTTTCAAAAAGGGGTTATAACCGCAGAAACCATTGCGGCACAAGGCTTTGACGGCGGCATCTTTTATGTCGACACACGACAGAACAACACCTGAAATCTTGCCTTAACGGTGATAAGGAACTAATTCACTTACCAACTGTTAGCTGACGGTTTCCGGGGTGCATACGGACAAATCCCGTCTGATTTCTAACAGGAAGTCAGACGGGATTTTCTATTTTATAATCAGAATTATGGAGGATATCATCACGCAAACAACCTATGAACGCAGAAAAACGGCGTGACCTTTGGGTCACACCGTTTTCTGCGACGAAATAGTTACTTGTCACTATTAAGCCTTCGGATTTCAGATGTTTTTCGTTATAAAGATAAATCTGGGATCAAGAAGAGCTCCCGCATTGCAAATGCAATGCGGGAGCGTTTATGTGTGATTTTCAGTCGCAGACATCATCCGCTACGCGGCACAGCACATCGGGGTGGTTGGAGATGATGCAGTCTACGCCCCGGGCGATCATATCTTTCATGTTCTCCTCGTCATTTACCGTCCAGGTGTTGACCTTCATGCCCCGGCCGTGGAACAGTTCCATCAGCTCCGGCTGATATTGCAGAAGCATATACCGGGGATGCATATTGTCGGCATTGGAGCGCTGGACATAATGTTCCATGTCCAGATAGGGCTTATCATACAAAAGGCCGGTTTCAATGTCCGGGCACAGCTCCTTGAAATGCTGCATGGAGATATGGTTGAAGGAGGAAACGAACACCTGCTCCTGCATCTGGCGTTTGCAGATTTCGTCGATCACCCGTTGCTCCAGATTCTCGTAAAACACCTCGTAGTTTTTCAGTTCCATGTTCAGCAGCATCTTGGTCTCCTTACAGAAGTCCAGCAGCTGGCCAAAGGTCCAGATATGCTGACCTGCAAATTCCGGAGACTTCCAAGCACCGATATCCAGCGAGAGCAGCTCATCATAGGTCATGTCCTTGATGAAGCCGGTGCCGTTGGAGGTGCGCTCCACAGAGGCATCATGAAAAATCACCAGCTTGCCGTCTTTGGTGATGTGGACGTCACTTTCAAAACCGTCGGCAGCGGTCTTTTCCACTGCCATCCGGAAGGCCAGAGGGCTGTTCTCCGGGTAATTGCCGGAAAAACCGCGGTGCGCAAGCAAAAGTGGGCGTTTCATATGATTCTCTCCTTACACGTAATAATAAAAGCGCATGACGCTCCCGTCATACGCTTCTCTCAACATCTCTGATTTGTATTATAGCCGCATAAACAGGGAAATACAAGTATTAACACAAAATTTTGGCAAAAGGAATTTCGGGACGAAATTGAACAGAAGTGCCCGCAGTTTTTGATAAAAACCGAGGCTGTTGCTGCAACAGCCTCGGTTTTGTGTGCGTTTACTGGTGGATGGCGGTGCCGGTTTTGCCGGCTACGCCGTCCTTGGCCTTTTCCAGCAGCGTGATGAGGGCGGAGCGACCGGGGGCGCTTTCGGCAAACTCCACGGCGGCCTCCACCTTGGGCAGCATGGAGCCGGGGGCGAAGTGGCCCTCACCGATGTACTTGCGGGCCTCGTCAGGAGTCAGGGAATCCAGCCACTTTTCATCGGGCTTGCCGAAGTTGATGGCAACCTTTTCTACGGCAGTGAGGATGATAAGGGTGTCGGCTTCCACCTGCTGAGCCAGTACGCAGGAGGCGAAGTCCTTGTCGATAACAGCGGCGGCGCCCTTCAGATGGTGCCCCTCAGTCTTGTAGACGGGAATTCCGCCGCCGCCGCAGGCCACCACCACCAGCCCAGCCTCTACCATATCACGGATGGACTGGATCTCAATGATCGATTGAGGCCTAGGAGAGGCGACCACCCGGCGGTATCCGCGGCCGGCATCTTCGATGACGTTGTAGCCGCGTTCGGACACCATCTTGTCGGCTTCCTCCTTGGTCATGAAAGCACCGATGGGTTTGGTGGGGTTGTGGAACGCCTCATCATTCGGGTCCACCTCAACCTGAGTAAGCACGGTGGCTACACCCTTTTGGATGCCGCGGTCCAGCAGTTCTTCCCGCAGCGCGTTTTGCAGGTCATAACCAATGTAGCCCTGGCTCATGGCCACGCATACGGACAGGGGACAGGGAATGTACTTTTCCGGCTCGGAGCGGGTCAGCTCGGCCATGGCTTTCTGGATCATGCCCACCTGGGGGCCATTTCCGTGGGCGATGATGACCTCGTGTCCTTCTTCGATCAGATCGACGATAGCCTTGGCAGTCTGCTTCACGGCGATCATCTGCTCAGGGAGATTGCTGCCCAGAGCGTTGCCGCCCAGTGCGATCACTATACGCTTACCCATGAAAAACACCTCGATTTGTTTAGAATCTATATATTTAGGAACAAACGGCACTGGATGTTCCGCGTTGCGGGGGTGCCGCTGAGACGGCTGTCATGGCCGCCGGTGAAAATGATGGAGCCCGTCCGCACAGATACAGGCAGGTTGACCTATGCAGACGGGCCTCCGGAATGGAAAAGGGATGTCAGGCGGAAAGCCTGTAAAATTCAGCGTGTTCTGAGAAGATTTACTTCTGGAACCAACGGGCGATCCCGCGCTCCTCCAGAGCCTTCAGCGTGGCCTGAGGATCCTTCACCTTAGCCAGGAAGATCATGGCGGCGATGATATAGGGCTTGTAGGAAGCTTCCTTATACAGGGGGGTGCGGTAGCGGTCAAACACGGAGGCCTCTACCTCGCCGTCCTTGCAGGAAACATCGTTGATGTCGGCAGGGAGGCAGTGGAGATACAGGGCCTTACCGTCCTTGGTGGTCTTCATCAGTTCCTCGGTGCAGCACCAATCCTTGTGATCGGCGTTCTGGGCCAGCAGTTCCTTCTCCAGAGCCTTGATGCCGTCGGCGTCGCCCTCAGCGTACAGATTAGTGCGCTTCTCCATAGCGGCGAAGGGAGCCCAGCTCTTGGGATAGACGATATCAGCGTCCTTGAAGGCCTCGGCCATGGAGTTGGTCTTGGTGAAGGAACCGCCGGTCTTGGCGGCGTTGGCCTTGGCGACCTCCTCCACCTCGGGCATGACCTCGTATCCCTCGGGGTGAGCCAGCACCACGTCCATGCCGAAACGGCTCATCAGGCCGATGACGCCCTGAGGCACGGAGAGGGGCTTGCCGTAGGAGGGGCTGTAAGCCCAGGTCATAGCGATCTTCTTGCCCTTCAGGTTCTCCACGCCGCCAAAGTGGTGAATGATGTGCAGCATGTCGGCCATGCACTGGGTGGGGTGGTCAATATCGCACTGCAGGTTGACCAGGGTGGGCTTCTGCTCCAGAACGCCGTCCTTGTGGCCCTGGGTCACGGCCTCAGCCACTTCCTTCTGATAGGTGTGGCCCTTGCCGATGTACATATCGTCACGGATGCCGATGACGTCAGCCATGAAAGAGATCATGTTGGCAGTCTCGCGGACAGTCTCGCCGTGAGCGATCTGGCTCTTGCCTTCGTCCAGATCCTGGACCTCCAGGCCCAGCAGGTTGCAGGCGGAGGCAAAGGAGAAACGGGTGCGGGTAGAGTTGTCCCTGAACAGGGAAATGCCCAGACCGGACTCGAAGATCTTGGTGGAGATGTTGTTCTCGCGCATATAGCGCAGGGCATCCGCCACGGTAAAGACGGCTTCCAGCTCGTCATCGGACTTGTCCCAGGTCAGGAAGAAGTCACCCTCGTACATCTCTTTGAAGTTCAGGGCGTTCAGCTTGTCGATATATTTCTGCAGAGTAGCGTCCATGATAATTGGCTCCTTTATAAATCTATATTTTGTGCTTGGAAGAAACGGTCTGAAACGGTTTCTGTGCGAATTACTGAATGTCGTTGTTGGTCTTGCCGGCCCGGAACTGGGAAACATCGGCAGTCTTGTTCTCCTCTTTGTACAGACCGGGCACGGCGGCGTACAGGGCAGCGCAGGTCACAAGATCCTGCTTCCAGGTGATCTCATTGGGGGCATGGGCCTGAGACTCCGCACCGGGGCCGAAGCCAACACAGGGGATGCCGTAACGGCCTTGGATAGCTACGCCATTGGTGGAGAAGGTCCACTTGTCAATCAGGGGACGGTGACGCAGGTGCATCGCGCCGTCGGGGCCAATGCGCTCCTCACCGTACAGCGCATGGTGGGCATCCACCAGAGCCTGCACGTGGGCAGCGTTTTCCTTGTTGATCCAGGTGGGGAAGTAGCACTCGGTCTCGTAGACCTCGCCGGTCCAGGAGGGCCGGTCATACATATACATGGAGACCTTCACATCGTCGCCGTACTTCTTTACGCTGGGCAGCTGGCGGATCTCCTCCAGGCAGGAGTCCCAGGTCTCGCCGGCAGTCATGCGGCGGTCGATGGAGATGGAGCAGGAGTCAGCCACAGCGCAGCGGGAGGGAGAGGTGTAGAAGATCTGGGAGGTGGTGCAGGTGCCCCGGCCCAGGAACTGAGCGTCCTCGTAATGCTCGGGGTTGAATGCGGGATTCAGCATCTTCACGAGGCCCTTGATCTCGTTGGAGGGGCCATCGCCATTCTCGTTGAGCGCGCGGACTTCCTGAAGAATGTCGGCCATCTTGTAAATGGCGTTGTCACCACGCTCGGGCGCGGAACCGTGGCAGGAAACGCCCTTCACGTCCACACGGATCTCCATGCGGCCGCGGTGACCGCGGTAGATACCGCCGTCGGTGGGCTCGGTGGAGATAACGAATTCCACCTGCTCCTTTTTGATGCCGTTGGCGGGGAAGTACTTGCTGACGATGTACTGCCAGCACATACCGTCGCAGTCCTCCTCCTGCACAGAACCCACCACCATGATCTTATAGCCGGCGGGGATCAGGCCCAGATCCTTCATGATCTTGGCGCCGTAAGTGGCAGAGGCCATACCGCCCTCCTGGTCGGAGCCGCCGCGGCCATAGATGACCTGATCATCCTCGTAGCCCTGGTAGGGGTCATGGGTCCAGTTGTCGATGTTGCCCACGCCCACGGTGTCGATGTGGGAGTCGATGGCGATGATCTTGTCACCGTCACCCATCCAGCCGATGACATTGCCAAGACCGTCGACCTCCACCTTGTCATAGCCCAGCTTTTCCATCTCGGCCTTGATGCAGTGAACGACTTCACGCTCCTCGCAGCTTTCGCTGGGGTGAGAGATCATGTCCCGCAGGAAGCGGGTCATATCGGCCTGATAGGCCTGAGCGCCTGCTTTGATCTTCTCAAAATCCATGGTAGTAACCTCCAATTTTATTTCTCAAATTTTGATCGGGTTCGCTTCTGGACCGTGCGTTCAGCAGGGCTTCTGCGGGGTGTCATCGGTGGGATACTCGCCATCCCACACCACCCGGCGATACTTTTCGGGATCGGTGTTGCCCTCAGTGGAGAACATGAGCACCCGGCTGTGCCGGTCCAGTTCCAAAGCGTCCCGCAGCTCCTTGTAGGTGTCATCGCACATGATGGCGTCCAGAACACCCATGCCCACGGCGCCGGATTCGCCGGACACCACGCGGGGATCGCCCTTGACGGGGGAACTCAGCATCCGCATACCCTTGGCGCTGACCCAATCGGGGCAGGAGATGAAGGCGGACACATGGTTCCGCAGAATGTCCCAGGAGATCGTGTTGGGTTCGCCGCAGGCCAGACCGGCCATGATGGTTTTCAGATCACCGGTGACGATGCGGGGCTTGCCGTCATTGGCCAGCGCGCCCTGATACAGGCAGTCAGCCGCCTCGGCCTCCATTACCACGAACTTGGGAGGATCGTTGGGGAACAGGTTTGCGAAGTAGCCCACCACCGCACCGGCCAGAGAGCCGACGCCGGCCTGGACGAACACGTGGGTGGGACGGTTTACGCTGCACTGACGAAGCTGGTCGGCGGCCTCATTAGCCATGGTGCCGTAGCCCTGCATGATCCAGGAGGGGATCTCCTCGTAGCCGTCCCAGGCGGTATCCTGCACGATGACGCCGTGTTCCGTCTGTGCGGCTTCCGCAGCAGCCATACGCACACAGTCATCGTAGTTGACTTCCTCGATGGTGACCTTGGCGCCCTCCTTGGCGATATTGTCAAAGCGGGACTTGCTGCTGCCCTTGGGCATGTGCACCACAGACTTCTGGCCCAGTTTGTTGGCTGCCCAAGCCACGCCGCGGCCATGGTTGCCATCGGTGGCGGTGAAGAAAGTGGCCTGACCGAATTCCTTACGGAAGGCTTCGCTGGTCAGGTAGTTGTAATTCATTTCGGACACGTCCCGGCCCATCTCGCCGGCGATGTACCGGGCCATGGCGAAGGAGCCGCCCAGCACCTTGAAGGCGTTGAGACCAAACCGGTAGGACTCATCCTTCACATACACACCCGCCAGCCCCAGATATTGTGCCATACCGTCCAGCTGCGCCAGAGGGGTGATGGAGTACTGGGGGAAGGACCCGTGGAAGGAGCGGGCCTTGGCCACATTGGGCAGGGACATCACATCCAGATGTTGATCGTCACTCTTCGGCATATGATTGAGGACCCATTTGAGCTGATCTTTCATGGAATACTCGCCTCCAAAATCTTTTTACTTCATGGCAAAATTTATTTAGCTTTCTGAGACCATCATAGCATGTGTTCTTCGGTTGTCAAGCAGAAAAACTCAAAAAAATGCTGTAAAGCTAAAACTTTTTTTGGTTCCTCTTGCGGAACCTGTGCGCAAGGCTGTTTTTTCCAAAAATCGGGCCTCCGCAGCAGGAATATTTCCCCGGCTTTCCATGCATGGAAGGTTTGGAAGTGCCCTTGCTTTTTACGGAAGGTTACTTCGTGAGTGGAGGGAGATCTGACTTGTTTTCAGATATATCGCTCCTGCTGCAATCTGCTTGACGGCCCATACACTTTAATGAGAAAATTAAAAATTTTTAGGTCTCAAAAAAATGGTTGAAACTCACTAAAATTATGATACAATAATGGAATAATCATAGCAGGTCTGTCAGCGGCAACGGATCAGACCGTGTATTCCATAGTTTGCCCCGCTCTTTTCGGGGCGTTTCTGCCGCGGACCGGAAAAGGAGGGCATTTACGTGCCGAATGCATCTACGCTGCAATTTCTCTTGACGCTGGCAAAGGGGATCGCCAGTCAATTCGGCCCCAACTGCGAGGTGGTGGTCCACGATCTTGCCACCAATGACCCGGAACGGTCCATCGTTGCCATTGAAAACGGACACGTCACCGGACGCAAGGTGGGGGACGGGCCCTCCCATGTGGTTCTGGAAGCCCTGCGGGGGAATCCCGAACAGCTCCACGATCACCTGTCCTACCTGACCCGGACCAAGGATGGGAAGATCCTGAAATCCACCACCATCTATATCCGAGATGACGACGGTGCCCCCATTGGCATCTTCGGCATCAACTACGATATCACCCTAATGCTGGCCATGGAGAATGCGATCAAGCAGTTTACCGCCACTGAAAAGGACGAGAAGGAGCCGGAGCCGATTGCCCGGAATGTCTCTGATCTGCTGGATGAGCTGATCGAGCAGAGCGTGAAGGTGGTGGGTAAGCCGGTGGCCCTGATGAACAAGGAGGATAAGGTCAAGGCGGTGCAGTTTCTCAATGAGACCGGAGCCTTCCTCATCACCAAGAGCGGCGACCGGGTATGCAAGTTCTTCGGTATCTCCAAGTACACTCTGTACAGCTACATTGACGAATCCAAGGCGTAAAACACCTCAAACACAGACGTTCAGATGCTTATTATTAAGACAGATCGGCTGCAAACCGAGGTTTGCAGCCGATCTGGTTTTGCCGATAAAGAGGTAATTTTCCCTCGATGGAAAGGAAGGGTGTGCGCGGGAAACCCAAGAAGGGTGTCCTGCGCCATTGAAAT